>JAABUP010005523.1_pt1 | contig 19122 bp, 14 predicted proteins | sample 5559201 | NCBI WGS metagenome assembly JAABUP01 (sample SAMN10711887, study PRJNA513373) | rock metagenome | isolation source: Antarctica rocks | place: Antarctica
CGGGTATGTGTATCGCGGGTCGCTGATTGAAAGTTTCTTCCTATATAATTGTTGATTCCTGGTTAGCCTTTGATCGATCTTAGTGTCCATATGCTGCGCGTTTGGAGGGAATACGCCGGCGCTCCGACTTTCGAGATGGCACAAGGTCCTTGGACTCCTTTGGCTTAGATTCCCGAGATGGAGCGAGGTCCTTGGGCTCCTTTGGCTTGGATTCCCGAGAAGGAGCGAGGTCCTTGGACTCCTTTGGCTTAGGTTCCCGAGATGGAGCGAGGTCCTTGGACTCCTTTGGCTTAGATTCCCGAGATGGAGCGAGGTCCTTGGATTCCTTTGGCTTGAATACCGGAGAAGAAGCGAGGTCCTGAGACTCCTTTTGGATGGATTCCTTTGGTGGCTTAGGGTCCATAGATTTCTTTTGCATGGTTTTTTGAGATGTCGCGAGGACCTGAGATTCATTTTTGATAGACTTCTGAGATGGCTTAAGGCCCTTAGATTTCTTTTGAATGCGGTCTCGAGACGGAACAAGGCCATCGGATATCTTTTGAATGGGCTTCCGAGATGGTGCAACATCCTTGGACCTCTTTTGGATGGTTTTCTGAGGTGGGACAGGAGCCTCTGCTTTCTGCTGGTTGGTGTTCCAAGATGGGAGAGGGCCATCAGAAAACCTTGGGTCGGGTCTCCCGGCGGTGACGAAATGAGGTTTCAGTAGTCGAGGTTTTGGTGAAGGGATCGGGTAATGAGCACCCATCCCGTTGAGCTCCTTGTGAATGCCGAGATATCGGCCGCTTGCCTTGTATTCACTCTCTGAGAGCAAGATCGACATAGACTTTTTAGTTCTTGGCTTGAGGCACACTCGAGGGACAAAGGGCTCCTCCTCCAATGGGCGGCGGATTGTTTCCAGAGATTGTCTCGCTCGTGTCTTGAGTCCCGGACGGGATTGCAAGGGCTGATCCACAGTTGGAAGATCCGATGAATCGGTGGTACGTGGGCGCTTAACATCGTGAGCATCGGCCGTGTCATGATCGGTCCAGCCATTATTCCTCGGTTGGTAAGTCGAGCGAAAAGACGATTCCTCATAGACAGTTGGCAGTGGCAATCCGCCAGGTCCAAGTTCTTCTCCGAGCTCATTTCTTGGATTTCGGGTAGACGGGAATTTCTCACGAACCTTCTCAATCTCGTAGTCACGCCCACGCTTCTGACCACGGCCCGTCGCAGGAGTGTATCGTTCTTCACTCCCACGAGTAGAGCTAAGGTCAGAGCCGGCGGCTTTCTTCTTCGAGGCGTTCGTAACTCTGGTTTTTTGATGCCGCTCCGCATCTGCTGATTTGAGATTGGCTGCAAGCTCCCTATTCTCCTCCGTGTCCTTTCGAACGCGATCTTGCGGGACCCAGTCGTCCCAGCTGCCAGGAGATCCAGACATATTAGCGGCGTGTGCCTGACGGAGCTCTCGGAATTGCAGAAGATAGCACATGATGAGAATTCGATTGAATGTGTTTAGAACTGCGATCCCCTCGGTTTGTGAAGGATAGAGCAATTGCGCCAAAGGAATTGTCCTTTAGTGAAGCGCGCTGTGCGATGAAAAGGATCAAAGAATGCGACTCGAGGAGTAGTCTTGTCCTGCAAGATGAAGATAGTGCAGAGGGGGGACTGAAGTGCCTTGTCCTGCAAGGAAAGCAACGAGGGAATGGATTTTCAAAATGCTCTTGACTAGCAAGAGGAATTGTGGTGTTTTAACGTTCGAAGTAGAGTCTTGAGCCAGCAAGATGAGAAACGAAGTAGCAAATTGCGAAGATTTGAATCTTGTCCAGCAAGTGTTGTGGTGGTAAGTGTGGTGATTATGAATGTGGAGGAGGATGTTGGGGATATGGAAGAACACAGAGAATTGAGAATGGCAGAAAGGGGGTCATAAAAGAGGAGGTTGGTGTTTTGCGCGTCCTGAACGCTGATTGGGAGGGCGAAAATGAAGTGAAGTAGCAACACTAGAACCTGAGTCACAATAGGAACTTTACTTCACTCACGTATTCTTCCAACCCTTGTAATGCACCCGAAAGAGGTACGGGCTCTTTCTATCGTTCTCGTCGATATGCCTGTAGTCTAAGATTTTGGCTTCATAAAGGAATTCGTGGTGGAAACAGAGGACTTTCTCATCCTTTTGGAAAAAGGGCAAATTCGAAGGGGCCATTATGAGTAAGAAGTGAAGGTGCAGAATAAAGTGAAAAACTACGACAAGCAGAGACTACCAAAACAACTTCGGCGGTCGCTGCTATCAGGTCTACAATTATAAGAAAGGGAGAAATCCTGGGTGTGGAAGAGTACAGAAAAACCTCTTGGCAATTGGCATCAATGCGTGTAGACGTGGATTTTCAACCGCGCGGCAAGCAAAAGCGCGTTCTTGTGGTGTTGTCTTGTTCCCACGGTTTGTTCCAGAACCAACGACACTTTGCAGTTCCTCTATCGCCAGTGAATAAATGTCTTGAAGCATACTTCGTGAAGTCGGAGCCCCAGGGATAATGTTTATAAGAGATTATCAGGTCTTATAAGCATCTTTGTGGTAGTGTTCCGCTTCACTATTCACAAATTCCCACTTCAAGTATCAAGAAAAGCAGCTAGGTTGGTTGTCTTCTGCCTTTGATGCGCATCTGTTTCGAAAGAATGCTTGGATCAACGGATTGCGTTGCATAAATGGATGTTGTGGGACGCCGTTCTGTTCGCTACGCAGACTTCTTCATGAAGGAGCATGAGTGATATTTGATATGACTCCGCCTACAGACTTGACCAAACATGTGGTAACTCCTTCGCAAGTCTCCTCCATTCTTCGTAACCCCACTACCGAAGTTGAATATTATTGGAATTGGTGGAGTGAATGCTATGATGGGTGCAGACTCGATGGGCGCAGAGGCAATCAGATCCTTTGCAACCACCTAGTGCGTGAATAAATTATACATCATATCATTTGAGCTTTACGAAGGACTCGGAAGCCATGCCGGTGACGCTACGTGGACTTTGATACTTTGAAATGCGATCTGGTCGGGCTGAGGAAATAGGTTGGTGGCTTTTGTAGCTCTATGAGACAGTCACATTCCAGAACAAGGATGTTTGTTCTATCTTGAAGCATCCATGTACCTAGTAACGACGAGCAAGCATTACCTTGAGATCACTTGAATCCATAGCTGTGCTGTGTATCAATTTTCGAATCCAAATTCACCAAAACCAACCTCCAGCCCTCCAACCAATCAGAGCCCTCGAAATCCGACCCCTCGGAAAAAACCTTAATACCTCACCTCCCCCAAAACCCTCCATCTCCCTCTCACCCATTGACCCTCCAACCCCCCACACACCTATTCGCAGTCCGCGAGACCTCATCCCAACCGCCACGATGGGTCTCACCGAGCTCTTCTCCGACATCTACGCCTCGCTGTCCTTCCCGGAAGTACACGCCGAGGCGCCGCCCCCGGAAGAAGAGGAAATAGATGACGGAGGCGATGATGAGAAGGGAGGGGATGATGAGAAGGAAGAGGGTGGAGATGAGGAAGGTGGGGAGGAGGGTGGAGAGGAGGGTGGTGATGACGAGGGAGGGGATGAGGAAGAAGAAGAGGAGGAGGAGGAGGAGCCTGAGGATCCGAAGCCCAAGCTTGAAGAAGGTATGTCAAGGCATTGATTCCCATTGAAAGCTGCCATCATACCCCTTCCTGAATCCCCGATATTTTCCTGCATCCATTGCCCATCCAATACACCTCTCCATCCCTCACCCCCCACTCCATCACCTCACCCTCCTCTCCCCCTATCCTCTTCCCCTCCCCTCGCCCTCAATCCTCAACCTACTAACACCCCCCTCCCCCATAGAATGCTCCAAATCCGCCCAATGCGCCCCCCTAAAGCACCACTACGAAGAGTGCGCCGAGCGCGTGACGGCGCAGCACGAGAACCCAGACCACAAGGGCCCCAAGGAGGATTGCGTTGAGGAATGTGAGTTCCAAGTTGGTCGATGTGCTTGAGAATGATGTATGCTGATATACAATTCGTGTGTAGTCTTCCACCTCTCCCACTGCGCAGCCCAATGCGCTGCTCCGAAATTGTTTCGTCTATTGAGGTAGAAGGCAAGCTCCCATGTCTCAGGAATCCATCAGTGACAAAGGAGCGAGAGGATCTTGGAAGTGAAGTGGTCGATCTAGGCAGTTGATGGTGAAGGAAGACAGACTTGTACAGCTATACTTCAATCATCCAGCATTCAAGAGTCGGCATTTGGCAACCCTGTACTAGTACCTATATGTTTACCGCGGCATAGAATGTACATTGATAAAACGAGTCATCCACACAAAGCTCCTGCTTCAAGACGACCACTTGACCTCACCCAATGGTGACACAAGACCCAATACCTGTCGAGAAGTCCTCTTTGCGCGTTTCTCCCCTGACCATTCATTGCCCTGTTCTATTGAAACCCCCAACCAAAAGCGGCGTTTCTCCTCGATTTCCATTCCCATCCACACCTTGTCTCCCATTATCCTGATTCTTCTTCCCCAAACCCAACTCCTCACAACCTCCACAACACCCCACAACCCAATAAAACCCCCTCAACAACCTCTCTCCCCTCTCATCCCTCCTCCTCCCACTCTCAATAACCGTCGGCTCCACCCCTCCCTCCCCCATCGTACCCACCGGCTCCGTCCTCGGCCCCCTAAATTGCACACGCCTCTGTTCCAACACCACCGGTCTAGGCGGCGTCGCGCCCCTACGACTCTCATTACTCGTCCGAACTGTCGGTACGCGAAAAAGCGCATGCGACTGTCTCTGCGGAGGGAAATGTCCGCTTCGAATCGGTGTGAACTTGCCCCTTACAAGCACGCCGTCTTCGCCTCGCATTACGACGCCTTTGGGTAGTCCGACGGTTTGCATGACCCATTCACGCTCGGCGGCCGTGGGGGAGCGGAGGCGGTCGCGGAAGCGGACGATGGGTGGGGGGAGGCGGTAGGTGCTTGCTGCGGGGGCGTTGAAGGTGGGGAGGCCTGGGGGTGTTGGGATGCGGAGGGGTGGGGGTTGGCTCGGTTCCATGGGTGTGTAGAAGCTCTGAGGGGAGGGTGGTGGTGAGGGGGTCGTTGTGACGGGACGTGGGGAGGGGCTTGGTGGAAGGTCGGACACGGAGAAGGATTTTCTCTTCTTGCCGTTTAGGCCGGGGGAGAGGGGGCGGATGGTGGTTGTTGAGGGTTGGGCTTTGAGGGTGGAGATGGAAGGGCCAGTGCGGAGGGTGGCGAGGGAGTTTTGTTCTGTGATGGGGTAGAGCTTGTGGGGGGTGTGCCTCTTTGGTGAGAGAGATTCCTGGAGGAAGGATGCTGGGACGACGTTTCCTGATGAGTCGACCACTTTGTCTTCCCAGGATGGACGGTCATTGCTTGAGTGAGACAGGAGATCATCGCTCTGCCAGGAGGGAGGAGGATCAACATCGGTCATGGTTGGGATAGCCCAATCTTTCGCGTCGTACCAGCAAATATTCTCAGCGCTGGAGGGGGCGATGCTAGCTTCGTAGATGGATTCGTGGGGTGAGGGATAGCTTTCTGATGAGTCGAGTTGGGGGTGTAGCGCGTCCTGATGTGGCTTGCGACGGAGGACAGGGCCTTTTTTGGCGGTAGCCTGAGGAGGTGAGGGTGTGGGTGTGCTGTAGCCATTGGTTGTGTCTTCCAAGGGTGAACGAATAGGCGACATTTTCGTTTGCTTGGGAAGAGTAGTTGAGGAGAGTCAAATGACTATGTTTGTCAATTTTGATGCTTGATGAAATGCTTGATAGTAAATGTCTGGCAAGCTGGACAAGGTCTGAGACTGGTGAGGCACCGGTAGAGGGAGACTTGGAAATGTGGAAGGAGCGAACAGCAGCGGTTCTCAATTTTCCGCTGGTCAAGTCAGCAAGACGGGATAGTGCGAGGCGAGGAGACCAATCGTAAACATCGGTGATCCTAATGATTAAACCTATATACTGTCCTAGGTCTGTCCAGCTTGTATAATTATTTCAGAATCCACGTGCAGGGGTCATATGCCAATACCTGGTCAAAACGTACTGAATGGTCGCTCTCCAAGACCAGATTCACACGTTCAGATTTTATGTCCCATTATATTTGTGGCTCACTGCGCCGTCATACTTTGGCTTAAAGAAGACTTCCCAGGGGTTTGCTCTCTTGTTAATGTCCGGAGCTGGGCTTCTAGTTTGCGCCTTTCATTTTGTTCGAACTTTTGATAAAGTCAGCATGTGATGCAAAGCCAAAGAGCAAATCTGCTTACCCTTAATGCCTTCATGTTCTCCGATCTCGTCTCTCTCATCATTTTCTTGAATTCGTTCTTCAATACTGAAGTACTCGTGCTGCTTGCTCCCATAGACTCCCTACTACCAGGAGGACCAGGACTCTTCACCCCAAGCCACTTGACCTTCTCGTCACTTAACTGAGTTTCGAGCGATTCATAGCGATCCCGTAGCCCATCGATAGTAAATTCCAAATGTTCCCGCTCCTTTTCATATTCGATGCTTGCTTTGGTCATTAATTCGAACTCACCGATTGTCTCCGAGAGCTCCTTCTGTAGGGTCTGTACGCGCTGATTCAACTCTGCGTTCCCATGACTGTTGGTCTCTAATGCGGTGTTGCGCTCCTTAAGATCGCTAATCTCTTGCAGAAGGGCGGGATGAGACGCTACTTCAGCTGCTCGCTGAGCTCGAGTCCCATATGCTCCATCAAGCTCTGCTCTCGCAACGGTAAGCTCGGTCTGCAGACGAACCATTTCTCCTTCAAAGTCCTCCATTTCATGACGGGCCTTTTCTGCTTCTATGGATTTGGCTTGTATTATTTCTTCTTGGCTTTTCGCATTAGCCGCCTGACGTTCCTGGTCTGCCATGACCGTCTGCAATCTGGATTCGAGACCAGAGATTTCTTGATGCTTGTCTTGCAACTCGACCAATAGCTGGCCCTTGGCTTCGTCACTTGCAGCTAGCTGGGCTTTGAGGGCATTATTTCCACTCTCGTGTTCCTTGCTCGTTGCTTCCAGATCCCGCCTGACTTGCTCAAGCTCTATGGTGAGACCAGCTAATCGTGTGTCTTTCTGGGTGTCTGACTGACTGTTCAGTTCCCGTTGTTGCTGAATCTGACGGCTCAATATGTCTTTCTGCTCCTGCAGGCCTGCGGAACGCGTATGTAGAGACTGCACCTTTGCCGCAAAAGATTCAAGTGAGTGATTTTCTTTCGGCGTAGCGGACCTGTCGTTTGGCGCTTGATTTTGTTGTCTCCACTTCTCCTCCTCAACGAGGAGATTCTGCCACAAACTTTGGATCGTCCCTTCATACTGTCCCGCCTTTTCCTCATGAGCCAGCGATCTCGAGGTCGAGTCCTGACTGTCATCCTTGAGCTGCTGGACGTTTTGCTCCAACGTATCTAATCCACCTTCAAGGAATGCTATTTGTTCCTGCGGACTCTTTCCTGATACCTCCGGAGGAAGAGGATGCTGTGGGTTTGGATCCCTACTGCTTCGAGTAATAATACCATGCAATTGGTTGTTCAAATCTTCGAGCCGTTCTTCCGCAGCATAAGCAGACTGTTTGTAACCCTGTAGAGTATCGACGTGGCTTCTTTGCATAGTGTCTAGGCCTTTTTCCAAATAAACCAGCTGGCTTTGTAGCGTGGCTTCGGTGCTCCCTTGATCTGCCAAATCTGGGGCCGGTGGCGCTGGCAGTATCTGACGTCCTGCGCTGGCTTGCGCAATAGAATCTTTCAAGCGTCGATTGAAGTCGAATATCTTCCGTTCTGTTTCAAGTATGGATTGAGTCTGTTGCTCAAAAGCTGCAGCAACATGGTTGTTACTGCGGCCGTCGTCAGGTTCTAATAGTGAGTCCAGTGTCCGATAAAAGCTGCTGTCATCGAACTCTCCACCCACATTGAGTACTGGCGCATCATGAGTCCCATTGGCATAACCATTGATGCCGTTGGCCTGTTGGCTTGGCGCTTCCTTTTCCAGAAATCCCTTATGTGTCATTTGCAAGACGCCAGCAGTATGTTCGAGCAATCTTCTCTGTGCCTCTTGCAAGCGCTTCTCAAGCCTCCACAACTCTTGCGCCAAGTCTTCACATTTCTTGGTACTGGCGGCCAACTCTTCATCGGTCTTGTTCAAGAGATCACTCCCGCTGCTTCTGCTCATGATGCTCCTGCGATGCCGTTTTGGAGTTGGTTTAACGGTACTATCGGTGATGCTATCGCGACTACTTGGGGTGTAGAGTCGATTCAGTGAGGTTGACGCATCCCGGATTTTACTCTCGATCGCCAGCTTGCGTTTGGTCGCGTCAATCCGTGTAGAAAGGACAGCAACTTCTTTTTTCAGGTCATCAGCTTCCTCAAACGACATTACACCGTATTGTTGGCTGTCCCCGATTGCTGTCTCCATAAGGAGGTGCATTGCGACAGGGTCGCTCGGGTCCAAAAGGTCTGAGCTTCGTACGTGTGCCCCATTTGTCTATGAAAAAAGTCAGTTCAACGGAACACCAAACAGCTACATATGGGCGTACATGGTTGTGGTGGGCTTGATGTGTCCTGTCTGAGTCAAAATTTCCAAGAGAGCCATTGTAACCATCAAGCATAGCTTTGGAGGAGGGCTGGATCTTCGGCCCCAAGCTGTATCTAGGGTCGTAGTCAGAAGACGAAGGCGTTCTCCGTAACCCATCTCCATTCATGGCTCGTGGGTGAAAGGCTCAGTGGCAGACGGCGCCTTTGGATTATAGACCCCTTGTATGCGAAGGTGGAGAGAGGTGGAGTTCATCTGCTATCGAGCCATGTTCCAAGGTTTTGGATGCCAAAGCACTTGCCCATGCCGGAATCCAAAAGGGGGTTTTACTCGGAGTTCTCTCCTGTAGTGCTCTGCCATTGAGGTTATGCTGCCAAGATCTCCATTAGTCAGCTGGCGGGTGTGTTTCTGGCGCTGTGATTGGAGCATGCGGTGGCTAACGGCTTTCCCTGGCTCGAGCTTAAACTTCGCTGTGTCTTTCGACTTCTGAAAGGTCCAGTCCACTGGCCTTGAACTTACGGTGTGCCTTCAACGCTGTACTACTTCGTCCAGAAGCGGTGTGTAGGTCAATACAACCACCTTCGCGAGACGCACCAACTTCTCTTGTTATTAATGCGTTTTGCTGCTGGCCTACCAACAGTGCCCGCAAACGATGCGCTCTCCGGCGGTATTTGGGTCATTTCAAACAGTCTGAATACTCTGTAATCGCATCACCAGGTCTATCTTGCGGACTCTCTCTGTGTTCTTAGCAGTTCGCCCAGGCCACAGTATTAGTGAATTTCCTCTCTGATCCTTTCTTGCACCGTCGTCAGGATGAAACCAACACAGCCGCCTTCAAGGCCGATCCCATCTCCTGGCCATGGCGGAGGCAGGTCTTCCAACAGAGCTACAATCCATGTCACCTATGTGTTATGGAGCCTTAGAGCTGTTTAGGCGAAGTCATGCTGGACTATACGCTGTGGTCCCCTATCCTTGCGCAACTAACGAAGTTGTTAATCGTGGCATAACAGCCTCTACGAGGAAAGATATACTTTGGAGAATACCTCCTTGAGCAAGAGTTGTATGATTGGACAGAATGGCTGGGGGCTATCTTGCGATACATTGCCTCTCAATTGCCCAGTTTTTGTACTGTTGAGGTAGATGACGACAATATAACAGAGACAAGCGTTGTGATGAAGGAACACTTTCCTAGCGGTTATCGAAAAGTGCAGACTAGGGTGGGCGACTTCATTTTTGAGAGAAACGAGTTCTCCGCGGAATCGGGTTACTGGGGTGAACATTACGATGACCATGGCATTGACTCTATCGCTTCCTGATCTGGGGTACTTCTGGTGGATATCATCATCCCAACAGAATAGTACTGACCGTTCTCGACTCTGGGAACGTCTTAAAAGAATGAGCAGTCCTCCTGGCTCTAGTCGGATGGTCCTTGATGTCATCATATGCCCTTTTGGAACTTCCTGCGGGAGATCAATAAGACAATCTCATCGATGTTCGACCTTTTCTCTGTTCTTGAATCTGTGCCGTAGGTCGGCACTATTCACGAACGCAAGCAGACAAAGTGCAGCTTCCGTGAAATTACCAGAAAACAACGACTGCAAGGACAAGATACCCACAGCTGCGGACCTCGTACTGCTTCCAGACTATCAGCAGCTGGTCGCCCGGATTGATGGGATCAGGCCCCTCAGATTCAGCCACAAGTCTTTAGAAAATGATGACCTACTGTGAATCGCGTCTGTTCCCACTACCGAAGGTTCACTCGTCTGCAAGGTGCCTTTCTCATCCAGTCAAGACAATTTTCGCAGACGAGGAGATTCAAAAATGGGGTTGAGGAACATTCAGCCCCTCCTGAACCAGGGAGTGAGACTATGGGAGACTGACCATCCGTCGGCCAACGGGTGATGAGATTTGCGGCCTTGTATTTGCCCTTACAACATGACACAGTAGCTCTACACAACACAAGGGATAACAGATAGACAGCTGTCGTAACACAACCTAGGAACTCCAATGAAATTCGTTGTCTTGCGATCAAGGTGGGCCTCAATGTTCGATTCGATCACAGAGCTGTCATGAACTTCCTGGTTGATGTAGGATTCAAATGTGATGATTAGAGGCTACGCTCGAACTACGAGAAAGAATATGTACTCTGTGACACTCTTCTGGTACGATCTTTTTAGACTTTGTGTGCGTGGCGCTCGCAGCGGTGGCCTTAGGCTTCGGACATTAGATCAAAGTACCCAAACTTGCTACTAGCGGTCTTGACTAGAGATTTTTCACGCGGCGCGCACAGTAATAGTCAAGGTCAATTTGCAGTCTTTGAAACATCTTATGTTTGGTTCCTCACTTCCAATTCAGCGAAAGCTCGATCCTGAGTCATTGGAGTCTGATCCAGCCACAGCACCGTTGCTGCTCGCGTCCCTTTTGTTTACATGATATCCTTCCTGGTCAGATAACCCAGAAAACCCTTCAATTGCATTCCACGGTTGAGCGCTCATAGGTTCCTTACACCAGCGCTGCAGGCTTGGTGAAACGTCATTAGAAGATCCACTGCTCGCGTGTTGTTGACCATGAACGTGGTTCCCAACTCCTGAGGTTCTATTTACGCTGAGATACGCCGATGGGGACAATTTCTCATTCAGCTGAGCTGTGTAAGCACTCCGGGAGCAGAGACAGGATTGAATCTTGAAGCTTACAATCTCGCTATCTTGCTTTTTGCTCTTCTTGAAACCAACGTCATTGTTTGAAATATTCCAGGTAGATTCCTCGATTGTCACTGTCATGGTCTTTGTCTTGATGGCTTCACCATTCCGGTCGGTAAGAGACATCTGATGCTTGGTGACAGACGTACTTTGGATGAATATTGTTATGTAGACCAAATTGAGGAGATCTCTCTGGGGATGTGAGTCCTTCATATAGTCGTGTGAGACAACGCTCAGGACATTTGGCGAGTTTGGCGAGAGACTGCCTTTTTAAGTTCCCAATTTGTCCAGGTTGTCGAGACTGATCTTTGGGACCTTCGATATGGTACATTGTCCAATTTGGCCCCGTAAGATCGATCATGTCATAATTAGTGGAAAGAGGCTCTTAAGTATTTGCACAGTAACAACATTTAGAGTGCCCGCAGTTACCACATTTCGCTGACAAAACCGTGAGGCTCATTTGATGACATTTGCAACATAGCCACATAGCTCGTGTATTGGGCAGATGGTTGGGATTGTTCCATGCCCGATTGCAACGACAACAACGCCACCCACCCGCGACATGAGCCGTGAGCGACGTGGCTGTCAGGAATGTCTGTTGGGGCGACCTTGAGAGACTGCGATCCATGTTCGTTCGATTTCGAAGAATGCTGCGGCAAGATGAGTTATATTGCTAATGCACTTAGGAGCAGAGCACCAGGGCAATTTCCATTAAATAAGGTATTATGTCCCGTCATAATTTTGCTAAGCCCAGAACCGTTAAGCGCGGTCCAATTCAAATGGTACATACAACGAGCGGTCCCACTACGGCCAATCCGAAGGCCCAAAGCTGCCGTACAATCATCAACGCTGGTTTCTTCGCAAAATCTTTGACATTTATGATTGTAGCCACAGCAAATGTCACTGTACCGGTTGCGCTGAGCACTGCAATACTGAACGCCGAATGAATCGTCAAAATCCGAAGCCCGCAAAGGGGTCGTCCCAACAGTCACGCGCAAGGCGTAAGCCGGCAAAGGAATGGGAGAAATGGCACGGAAAGCTTGTTCACCTCTATCGGAATGAATGCCTGACACGGAAGGACATTATTGAGACAATGAGGAAAGAGCACAATTTTCTGATGACGTAAGCTATGGGTGTCCCCCATCCTACCTTTTTCAGTGCTTTGTAGCTAAGTGCGCGAGACACCGATAGAGACAAGCAGCTCAAGTACCATTTTCAGAATCGTGGTATCACGAAGCAAAGAACTGGCTTCTCACAGATCCCATCTCAGATTCAAGAGATACCGCTTGCATCTCTCAGTATTCCCAGTGCGCAGCAGGGCTTTTCAGGGGACATTACACAGTATCAAGCTCTCAGAGAGGTCCTCAGCCCTAGTTATCAACACGCCGAGCTATTTGACACCGGTCTCCGAATCGGATCCGGAATCGACCATCCTGATGGCCTCGAATCAGGCTCGGACTTGCGGGACTTTAGCGACCATGACGCAGTCGCGAGCGAGCCAAACCTCTTCAGCTCCAGGATCCAGAAGACAACTCCATCCCACTTGAATGAGATCCGCCCATCTATGAGTCACAATCAGGCTATAGAGATAACCCCATCAATGAACGGCTACGAAATCACACAGTGGCACAACAGCCCATCCATCGAAGCCCCTGTCGGTCAACAGTTTGGAATATCTAGCGTCCTTGAAGGAGAGATAAATCTCCCGACGGATGGGTGCATTTCTGCGTTCGCATTGCTTGATTCATATATTGATATCGAGGCATCTCAGGATGTAGATAGGCATAACATGATTTGTCCTGATAATGATAGATTGATCAGTCAGAATTTCTCGCAAGTCGATTTTCAAGGAGACCACTCCCTACGAGACAGTCCGCTCCTGCTATCGTCTAGCGAAACGCCAAATTCGAAAGGGAACATCTGCTTGGAGGACGCTGATGCTGAGGCCATAATTGAGCCTCTGCAATTGATGAGAGAGCATTTGGAGATGTCGTCAAATGGATCAAAATTCCAATGGCAGCGATCTCAAGGTTCCACTTTAAGTGATCTCTATGCTCTCATCAACAGCACCTGGCTATCATTCGAGTTGGAGGCTTTATTGGGCTGGAGCTATGAAGCATCTGCAAAAGCCAGCCTACGACGAAGGATATCGAGCGACAAAGGGAAATTTCATTTTAGCTCAGAGGATCATACCAAGACAGATGACCACAGCGCTGGAGCAGAAGGCGACTGCGAGCAGATGGTTCGCCAAGGGCCTTGTCCAGTGGAGAAGCGAACTAAGTTCACGAGCTATTGGTTGAGTCTGCTTCCAAAGGGAGCAATCGCAATACGGCTCAAGACTCTAAAGGGTGGACCCTCAGCCTTACGTGATCCTCAATCACCATGGGTTCTAAGCATTACGTCCATGCCTAAAGCTACGCACCGAACCAAAGGAATTTCCGCCAAATTTATCAAACCCATGGGCAACGCAGAGGGACTGCGCATTCCCTCACACATCACTACAATCAACTTGATTCCGGAGGATTCTCCGATCATTCATTGTATCTCGAATAACGATTATCTTGGTGTGAAGAAGATGTTCGATTCGAAAGAGGTTCATCCTAAGGACGTAGACCCTTGGGGCTTCTCATTGTTGTCTGTCAGCTGACCCCTCTGCTGTCTTCTAAGAAGACTTACCCTAATCAAGACGTAGTATGCTATTTACAATGGTTGTTCAGACACTTTTCGCTTGCTTATGGAATACAAAGTGGGCGTCCAGAACTGTGAACGGTAAGTTCTTGATGTCACAAGGGCCTACATATCCAAAGACTTATTGTGAACAAAGTTTTGGCAGTGCACTAGATGCCATTTGGGCAATCTGGTCTTACTTTGTTGTATTCAACTCGACTGATAACAACAGCAAAGGTTCTGGACGTTGCCTCAAGGACTTTGATCAATGTGTCAGCATGACAGACATGGTATTGACTCACGGCTGCGATATCCAAGACACAATAGGCTACTCGGCTAAAGCAAATGCCCTATTCGAGATGAGCTATTACTGGCCCATGGATCGGGCTGACCCATTGTTGCCAGCTAAGGCTCTGGATTACTTGATTGGTATTGGATATGAATTAGAACAAAAGAACCAAGAAGGTCAAACGCCGTTCCTCTGGACCACGAGCGCGTATCAACCCCAAGTCATCAAATGCTTGAGAGTCTTTATCGAGAGGAAAGCGAACGTGCATGCGACTGATAGGGCTGGCCGAGGAGCGCTACACTGTGCGCTTCTGGCGCCTCACATTCTTGAAGGTTGGAAATCTAAGAGACTGATGGGTCGGGACGTCCCTATTTCAGAGTTCTATTACCTTCCAAGTCATCATTACCATACAGAAGACACCTCACATGCCGAGGACTATGTTCACCATGAATTACATTCAATAACAGGTCCTACCGGGATAGACGATACACTGACGTTTAGTGTCGAGCCGGAACGGCTGGAACCCTTGCAAATTAATCTGCCAGCAGGCGGTACTTCTGCTTTAGAGGACCAGGAAGCCCTAGGATATGTCGTGAGCAAAGATATAAATGGTAATGAAGCATTTATTCAAGATCCCGTCAAAGTATTGAAAACCCGGATGATGTTCAAACTTCTCACCATTCTGGGTGCGGGTTGTGACCCCAACATGCTCGATCTAGCAGGCCTGACACCTAGTGATTATGCTAGACGAGATGGTCTGTGGACGCAATGGATTTGGGCTCTCGAGAATTCCGGGTATGAATACGAGGTCAGAAATGATCGATGGATAAAGAAGAATGGTGTTTGATCTGTAAGTCCTGATGAAGCTGGCACACATGATACCTCCAATAGCATCAAGCCTGATCCAATTGTGCGAACCCAGTAAGCGATTCACGATACTCAAATCTGACTTAAAGTAGCTTAGCTGAATATGAATCTATATACTGGACCAGCAGTCTTATTAGAAGGAGTAGTTAGAACCTCAGACAAAGCAAGTATTCCATGGAGTATTTATTTATATAAATGAATGTTAGACTAGTTCTCTGTCTAGAAGACCTTTTCTAGAGTTTCGGGATGTAGCTATAATTGAGTTGGAAAGCTCCAGCTTTCAAGTTATGACTGGGATCTGCCAAATATTATTGCAATGAGCTCTCATGGCATTCGGATCGGTAGCTTCTTATTAAGATTCCCAAATTTGACCAAACTTATGTATACCAGAGAGAAGTACAGCTTAGCCTACAGTTGTTTTTAAAAACATTGGCGCGGGTCGGGAGCGGTAATGTTTTTCATGCCCACCCTACTAAAATCAGGTGGGAGCGGTATAATAAAATATGTAGAGCAATTGAGGCCCACATACCTCGTAGGATAGCCTAATTAGGTTATAATTAAAGCTAATATATCGTCGTAATATCGTATTTTTAGTATTTTAGTATTTACCTACCTACGTCGCCGTCGCCGTCGCTATATCTACTCCTATCCACCTATTCGTTAGGACGGCTATCTATAACGAGTTAGAGCTCGGTTTTAATAATAATACTATCCTCGCTAGTTATAATATTAGCCTTAGATCTCTCTAGCGTATAAGAGGTCTATAGATAGAGTATAGAGTAGTCTACGTACCTAGCGATATCCTACGAGGGCGACCTAGAAAGCTAAGTATCCTATATATAGAGGAGCTTCTAGAATACCTCGACGAACGGCCGATAGCCTATCTAGATAAATTAGTCTACTACCTCTTCGACGAATTTAACCTTCTCGTCGATAAGTTAATAGTCTAGCTAGCTCTCTATCGTATAGGCTAGTTAAGGAAGACGCTCCGTAGGACTATAGCCTAGCGTAATTAGCTACTAAGAAACTACTAGTTTTCGAAGCTATCTCGCTAGCGGCCTAATTAGTTAATATTTCTCGATAAAAGTACTATATACGAGCGTACCGGTAAGGGTTATTATCCTAATAAATCTCGCTATATATCTAACACCTCTAGGCGATAGGAAGTATAGATAGAGCCCTCTAGGAATTACCCTAACGATTAGCTAGAGTTTAAAGAGGTTAAAGAGATAAGTATACTCCCTACGTTTACGATCGATAGATATATCGAGTAGATTATATATTAGGGCTCTATAACCGCCGTAATATTTAACGACTTCGTTCGTTAATAGGTTATCCCTTATACAACTCCATTCGCTAGTAGTAGTCCTAAGTCGGTTATTATTTACGATAACGCGAGTATCTATTAGAATACCGAGTTAGAAGAGATCTATATATAAGCGGGTGTATTACTAGAGCGTCTACTTCTATACTCGCCCGACTCAAATCCTACTAAAACCTCGTTCTCGGTACTAAAGTTATAGATAAAGAGATACTATAATATCGCCTATATATTTACCGAATCGGGCGAATATAACGTTTTTCTCGATATAGCTATACGTACTTAAGAAGGTTATAGAGACCTAGTATATCTCTTTAGGAAGTCGGGAATAGAGGTCTTAAACTAGGTTATATAGAGTATCGATAGGTATAACTATTTAAGAGATAAAATTATCGCTTTTAGGTGTAAATTAAACGCTTTTCTTATCTATCTATATTACTACCTATTCGGTCTATTTATTATTCAAATCGAGGTCTCCTTACTACCTATATCTCTTATTATACTCCTCCCCCGTAGGCTACTCGATCGAGGGTATAATTACCCCTAGTTTATATATAGATAGACCCGCTAAGGAGCTACTAGAGGTAACGTATAGGCCCTAAGTTATCGCCTTCCGAGGAGAAAACCTCTAAGGAAGTTTTAATACTAATTAAGGTTTTCTTTAATTAGTTCGACGACCCTATTTACCGACGTTCCTAGAGAGTTAAAGGCCTATCCCTACCTTACTCGGTAAGATCTCCTTCTATTTAGTAGAGTCGTTCTTCTAGAGCTATATAACCTTAGTAGTATAGCCTATATCTATTAACGTATACTTAGCCTTATCGAAATCGGCCGCGTACTTAGGCCTCTTCCGTTTTATCTAATTAATAAAGTCGGTTATAAGGCCCTCTATAGGGCTACTATTACGAGGAGGTAGTATAGGTATCTCGGAGAAGTATAACCTACGTTATACGTATACGCTATCTTAGCGCTAGCGCACGACCTTCCTTATAGGGGTTAGCGCTAATAACGTACGGGGTAGGCCTAGGGCCTTAGCGCCCGTATATCTACTAGGTACTCCCCTCTAGTTTCTAAAGTTCCTTAGAGATTAGTTCTACTACTAAATAATATATATTATTACGCCTACTTAACGCTAACGCCGTAATATTACGTCTTTTATTATTAGGCTAGCTATCTATTAGTAATCCTCTTTATAGTTCTAATCTCTCTACCTTTAAAAGGAAAAGGCCCGGTATCGCTATAATATCGCGTTTATCTCGTAATTATAGTAAGGAGTTACCCGATAATATATAACCCGAGCGCCGCGATAGCGCCGCCTCGTTTAAGAGGTTCTCTTCCGTAGGGGCTATAATCCTAATAGACGACGGTATAAAAGAGCGTCTTTTAGCCGCCTAAGAGGAGGAAAAATAATAGCGAGAGCTAGCGGAGTTAATAATCCGTAATAAAATACTTCGTAACCCCGGAGCGCTAGCTAATTCGTCCGTAACCGCCGTTATACGGGCGGAGCTAAGACCCTTAAAATATATATTATAATTTAAAAGGATAAAGCCGTATAAGGGGTAAAGCGAGGGAGAGTATATACGCTAGTTCCGCGACGTCGAAATTAAGTTTTTTATAAGCGCCGAGTACTTTTATTATTAATAGGGCTCGAATCGCTTATTATATAATATCCTTAAAAGGAGACTCTAACGCTTAATAATACTTTAGATATACTAATCTTAGCTTAAAAAGAGATATATTTAAGTTCTTTAAGAAGTTTTTACTAGATCTAGTTATTAATCTAGCGAGCCGTTAGCTCCTCGCCTATAAAAGGTAGAAGAAATTAAAATAACGTTATAATTAGAAAGTCTCGGCCTTTAAGACCTATTTAAAAGGATTAGAATCTTAGCTTTATTTATTTATTAAGGAGTATAGGGCTAATATCTTTCTAGTAAAACTTCGACTAGAGCTTAAGAATAAGATTCTAAATACTAGTAAGGTAGCGATAATTTATAAAAATATCTTCGCTTAAGCTATTTTATTAGAGAAAACTTTAGAGCGCGGGCGCTAAGGTAGCGGCTATACTTCTAGGAACTCTAAAGAGAAGGGTTTCTAGAATAAATCTTAAAATAAGAACTAGCCTTTAGAAAATCGGGGTTCGAAGCCTAAGGGTTCGAAAAGCGATAGCGCTTAAATAGCGTAATCTAAAAGGAAAGGCTATAATTATAATTCTAATCTCGTTTACTACTATTATAGAAAGCTAGGATATACTAGATTATATTATACTAATAGCGATAAACTATAGACGTATAATAGCGTCGGTACGGTATTATTAAAAAATAATTCGCTCCCGTATCCGCCTTAGAAGCGGGAGAAGAAAAGCGACTAATAGAGGTATACCTATTAATTTTTATAAAGGGATAGACTATTCTTTAAGGTAACTAGCGGTAAGTAGTAATACTATTTAATCCGGGGTCCTATCTAAATTTAATCTTATAGAAGTTCGCCGTCTAATAGAACTTAAAACCCTATAGCGCTATCTTACCGTAGCCGAAATCGCTAACCGGAAAAGATATATATATCTACGGTACTTACTAACTTAATTATTAATTAGTTAATAGCTAGGGCTACGGTAGAGAGTATAGTACTCTCTTTTATATAGTAGACTAAACGGGGCCTAATATAGTTTTAGGTATACTAGGATTACGGTAATAGGGTATCCTATTAGATCCGTAGGCGGAATAATAGCGGTTTAAAGTTAATACTAGCGAGTTCTA
>JAABUP010005524.1_pt1 | contig 19121 bp, 29 predicted proteins | sample 5559201 | NCBI WGS metagenome assembly JAABUP01 (sample SAMN10711887, study PRJNA513373) | rock metagenome | isolation source: Antarctica rocks | place: Antarctica
TCCTAGCCAGCTTCTCGTCAATGTCATTCACATACTCTGTCAGCTCTGTGGCAATGTCATAGGCATTGGTCTCATCAGCTATGGCAGCTAGGATGTCCAGCTTCAGGTGCTTGATGTAGGAAGGCTCATTGATGCGGCAGTAGAAAGTTGTGTAGATCTGAAACACAGGTCAGCAAGGATCAGACAGTAGCCTTGCAGTATGATGGATACACGACACAGGCCGGAGCGCAGTGTTATCAATGCAAAGGATGTTTATGGGCACCAGACAAATGTGCAGGACAAAGACGAGATTCCATGGACAAAGAAACCCTGGACAATAGCTTCTGTAATTGAGCAAATGGCTGGACATGCGCTCTGCAGCTGTACGGACGCGCTTGAATTCAGCTGTACCTGTGAGAAGATGATGGGTGCCCTCTGTGCAATGAGGTGGAAATGACACAGCACAGCGTATGCCGTCTCAAAATGGTCCCTGGACAATAGAGTCATCAGAGGATCCTTGATCCTCTCCAGAACCTGCAGACACAAGTGTATGTTTCTGACTGACATAAAGACTGCTGCATAGACATTGGTAGTACTGCAAATACTAGGTTGAGCACTGCCTGTTAGCAGGCTGTGTTGCCAACCTGCATGCTCAAGCTCAACTTCCCCTTATGGCATCTGTGACAAAAGAAGACCAACACAGTAGGATATACTCAAAAGCCTCACATGGCCTGCAATGGACTCAGATGGCCAATTCATGCTTGCTGCAAGCATCTAAACAGGCACTGGCATGCTTAGCTGTATAGAGGCTGACAACACAAAGCAGTCGCATGTTGTTTAAAGCACCTGCTGATGAGTAGCTGGCATGCTGAGTGTGTAATGTAGAAACATCTTCACAGTGGCCATGACCACAGCGGAGTTGGAGTGGCTGAGCCTGTCATCCAGGACATTCATGAAATCATACACCTCCTGCTCATCAGAGGGCCGGTAGTGGGAGGCAAACTCCAGCACCTGGCACTGAGCCCACTCTGAGAACTCCTGGAATAACAGCAGGCATGAGCACATGCATGCATGAGTCATGGCACAGGCATGATTGCATGCATGCACGAGTCTTCCACAAGAACCAGACTACTATTGTGTAGCTGTCATGCACTGAGCATGCAACATCACTCGAAATCTTACACATGCAATCTCACATATGCAATCCCCCATATGCAATATCACATAGGGGCAAAGAGATGATGGAGTTATGGTAGAGCTTAGTTGAGGTAGTGTGGGTGCCAAGCATACCTTGATGCGATTCAGCAATGAGATGACAAGAGCTCTGGTGACTAAGCTCTGACCTGAGCCAGTCTGCACAAGCATACAGGAGATTGTGGCGTTCAAGGAACGAAAAGCACCCCATGGTAGCTGTCTCATGCTATCCTGGCAGACGCTTTGCATCTATGCCTACCTCCAGCAGCACTGACATGCAGTTGGCCACGACTTGGGCATCTGGATCTTTCTGCAGCATGTCATGCAGATCTTCTAGCATGCCTGCGGTCAACAAGCATGGCTGGTGAAGGTTGTTTGTCTGAACATCTTGTCTGCTGTACTGTTTTCAGGTAGCTCAGGGGAATTGCCTCACCTGCATTACGTACTGCTGCTGCATCTAGGTTGTAGATCTTTAACACACCCAAGACTGCTGTGCGCCGAACGTAAGGATTTCTGTCTTGCAGTGCTAGTGATACAGGGGATACCTGCAGTTGTCAAGTATCAGGTCTGTCTGTATGTTTGCACTCTCAGCTGGTGTTTGTCATGCACTAATGCCATAAGTCTGACATGCATGCTTACAATGTACTCGATCAGATTTGCCACCCTCAGGGAGCACAGACTGCGAAGTGCCAACCCTCTGATGGTCGGATCCTGATCCTTGCAATCTTTGTTTAGCAAATTGATGGTCAACAGAGTCAAGTCGGGATTGGACTGCGCGTATGTGCAGATGAAAAGGTAGAGCATCTTTTTTAGGACCACGTCTTCAGCATTCGACATGCCTGCTGTCATGACCAGCATGAAAAGGCTTGACATGTCGATTCCGATGGTCATGCAATTGATGACTTTCTTGAACAGCTCTTTTTTGGCTGCAGCTGCTTCTGGGCGGGACCCAGATGCGCTGAGGGCATTGAGCTGAGTCCTGATCTCACCGATCTCTCCACGACTTTTTTCTCCTGGCATGCTGAGAAACACGTTATCCCAACTTCTTCCGAGTTGAATTGCCAATCAAATCGGCTGAGGTGTTCAGAGAGTACTGATGTTGCACAGCTGATGCATTCAGCTACCATTACACAGGGCCCGCAGCAAAGCGCCCGAAGGGCGCTTTAGGCTTGATCTCGGTTGGTCGTTGCTCTACTTCCTCAGCCTTGCTGCTGCCTGTATGGAGCGCGCTACCGTATAGTGCGGCGTGGGAACCGCTTGGCGGGGCGCCGCGAAGCCAACTGCCATAGCATGGCGTCTTGAACATTTCAGGTCTGTAACCGATCAGGCGTTTAAGACTCTATCGTCATATCATCGCTTATTCGATCTTTGGCGACATGGCTACTCCTGACAATGACGTTCTCGAGACCCTCGGCCGCCCGGAATACCCTGCAGCAGTGCAATGGTCCGAAGATAATCTCGTTGCTGTTGCCGCTGGACCTGCCGTGCTAGTTATCAACCCCTGCCAGGTGCGGGGCCCACGAGGATCGACTGCACTGCCCGAGCCTGCTCTGGATGTGCTCCAAGTTGCTCAGTATCCTGCGACGCCCAAAGACAGTGTGACGTACGCATCAACGTATCTGCGGACGAGGGGGCTGTGCAACCAGCGCAACAGCCAGCTCGCAAGCAGCAAGCTCGGCATCAGAAGCGTCTGCTGGTCGCCGCTGGGGTGCGACTTACCTGGAAACACGTTGCTCACGTCTGTTACAGAAAATCACCAGGCATGCGACCTGCTTTTCTTCCTCACAAAGCTTTGACCTGCCTGCTGTTGCTGCAAAGTCTGTAAAGGGCAGCTGTTACAGGTACGGGTGCACTCCCCTCCGGTGGGTTGCGAAACTCAGTGGCATACAGTGGTAGAGCTGTCCAGCAAGCTGAAGCAGGTCTTACAGGAGGAAGATTGGCAGGTAAGTCGCCAAAAGCAACAGAGCCTTGATGCCTAGTATCATGAGACTAGCAAGACATGCAAAGCAAGCTGGTGTGTGAAACGCAGTCCATTGATAAATTGCAAAGCTCTGTCCCTCTGTCTGCGGCTGAGCATCTGCGGCTGCGTGGAGGAGCCCCGTCTGGACGGAGGAGCCAGACTTGTGGTGCCACTCAGCAGCAAGTGTCACCACAGCAACAATCAGCCAAGGAAACAGCCTCACCCTCTCATCAGCAACAGGGCACAGCTCCAGTGCAAGCTGAAACAGAAGCTGATCAACAGAAGTCAAGCATCAGTCAGCCTTCATCTAGCCCTACACATGAGTACCATGCAGGCGATTTGATTGAGGTGACGTTCACACCCTGACGTAGTCATATATGCACCCAGCATGCTCTGTCAAATAGTGTAGTATGATGCCACCCGGCATTGATGCGCAGTGATGCTCCAAACAAAAATCCAATTTTAACAGACTGATCCACAGGATGACCACTTTATAGCTGAGCGTCTCACGATAAAGCACAATGCACCATCTTGTGCGCCATGTGCAATAGGTAGCTGTCTTGCATGTAGCAGCCCTTCCTATCCTGTCATCTCATTGTACTTCTGCCTGAAACAAAATGTCACACTTTTTGGATGATCCTGTATGATGTGACAGACAAATGCAATCCGCAGCTGTTCAACAATTGTGACTATTGCATGTGCAGTGCACAGCCTGAGCAACATCACTCATGAGATCAGCCTTGCTGCCCTGATCAATCCGGGTGCAAGGCTGTTGTGCTACAAACACATTGGTTTTGATTAACTCTGCTTATGTAGGTGATGAGTGGTGAGGAGGGACTTCGAGGCAGCTGGTTCACAGGCACCGTCACTCAGCTGCAGCATGGCTTTGCACTGGTGGCATATGATGAGCTGAACGTGTCAGAGGATAGCGATGAGAAGCTGCAAGAATGGTTTCCTTTGCCTGGAGCAGTTGCAGAGAATCAGAGCCTGCTGGGTCCTACTCATGATTCCAACTTTGGGCCTGACTTCCACATCAGGCCAACACCACCTGCTGAGGTGGGTCGATCAAAGTTACTAGCTATCCATGCACTGTCCATACCATCATGACCACACACACTCAGTCAGTGCTTAGCAGCTCTGCACTGCTCGGCGCATTCCCACATCCTGCTGAGTACATTTTTGATACGAAATCCATGTTTGGGAAAAGTAAATAGTTGTAAATACTAGTGTGGCAACCCATGGGCCGAGACAGGCTTGGCAGCTTCACACAGCTGCTTTGTGTGGTGGGAGATAGACAGCCTCTCATGCCTTTCATGCTATGATTTGCAACGCCAGGGCCTGTGCATTGGGAAGCCTGCTGCCAGGGCATCACACCGTCTTTTCCACTGTGTAGTGGGCTGTGCGTGGCGGAGCCAGGGCAGTGCAGGACGATGTTGATGCCTTTGATGATGGTGGCTGGTGGGAGGGCCGTATCACACAGATTCTCAAGGCGCGCTTCAAAGTCAAGCCCTTGGTTAGTGCCAATGTACTTTCGGTCGTGAAGGAAGATGTGCGCACCGGTGTTGTGTGGGATGGGAGAGAATGGAAGCTGAGGCAGCCTCGCGAGTGGAAAGTAGCTCAGCCTGCTGGTGAGGTGACCCTGCTTTTGCCTTCAGCTGGCTGCAAAAGGACAGTCGACTTGAGTGTTGAGTTCAAACTTGCTTGTGCTGACTGGGACGAAGTTTTGTGCAGTATTGTTTGCTGGTCTTGCTGGCTTGCTGACAGTTGGTATCAAGCCTGTGAAATGTGTGCCAGACTGTTGCATGCGTGCGGTCTGCAGCACTTGCTTGGGACATTGTGCCCTTCAGCACTGTTAGTTGCCAAAGTGGGCTTCTCAGTGCAGTGTGTGGCAGTTCAGCTTGCTGAACAAGCCTTCTTGATACTCTGGTCAGAGCACGCTCCTGCACAATAACTTTTCACACCAGACTTACAGCATTGAGTTTGTCAAGCAGACCTTGCCTCACACGTCATACAGTTCAAGCCTACACTGGCTGCAGCCCAGTTTCCACAGGCTGTCATTTGATGGGTGCAGCCTGGTTGCCTGTACCAATGACTAGCTGTCATGTTTTTGCAGACACACAGACCACGAAGGAGGTCATGCGTGCTGCAAGAAAGCGCAAGCATGCAGCTCCACTCACTGTCAAATCAGATGGCAGTGGTGAGGAAAGCAGTGATGCTGAGGATGCAAGCAGGAAGTCCAGGACTAGGTCTCACAAGCCTGCACCTTATAAGCTTCCTGAGGTCTGCTTCTTTGTTCTTGCATGTCTATGCATGTTGTGCGACCTGTAATGGGGCGGTCCTCTTGTCAAAATCTGCTGTATTGAGGACCTGTGCCGTCTTTGGATTGGCAACTCTGCTTGACTGTTTATGGATGGGCGCTCTTGACATGACAGGTCAGTACAGCTGGCACAGACGCCCACAAGTGGTGCCATATGTGACATTGTCTGCATTGTTCACCAAAGCATCTTGTCATGACATATGCATGCAGCAGGAGTTTGATCTGCATGATCAAGCACACTCAAGGGTAGCTAGCACAGCACCGCCCAACAGAACATGGACACAACCTGCGTGTGTGTTCCAGGGGTTCTCAGTTGATGACCTGCCAGATGTACAAGTCACTTCAAACAAGGCTGGACGTGCTGCCTTGGCAAGAGCCAGCGCCGCACGCTTCTTTGAGCTGCGTCAAGAGGTGCTCATTGCAGCGTCAGCCACCAATTTGCAGCCCTACCATGCAATCAACAACAGCTGCTGTTCGAGCCAAGAACCACCTGCAGCACTCCATGAAGTGCTGTAGCAAGGCTGTTGACCATACAATCAAGGCAGTCATTGTCTATCTGACTGTCTGCTGACATCAATGCATTACGCAGTTTGCATATGTCACATTTCATTGTATGGCAACAGCAGCCTGGGGTTGCGCTTGACATTCCACTTGCTCTGCTGTAGGTTCCTGAGGATCAACTGCCCAAGTACAAGAACCACAAGGATCACCTGGCAGCTGTTGATGCTGATCTGGTCAGCCGCATCACTACAGAGTTTTGGGCGGCTTTTTCGGATGATATGACCCAGCATGAGATTCCCAGACAGCAGTATGTGAAGGGCTTCAGGGAAAAGTAAGCCTATTTTATTTGTGTTCTGATTCTGCAAAGAAAAGGCAGCGAGTATTGCTGTGTTTTGGTTTGATCCAAGCTTTCAATGTCTTGGTGGTTGTAATGTACGCTGGGCGGTGTCCTACGAGCTTGTTTACGAGTACAAGCTCTTGCATACTACTGATCTCAGACCACAGAGCATAAACAGAACGCACGAAGACATGACGCATGACTCTGAATGCAAGCACTGAGTAAGTGCTCCAAAGGCATCATGCGCTTTGTTTCATAGCACGGCCTGATCCAACCTGCCGTTGGCTTCTGACCAATGCAGTTCTCTACAGATTAAGGCTGAGTTGGGATAGGGTGCTGGACCCCAAGGCCAAGCACGTACAGCTGGACAAGAGGGTGCGGGGGGCTCAGGCCAATGTGGATCTGAGTCACATACTACCATCTGGTTCAGCCCTGCACAGCGATGCTAGCAACAGTGCTCAGGACTCTGATGATGACGCTGAAATGGTCAGCAAACTGTTCTTTTTGCATCTTCACAATTGCTTGATGATGTAGAGAAAGCCTTGAGCACATCTTAGTTCCACTCTGTGAACACCTGCGAGCACCTTGATTCAGGGTGCAGCTCTATACACACCAATTGATTGAGTTATTGCAGATTGCAAGTCAGGTGATCAGGCTTGTATACTGTACCAAGCTTTTGATTGCAATGGGCAGCATGTTGAGGGATTCATTGCTTGTCCTGGCCGGATCATCCCGAACTCTGCTGGCACAAGCATGCCGTAGTACCTCCATGTCGAATTCTATTCAAATGCTGGTTTCAGGCCCCCACAAGCTCAAAGCCCGAGGCCTATCAGGTTCCAGCCAACTTTGACAAGAGCATTCTTGGAGAAGTAGATGTGAGCAGCAGAGACGCTGCAGAGCTCGGCTTACCTCATGCCTTCTGGCTTAGGTGGATGCAGCTGCGTGAGCAGGTCAGAGCCTCTCTCTTACTACCTACAAGGCAGTGCTCTGCCATAAGGGTGTGATGCTTTGCATGATGCCCAAGTGCTGTGACTGCATGCATCAGCGGTCCATTCAGCAAAGATTGTCTGCTGAAGTGGCATTGCAGTTGCTGTCTGCTCATGACCAGTGGCCTGAGCATGCTGTGCTACATGTTTCAAACGGCTGGGCTCCCATCATGTTTACCACCAGCAAATCACCACTTGGTTCTTTGCCAACCAACCCTGACCGAGACTCCAAACCTTTGAAATTGCAAGCTGCCCATGCAGCTGCTGGCAGGTACTGGGCATGCATCTCATCAGTCAATGACAATGCTTGCATGTGCTGGGGTCTTTTGCTGGCTTGAGCAAGCAGGGCTTTCATAAACACGGCACTGGGCATCAGGCTGCATTGTATTTCGAATGCAGATCCCTGAGGACAAGCGAGAGTCTTATGCCAAAGGGCAGCACCTGCGAGGCGCAGATGCACAAAACGCCGACAGAACCAGAGCAGAGATTGTAAGCATACAAATCCCCACGCTGTGGTTTCATATCATATCAAATCGGTACTGAATCAACCTGTTCCTCATGATCAGCTGTGTGTGTCAAGTCACAGCTGATCATGAGGCATATGGCTTGCATGTGCATTTAGTGCTGCTGTAAGGACGAAAACAGGCCCTACTTGACCAAGCTGGATACTGCAATTTAACACTAGCCTGCTCACACTGGCTCCTGCTGCAAACCTTACTGTCCAAGACTACTGCAAGCTTACAAACACCAGCTTGAGGCAGGTGTCCTTGTTTACTGTCCTTTGGGCTGCTTTGCTGAATGCATGGCACCAGCTTTCAGCCCACAGCTGACGACGGCTGCCTCAAGCTGCTGAGCTGGTTGAAGGTGGCAACATTTGGTGAGGACATGGCAAAGCACGGTCTGAGTGAGAAACGGCTGGTGACTCTGGGCAAGCAGCTGATCAGGAACAGGATCATCCAGACCCAGGCCGTTTTTGCCAGCAGGCCTAAGAAGGAGTGGACCGGTGAGGAAGAGCAGCGGTTGCGGAAGCTAGCCAAGCGCAGGCGCACTGCCTCTGGCATGTCTGATGATGACACACAGTTAGTAAGTCATATACTGCATTGTGAGCAGACAAGCAGTAACAGATACAAGTCTTGGTTAGCTTGGGTTCATGCTTGCTGTGCTGTGCCGTGCTGTGCCGTGCCGTGCCATCGACAGCAGTGACAGCATTCACTGCATGACTCCAACTCAGGACTTGAAACAAAAATCCCGCCACCATGCGCATGTGCACGCATGTCTGACGGGTGCATCATCAGCCATCTGAGATCTTCTGATCATGCTGCACTTCTGCAATTGCATTTTTTTGCGCTGTAATTGCGCTGCTGTAATTGCGCTGTTTGGTGGTTGCAGTGGGAAGAGGTGCCAGCATATACTGTACCACCTGATTTTGATAAAACCTGCCTGGGCGCTGTGGACACGTCATCGAAAGAGAAAGCCTGCAGGAGTTTGCCTCAGGCCTTCAAGCGGAGGTGGCTAGACTTGCGCTCCCAGGTCAGACAGGCATCTAACCTCCTTGATTCCAGACAGCCTCAACTCTGTGTGCAACAAAGAGTGCAATAGGTTGCTGCAGTCCATTGTGCTTACCAGCCAGAACCCTGTGCATGCTTTTGTGTGCAATCTGTTGGGATCCAAATGTCTCCTGCCTCCCATTGCAAGGCAACACAAAATTGTCTGGACACACAAAGTAGCAACTGATTGCTCGTTGATTGCTCAGATCTTGTTCAATCTGCACCATACAGGATTGAACACAAGCACTAGCAGTTATTGCTATTGATTTCCCCCCTCGTGTCCCTTTCCTGCCACAAAAAATTGCTACTGCGCATTGTGCTCAAGGCTTGCTTGTGGGTGTTGCGCAGATGGCTGAATCGGAGGTGCCAGTGTACACCACCAATGAGCATTTCCAGGGCATCGATGCACGCAATGCAGAGCAGACGCGGGCTGAAATGGTGAGCCGCAGTCAGTCAACATGCACTGATTGTAACGGTGACCCCGTCAAGCTCTGAGCAATGGCTGCACAAGTCTCAGTCTTTGCATGGCTTGATCACTGACATCAGATCATGTGGCATCACTTTTGCGGCGTACAGCATCAGGACACAACCATATCAATGGTATTTACACACTGCTAACTTTCTCCACCCCTTACAGGCACTACCTGCCATTTCTTTCCTGCAGCCCCTGCACCATGTTGCAAAAATCATGGAGGTTGGCATGAATGCAATTCTCTGGCCTCTGCATGGCAGAAATATGAACAGTGTGAGGTACACTCAGACTGTTTTCACAAAAAAGAAAGCATTCACTGCACTTCTAAGACTGCATTGTGTCAACACAGCAACATTATAACCCGTGGTGTACAGACGGCAGCATGTAATGATGACTTGCAAAGGGTGCAACTCACAGAAACCTTGCTTGACAGCAGCAACAAAGCATGCTGGCACGCCGGCAATGTGCAAGTCCAGAGTGTGGTGACATGTCTGTGGTGCTGTGTAGATGACAGGGTACGGCGATGAGATGCAAGGGCTGGGTTTCACAGAGGCCTGGCTGATGACAGCCGGCAAGCAGCTCATCTGGCAGCGCTTCTTGCAAGCCAAGCACAGGAAGAGAGCCAAAAGCCTTCAGACTCCAGAAGATGGCGCTGGCGATCAGGTCGGCCTTGAGACAAACATTGCGGTGTGAGAATGATGTGTGAATGCTGTGTGACTGCTGTGTGCATGATTGGGAGCTACTGCAAGTACCTGAGGTGGTGTGACTGCTGAATGGTAACTGCTGTGATCATGTGAGACCATCAGGTCTGGGATCACTTGCTTTGGGACTTTCTGCTAATGTAGCGCCTAGTGTTTACCACCACCATTTGTAGGCAAGGGCCTCCCCTTGCTTGCTTGTGTTCAAAGAGCACAGGCACACACCTTTTATCTGGCAGTGATCACCTTCCAAGTCTGCAGTGCATTCACAACAGTAGCCGTGTGCCCTCTTGGCTCCCATGATAGGGTACTGGTATGCCAGCCTGGGTATGCACTGTAATGGGGAAAGGAAAAACGAAAACTGTATGCCAGTAGGCGATTATGACCAAAAGCTCTGACTGTCAGCTGAATCTTCAGCTGCACTGGCAGCCCAGACTAATGGGAACGGACCTGGTGCAGCGAAGCATGTCTTACATCTTTATTGCTGGAAGTTGCACTGACATATGCGTGTCTTGTTGTACAGGCTGGGCTCAAGCCAGCAAAGAAGGCCTCCAGCAAGCAGTCTGCAGCTGCAGAAGCTGAGGCAGCTGAAGAGAGGTATGAGGTGCCTGCAGACTTTGATGCAGCTGTGTTGGGTACCCCAGACTTCAGCAGCAAAGGCATGGCTGAGAAGACCATGGCTGCGCTGTTCCTGAAGCGCTGGTGGGGACTGCGAAGTAAGGTAATGCAGCAACACAAGTGATGGTAGGTATAGCCACGCTGCTGCCCAGTTTTGCAGCAGCAAGCAGCAGAAGCGCAGATACGACCCATTGAAACAATTGTGAGAGCATCATGTATTTGTAGCATATGCTGTTGGCATTGTTGTGCGTTTTCACTGCAGAGACATGGTACTTTTGCTGTCTTGCTGCTCTGACTGCCACTTTCGTGGAAGCTGTTGTAGTCACTCATGATGTGCTATAACCACGCTCTGTATTTCTGTCTCAAAGCAAGGACATAGAGCTGGGGGGGGTCCACGCCTACCACTCATGGGTCCTGCACTGTGGCCAAAGTATGGTGGCATATGCAGGATCCCGAAGCAGTGCATGAGACATACAAGAAGGGGCAGCACCTGAAAGGCGTGGATGCTGCTAATGCTGAGAGGGTGCGAGCAGAGATGGTGAACATCCTCACTAGTGTCAAGCCATGCCATGCACTCAACCCGCCACTGTCTTGCTTCACACAGCTCAGCCTACTCTGCAGCGCTTCCTGGACAGTTCTGAGAGAGAATTACAGGTGTACGCCAGCCCGTCTAGGCTGATCAAGTGGGCTGAAAACAAGAGCCTGCATGTCCTGCAATGCCTGCTGTGACGTCAGACACAGGACAGCAGCAGAGATTTTGAATACTGCAGCACTCAAGACAGGTCAAATGACACCAATCAGGATGAGTCATTGCCAAACGTCTCTGATGATGTAGTCATTTGGCATCAGTGTACACATTGGTCACTGTGGAGATGCAGCATGTGAGATGCCCTTTCCTTGTGCCCATCTGTTGTTTGCCCGCCTTGTAGATGTCAGCTTTTCACAACCAGATGAAAGAGCTGAACATGAGCGAGAAGATCTTGGTGCGTGATGGCAAGCGGGCCATCAGGGCAGACCTGAAGACCAGCCAACAGCCTTCTGACCTCCTTGATGACGCACCTGCAGAGGTACTCATATCTTGCCACTTGCCAGCGTCGTTGTTCTTGTCTCATGTCAGACTGAGATTCATGCCATATTTTGCCGCTTGCCACCCCCTTTGCTCTTGTTTCATGTCAGACTGAATGTTAGGTCGAGGAGCTTGACAACTTTTGGGCTCGCTGTGCATTGCGGTCTTGCCTCTGATCAGTGACTGATCTAGCTCACTATTCTCAGCAACTGTATAATGCTACATCTTGTAAGAAGAGGTTCTGCAACAGAGGCTCTGCACATCCCCATACAGGTTGTGACACATCCTATCAAATCATAATCTGCATGCCGCTCAGCTCATCCCAGAGCATACCACCTGGGTGCCAGCATAACTGCTGAAAAGCACACTGACTTGCCTGACTGCAACATTTGAGTTTGTGCAAAAGTACCAACCGTGTCACCGCAGCAGGAGCTTGATGAGGACGTTACATCAGTCACAGATGGCACAGGCCGTCGCCCTAGGCGCAAGGCTGCCGTGTCGGCTTCCAAGACTCTCAGGGCCGCCAGGGACAGCCCTGACGCCCCCTCTTCTGATGATGAATACAAGGGAGACACTGAGCAGGAAGGTGATGAGGCCATCAGTGATGAAGAAGATGTTGACAGTCGCACAGATGATGATGAAGATGACAATGATGTGTAAGCATCTGGCCTGGTCCACAGATCATCTATTGAACTTGTATGCCAGCTTTGAAGGCATTGATCCCTGTAGGTCTTGGCCCAAGGGGCCCAACAGTATATACGGTATTATTCACAGCATGCATGCATGAGCGCAATGCTTGACAACAAGAGTGCATGCATGATGACTGACCTGCATGATGAAAGACAGCTGTCAGGCAGACAGGTATATTGCAAACCTTGTCACAATCCGCCTCCACTGCTGAGACTTACTGAGGAACAGGCTGACATGAGACTCTTTGACTAGCTCTGGTTGAGACGTCACTCACAATGGTATTGATGGTCAAGGTACACTGTGCTCATGCCACCTTTTGTTGCAGCGTGGATGATGGTCTGCCAGATGTGCCTGCAGCCAGGAAGAAGAGGAAGGTGGCTGCCCCAAGAGCCAGCAGACAGGTATGCATGTCTTCTGCAATTGTCTGATTTTTCAAGCGCATGCTGAAATTGAATGCAGCTTGGTCAATGCGCTCAGCCAATCCTAGATAGCAGACTGTAGCTTTGCATTAATTGGTAGACCTTGGTGAAGGACAAGATGCACAAGGCAATCCTGAATGATCAGTTGCTCTTGTACTGTCCTTCTGATGAGCATTGCCACTATGCACCCCTCAGACAATTTGCTAGGTGTCTACTCATGACACTGCAGCGTATTGCACACCCTCAACTGCCTGCAAGCTGAGTAACACAGCCCAAAAGAACATGACCCTACAACTAACACAAGCAGGCAGCACAGGTCGGTGTCTATCTTGCATGTAGGCCAGTGCAGGAGGTGCAAGGAGTGTCCCAGACAAGCCGGTGCCCATGAACCTGACACCGCAGGCATATTTGCAACGCATGGATTCATTGGCAGCTCTGCAGGCTGCCTGGTCCCCGGTCTGCGCTCTACCTGCCACTGAAGACACAGGTATACTCACACCCTCTGTGTTTAGCTATTGCTTTGTCTAGGCTTGGCTTGGCTGGATTTGGCTCGTTCTGTTTTGGTCGTGCAGTGTGAGCTTTGGAAGGACAGCGTGTGCAAAGTCATGCTGCTTCATGCAGTCCACTACATGCAAAACAAACGCATTCAGAAAGTGCAGTGCACGCAAGACACATGCATTGGTGATAGCTGGAACAACTTTGTGGACAGGATGTTTTAGATTGATTATCCAGCGCTCAGCTGAGCTGGACACGGCTCCTTATCTTGGCAGCTCATCAGTTGCGACTACCCAATGTGATCACCTGTGTTCTTAAAGCACCTAGCAATGCACAGTGATGCCTTGTTCTCGCACATGAGTCTGCCCGTGACTGTATGAACAGGATTCAAAGGGCGTCTGGGCACCATACAGCCGGTCACCATGTGTTTTGCTGCAAAGCATTGCAGTGCAACTCTGTCAGTATGCTGTCTACGCACGCTGAGCAGTGCTGCATTTGACGATGCAGGTGTGCAGCGGTTTGCCATGCTGGCTGTTGGCTGCAAAGCCGGCATTGTGTGGCTGTGGCGCTATCACATCCCTGGCCAGTACAGCCCATCTGGCTCTGCTGCGCCACAGGCTTTCTCACTGGTATGCACTGCATCTGCAGCTCCTGGAAGAACGGTCACAAAATGTTCTAAACATGCACTGACTTTGAGGCACGATGAGATGTCTAATGCTTTATCAGCTTTGTCTGGTGCACAAACAAACCTGCAGGCTTGTGCTTTGTTGATAGCTTAGCTTGTGCAACATGAGCAGAAGGTGTTTGCAGTTCATTTCAGCAGTAAACGCTTGGCCAAGGCCAGACGGCGCTCACAGCTTTCAAGCATCATTGCTATTCTGTGACGAATTGATTCTCGCCACTTTTTTCCAAGTGTTTCGGCCTGGGATTGCCCTTGCTACAGCAAGGCTGCAGCAACACATTCACAAAGGCACCATACAAGCAACATGTCTGTCCTGCAGCACTTCCTGCAGCTGAAATCCCTCATGGCTGTCCACATCTGGTGTTGCAGGTGGGTGGCTTCAAAGCTCAAAGGTCCTGGGTGACAGCCCTGTCATGGGCAGCAATGCCAACCCTCTCTTCGTCTTCATCATCTTCACCATCATCATCATCACACCCAGAACAGCATCATCACAATAAGCTGCAGCAGCAAGACCACCTGTTGCTGATCACTGGCAGCTCTGATGGGTGTCTCAGACTGCACAGCCAGTCTGTTGAGTCTCTGGGCGAAGCAACAGTGCAGAGTGCTGGTGCTTTGGTGGAAGGGGAGCTGATGCAGCTGCGCAAGACGCTGCTTGAGGCGGACCTGCTGGGCGTGACATGTCTGAGCGTGAAGCTGCGCGAAGCCTCATCATCAGGCAAGCTTCCGCCCTGTTTTGGACCTCACCAGACCAGGGTGATCATATTGAGTCCGCTGCAAGAACTGCAAGCCTGCTCTGCATGACAGTGCTGCATTGCTGTCGCCACATGACAGCCAATGGATGAGGCTGAGCCTGCATGGGCCCTATATAAAAAGAGAAGCTGCTGAGTGACACAGCAGTATGACTGCTTGCAGGGCCGCCAGAGTTGTTGGTGGCAGCAGGCAAGTCAGGCGGTGCTTTGGTGACATGTAGCATCAGCATGGGCAAGCCCCCCCCTGCTGCAGCTAGACCCCCCAAGGCAAGCTTGCCTTTGTCGATGGAGCTGCAGTACAGCCCAGCACAGGTCTGCAGAGGCGCACACTCCACCAGACATGTCACAGGGGTCGCCTGGGCCACCACCCACATTGCCCTTCCCCAGCAACAGTCATCAGAGCAGGATCAACAACAGCAACAGCAGCAGTCTCAGCTGCAGCAGGCATTGCTGTTGAGTTGCGGCGGTGACGGTCGAGTGAGGCAATGGCGAGTGAGCTTTGGAGCAGGGGCAGAGGGGCTGGTAGAGGCTGACTGCCCTAAGGCGTGGAACAGCCCCTCCTTGGAGAAGGATGCGGTATTCAGCCCTGGTGGGCTGGCCGTGTCTGGCAACGGCCTGGTCATGGCTGTTGCTGTTGACAATGGGACAACAGCAATTGCTGCTGTGCAGTGAGCCTTTCACCTCTGCTTGTTTCTGTTTGATCTGGTCTGGAACTTCTAATCCTCTTCTACACCCACACCTTCCTTTGCAGGCCATGTGGTATGTGACAGTATTTGCCCACTGCTGCCACTGAAGCATGACACCAGGCTGCCTGGTTCAACAGTTACATGCATCAATATGTACTTGATATGTGCGCTGAGACATATCTGGAAGAAGCATTGACATATCAACCCATTTTTTGCACTAGTGCATAAGTGATGTATTTGCTTGCTGCTTCTTGTCAGGACAGATCAGGCCCCAGATGCATTGTCAGCACAGTCTGCCCTCGCTGTAATTTGTGTGCTGCAGCCATTCCATGTGAGGCATGCCTGCAGCTGAGTGGCGTATGTGCTCACTCGCATTTTGTATTCTGCAGGCAGGATATGATATACAAGCGGCTGTACAATGGCAATGTGGTCACACGTAGCCTGTGTGGCAGCCACCCTCACCTCCTAGACTCAGCCACTGCTGTCACAGCTGTGGCAGATCAGCTATGCAAGGTGGCTCTTCATCCAAACCGCCTCTGGGACATCGCACACGCGCTGAAGCAGCATGCTGCAGCTGCCGTAGCAGCTGCAGCAACCACTGCTGCATCTGCGGCAGCTTCCAGTTCAGCTGCTGCTGCAGAGGACAAAGCACCTGCAGAGGCAGCTGAAGGCAGTGTGCCGGAAGCAGAGGCTGATGCTGCAGCAAAAGCAGATTCTGGTTGCTCTCCTACCCAAGTGGTGGAGCCAGTCACGTGTGCAGGTAGATAGCCCCTGAAATGTTGTTCAAGACTTGGTCAAGAAGGTACTGCATTTGCCTGAAGTTGTCAAAGCGCACATCATCAAGTAACAGGCGTGCTTTCTAACTAGTCTCAAGTGTAAAAAGTAACAAGTGTAAAGTTGCGTTCATGGAGGGTCACCAGACATGGTATACCTGAAGCAAGCTGGTTGAAGAGGAGTGACTCATTGCACACCAAAACGGTCTATCCAAGCCAAAGATGGCTGTCATGAACAGGTGGCAATGCAGAAGCACAAGAGGGCCAGCAGGCACAGCAGGCAGGAGCAGGTTCAGCATCAAGCCATCAGGCAGATTCTGCTGCTGATGTGCCTGCAGACAGAGATGTGCATTCGCTGGACCAGGCAGTTGCTGAGTCAGCTCTTGTTCAGGTATGCTCTGCATGCCCATCCCCCTCATGCCCACAAAGAGGTGAAGACCACTGTTGTGCAGCGTCCTTTGAAGATGCAGTCACCTTACATTACCTTGCATTGCATTGTATTGTATTGTATTGCACTACACTACGCCTAAGTGGTGTCAAAAGCGACCCTGTCTTTGTAGTGCAAGCCAAATTTTGTTGTCTTTGATCACTGTGCTTGGTTTGCCTTCCTGGCCAAGGCTATAGTGCAGTAGCCACTCCCGACTGCTTTCTCTGGTGAGGCAGCAAATCGATGGTTCAACAAGGCAACATGTTGTGCAGGCAGTTCTGGATGCCCTTGAGCAGCCATACTACCAGCTTCAGGAGGCTCAACAAGATGTGGAATTGCAAGCGTATGGCCCTGTTTGGCAGGGGCTGCAGTGCGCAACTGCCCTGCGCCGCTTGCTGCACCCTTATAAGCTGCTGCCACAACAACCAGACGTGAGAGTTTGTTTGCATGAGGCATGTCTTGACGTTGTTGTGCAGCAGCCTGTTGTCCTCTGACGCAGCTCTTGCTCTGCATATCTGCAGCACTGCAATGGCTGTATGTTTGGGTTTTGACACAGAGCTCTCATCCAGGCAGACAGGCCGCATGTACATTTGTAGGCACTCAAGAACCTCATGTCTGAGTTAGTAGTCTTGCCTGTCATCTTGACATTGGGCACTTCCTCCGCCACCAATGCAAGAAGTTTGCATGATGTCTGCATTTGCCTCCGTCTGTCCGAGCTGCGTGACTGTACATTGTGGTGTAGGTGTATGAGGAGCCACCCTGGCAGCAGCTTGCCACTGCAACCCACCTGAACCCATTGCCACCTTCTCAGTCTGCTGATGAGGCTGCCAGCAAGCCTCACATACTTGACTGGGAGCAAGCGCTGCAGAGGAATGAGCTACAACTGCTGCAGCTGCACATGCGTCAACAACTATCGTGCTCAGGTAGACCCTCAAGGGTGATGCAAGACTATGGCCACAATCGTGACTTGGGCAATCGTCAATAACAGCTTGAATTACTCACCTAGACCAGTGTCTCTGGACGTTGACAGAAGTTGCATCACAGACTGTTTCTTCATACATGTAGCACACTCAGCAAACCAAGTGTGCAATACTGAATGAACCTGCAGGGTCAACTACAGCCGACGATCATGTGAGTTGTGCATGACACGAGACAGTGGCAGAATCAATTTCCTTGGAAACTGGACTGGATGACGCTTGCATTGCATCACACTGTGGATGGTTCTGCAACACATCTTCATCAGCCAATGAACATGCAGCGCCTCTTGGTCACCCCAGTGCACATGTTGTGTGTTGCAACATGCTTGTGTGTTGAACGCACAGATGGGGACCTTGAGGAGGAGCAAGGACGGGTGAGTGAGGTGGTGATGGCTGACTGGGTGACCCTGCATGCTGGCCACACCTGGCTGCACCCCCCCCTTTTGCAACTGGCACGAGAGGTCTGATTCATGCCATCCACTGACACTTGTTGTGGGCACCAATGCTGAGCTGGCTCAAACATGCAAGAGCATACTTGGTTGCTGTGAAGTTGCCACAGCATGGCTCATACTAAAGGCAAACCTGCAGTATATGTTGCTGTGCAAGTAGTATTGGTGTGCAAGCAGTGAGTGTGTGCAAGCAGTGTTGGTGTGCAAGCAGTGTTGGTGTGCAAGCAGTGTTGGTGTGCAAGCAGTGTGCCAAGAATCATTGATGTTGACCACAGGTGCATACCAAAAATGGCATCACAGATCCTGCTTCACCAGAACATGTGCCAGCCAGGGAGAAGTCTGACTGGTTTGGGGTGGACCTGTGCCTACAGGGGACCCCTCTGAGCTCAGCCCAGTCCATTCCTGCTTCTGAGGTCAGTTGCTGTGCATGCATAGTGCGCTCTGCAGATGTTCAACAGGCGGCCGGCAAAGGCAATGCTCACCTGCTAACAAGATACTGTTTGGTGCCCCAATGAACGGGGGTTAATTACAAATGATGTACAAGTCTCTTTCACAAGCCTGTGTTGCTGCACAGATTCAGCAGCAGTGAATGCAATCTCGTCTTGTTGTGCAGGCAATTCCAATAAGTTTGCAGCGCTGTGCGGCAAGCCTGTTGGTCTGTGAGACTACACAAGTATGGCAGTGTCAGCTTTGCAGCAGGCGTTACAAGCACCTCCTCCTTACTGCTGCTCAGGCTGTGTTTCCACGTTGCCTGTACTGTGGGACCAGCCTTGGGGTCACACCACCTCAGCAGGCTCTCAGACCGCCTGCTTTGTGGTGAAAGCTGGCTCTCCATATGTAAGGCATTGCACATCATCAATCAATCAATCAATCAATATATTTAATGTCCGGGGGGGCAACTGGGACCCAACAGACAAGAAGTTCAGTTCAGTGAATTCATACAGACAAGATTTGCTTCCTACATGCAAAGCATTCCCTAAGGAAACCACCACATGCATTTGGTTGACACAAAATGATAAAGTCTGCAATAGTACAACAGTGCTGCAGGAGGTCCAAATGCTGTGACCTGATGTGGCTGTACGCTGGGCAATCAAAAACA
>JAABUP010005525.1_pt1 | contig 19111 bp, 27 predicted proteins | sample 5559201 | NCBI WGS metagenome assembly JAABUP01 (sample SAMN10711887, study PRJNA513373) | rock metagenome | isolation source: Antarctica rocks | place: Antarctica
CTCCCCTCTTGTGACCCCTTGTCACCCCCCTCTTGTGACCCTGTAGGTGCAAGCGATCTGTCACATTCTGATGCAACCACTATCATGCAGGATCTGGACTGTGTTCTCCATGCTGGATTAAGGCCTTGCAGGCTGCGCGGAGAAGCACAAAAGCTGTGTAGCGGGTCTGCAGTGACCAGTTCAAAGATATGAATGATCTGCCGTAATACCAGTCTATGGCTAAACCGAGATCCTTGTTGTTGGTGGGACGCAAGCAATATAGCAGCACCAAGAGTCTTCAGGTTTGATGGCAGGAACATCCTGGGCGCCTGAGTGGCGGCGTCTAGGTCAACAGCTGTGAACAGTGAGTTTAATGATAGCTACTTGTAGTCCAACTGTCAAGGGTCTTCAGTTGCGGGCTGACCTGGCAGACCATCACGAAAGGTGAGCTCGCCTTCCAAGACATCCTGCAACAGCAGTGCTTTGTCATTGTCTTGCAGCCAGGGGACAATGCATACACATGCATAGACTGCTGGCGTTCAGGCTAAAAAGGTCTTTTTTGACAGCTAGGGGACAACGCATACACATGCATAGATTGCTAACATTTATGCCAAATGTGTTGTTGTGACAGCATACCACAGTGATCCAGGCAATATGCCCATTTTCGCGCAAAAAGTGCCATTGCAATGCTAGCTCTGCACATACAAAACAATGACACAGAAGAAAGTGCAGATCCAAGCAATGAGGCTCTCTACTAAGTACGCATACACATACGCGCACACGCAAGCGCACACACACACAGACACACACACAGACAGACAGACAGCTTTGGCTGCATCTGCAGCTGCTGGACCCAAGTACTGATGACCGGGACAACCTCCATCTCTGTGCTGGTTGCTTCAGATTTGTGCAATCCCAACGTGAGTTGAGAACTCACGCATGCCTGCAAGGCAGACATGTGACAATTGAATGTCCCCCCTATGTCTCACCTCTATGTCTGTGAGCACCTCCAGGACTGGGCCAGATCCCTGGGGCCTGTGCAGCAAAAGCCCCTGCCCCTGCCTTCTGTCTGAGCTGGAAGCCACACTGCGTCAGCAGGGTCGTCTTGATGATTGCCATGCTGTATGTGTCAATGTGAGCACTTTGCTGACTCTGATACCATGCTCACATGGAAGAGGTCATGGAGCATCATCCCTTGACAAGATGTCATGTTGTGGCATGCACAATCAGTCAACAATCCAGGCGTCCTTGGCCTGCTGTGCCTTACGCGTAGCATGATGGGCTATGTAGCATGCATGCCCTCATGTAGCTTTGGTCTGTTTTGCCTGTATGAATGACTTGTGGGCATGTGCAGAGCCTCCTTGTCATGACAAACAAAAAGTATGGACAGTGCAAGCACAAAGACTCTCAGACAAAAGAACTGTTCATTGACGCTACAGGCCTGCATGAAATGCGTTGGCATCAAGACTAGCACATGCTTGGCAGCAGAATTGCATTCCTTACCGACTACCATCGGCGTTCTGTTACGGCTTTGCATCACGTACGTCCCTTGAGGCAGTTGGGTGGTGCCCTTACCTGTCCGAGTCCTGTCCGTACACAGCATGACTGCACACACCATCTCTGCCATGAGCGCCAGCAGCACCACTGCTGCAGCACGCTTCTGCTGCTCCTGACTTTGAGACTGACTGTCCTGCCTGCTGATCGAGACGCCCATCTTGCTGTGGATCTGCACCGCCGCCCGGACAGAACACCTGTACACTTGGAAATGCAGCACTGCCTGATGCAGCTGAGTCCTTCTTCTTTTGCCTGATCCACTCCCTGAGGCCCATGCCTGGTGGGGGCCCCTGCCGATGACCAGGACTCTGCTGATGACTAATACCAGCTGCGTGACTAGTACTGTCGGCTGCAGGCCCTGCCTGATCAGACACACATGGAGCTTGTGGACGAGGTGTGGGGCTAGATTGAGCCATCTGGGGATTGTCAGAAGAAGAGGGGTGGGAGGCTCCCACAAACAGCACTGGCTTGTCTGAGGCCTCACTGTTGCTCTGCACAGTCAGGATGAGTCTCAGCCGTCACTACCATCATGCTTCATTGGCAGAGCAAGCTAGGCTTCATACAGCACCTGGACTTGCTATGAGGGTGACATGTTGCAGACCAGCGGTGCAGCAAACCTCTCGGCTATCAGATGGTGTGCTGAGATTGCAAGAACACAAAGGCATGTACCGGTTTGTTCTGATGGAAGGTGCAATGGGAGTCACACTTTGCAGTGCATATGTCTGAGTGCATATGTGTGAGTCACAAATGACTCTAGCATAGCATACTCCCAGTATGCCACATCCTGCTATACCACACAAAGCTCTGAGTACGCAGGCGCCTTCTGTTGACTCCACAGATTCATAGCAGCATTGCAAGGCAGCACTCACATTGAGCTAACAGAGGTTCATACTGACCTGTAGGCGTGCAGCAAAGGCCTCCCCTAAGCTTTGCAAGGCAGCTCTGTCCACGCGTGTCTTGGCTGCTTTCACTCCTAGCTTGTGGGCAGCCAGGCGCTGCTGCACCTCAACCTGCTCTTTCAGGCGTGCTTGCTCTCTGTCCTTGCGTGCCTGATCTGCTGCAGCTGCCTTGCTGGCATTCTCAAAGTCCTGCTCTGCAACCTCTCGCTTGTGCCTCTCCTGTAATGGGCAGGCGGCCAAGCTGCATTGACATATCTGCAAGCCTGTTCTAAGAAGGACTTCTTGAGGGTTCACCACTTTGCCTTTCAATTTGTTTGTGCCATTGTGGTCGATGTGCCATGCCAGAAGCTGCGTCACAACTTGTCTATACTGGCGTGAGGTCCTCAGCTTGAAGTCCGTCGCTGCTGGTCCAGAACATGCTCTATACAAAATGCTTGTGCAACAACATAGGTTTGCCACATCAAGCTTGGGTTACTTTACAATGTGCATGACAGGCTGTGTGAGGCTAAAGCTGCAGAGCAAAATCAGTGCCAGACTGAATGATGATTGTACCATGGACTGACGGCGCACTATGGATTTGGCTCTCTGCATTTCCTCCACTTCTAGAGCCTTCTGTGTGGCATGCTGCTTTCGCCTGTCTCGCTCCTGTAGTCATCGTTTGAAGAGCGTCAGCACGCTCATCTTGCAGAGACTTAATTAGGCACAGGCTGCTTGCAAACAGCCCTTGTGTTGCCTGAGAGATCCTGACTGATTTTGCACAGAGCCTGGCCATGCAGCATACAAGTATAGCTCAACAGCTACAGTGACACACAAAATAAAATAAAACCACATGCATCGATGACGTCAGGAGTTGCAGCTGACACCAGGGGCACAACACATGAAGCAGCATGGTGTCTGTGAACTGGTTGCAGTTGACTGTGCTGTGTACATTCACTGCAGAAGCTTAAACAGTGAGGCATATACGCATCCAATCATATACAGGCAACTCGATCACCTGCTGAATGGCAGCCTGCTGTTTCTCCAGTTCCTTGTTGTGCTGAACAGCCACAGACAAGGTGACTTTGCTGATTGGCGCCATTGCAATCCTGCAGGTAGTGATGTGAGGCTGTGGCAAGGTACTTCTGGCTGCAATTGCGCTGGCTAGCAGGACAGCTTGTTGTAACTTGGTGATGAGGGGCTATTGGTGCACAGGAAACAGTGTTGCAGCTGTCAGAAGCAGCATCAAATCAAGGAAGTCAATGGACTGTTACTGTCGTTCACAGGCTGCTTGGTAGCAAGCACAGGTGCCCCTGGTACTGGGCCTGGGAGGTGCCTTTGTACAGCATGTCACCCCCTTCTGGCTTGTGCTACTCAAGGGAACAAGCTTTCTGGTGAAGCAGCAGCAAGGGCAAGCCTTTGATTGGCTGCAGACAAGTGCCGCAAAAGGAAGCACCGTTGCAATTTGGTCATGACAAAGCGCGCGCTGTCTTACCTAGGTTCAGCGCTGTCATCTAGCTCACGAGAAGCACTGACTGACTCTGAGGAAGAGGCAACTGCTGCCTCAGGTGTTGGTCGGCCTCTCCTGAAGCACTGCTTGCTCAGTGCAGCTTGCAGGTCCTCCAGTTCTGCGGACTGCCTGACCGCCCAGGTAGACTCCGGGCCCACATTGTGGTGCCTGCCAGGCGTGGCTGTCGTAGGGGAAGCAGCTTGAAGAGGTGCATCTGGTGCAGAGTCAAAAGCTGGCTCAGGCTGAAGCTGATTGCCTGGAAGGCAGCTTGGATTGACAGCAGCAGCGCTGGCAGCAGGAACAGTGACGCTGATGTCAGCTGACTTGCTGGCGGGATTGCTGACTGAGCCTGGTTCTGCAATCTGGAGTGGCTTCTGAACAGACCTAAGAGTCGGCAGAGTAACTTCAATTCATCCATGAGACACGCAGGCTGGGTAACGGATGTGAAACTTGCTTCTATCTCAAGACGTGACTACTATGCAGGATGGATGTGCAGCAGCACAGGGAGACCTGTTGTGCAGTGATACAGAGACGCATGCTTTAAAACAGACACAGGATGCTCAAGGTCTTTTCAAAAAGTTATTTTGAAACAAATTTTGTTGTTGAAAAGGCTATTGCCAAGCAGCACCAGGAAAAGTAACTATCCTGTGCTTGCTGTGCTTGTGACATCTGTGCAAATCAAAATCCTTAGCAAGCACATACTGTGAACGTTTTGTGCGTCTGCAGATAATGCTGCTACATAAGCTGAAGGTGATGACATGTGTGCACGCTGCAGCATGTGACTGGCACAGACCACCATTTGCATTTACCTGCGGATTTGCTTGATGATAGGCAGCTGATCCAAGTTGAGAGAGGGAGCACGGCCGGTGTCATCAGGCAATTGCATGATGTGCTCAGCATATTTCTGAATGTACTGGCTCACATATGGCATACACAGCAGCTCTTGCACTGATGGTCTCATCTGCAAAGCACATCCTGTCAGAGACACACATGTGTGCAGATGACATGCTGCGACTGTTGTGACTTTTTGATTGCAGTTGACTGGTGACAGTACTAAGATGCATGGACATGCCACACTCATGCAAGTGCCCAAATTGACCAGCAGAGCATGCAGCAGTAGCAAGGCATCTGTGCACATGATTGGCAGCTGTTACAGTGGGCACGTATAGCACACTACTGCCAGCATACTGTCAAGCTACACAACAGCAATGCTGCACCTGGGGCTTGATCTTAAGCATACAATCCACCAGGCCTTTCATACTACCACTGTAGCGTGCAGGCAATGGCGGGTATTTGCCACGCAATATCTTTAGCACCAGAGCTGGCAGGCTTTGCCCATTGAAAGCTCTTTTCAGCGTCGCCATCTCATACAGAATGCAGCCCAGGGACCAGACATCACTCTTATGGTCATATGCCTTGTCCTCACAGATCTCTGGAGACAGGTAGGAGGGTGTGCCAACCTGAGCAACATCAAGGATCAAGCCTTGCAAAGGCGAGGTCTCCTGTTGAAATAAGGCGGTGTGCGAGAGTATGCTGGCAGTCATTGACATTCATGTGCTGAGCATCATGTTGATTTAGTGACTACATACCTAAGCAATCTTTGCAGTTTGCACTAGATGGCTGCATACTGACGGTTTCACTGCGCATGTACACATGGCCAGCAACAGCAAAAGCAGCACACACATCAGCGCAGGGGACAGGCTGTCTTACTGCTGTATGCGCCAAGGAAGACTGACTATTCAAGGTCCTTGCAATGCCAAAGTCGCCAAGCTTCACCAAGCTACCTGCAAACATCAAGAGCAGATTACATAGTTGACGCAGAACAAGTGGTGCAGTCACGTGAAAGTTGTCATACCTTCTGTCATAAAAATATTCTGAGACTTCAAGTCCCTGTGCAGCACGTTTTTGCCATGCACATGCCACAAGGCAAGCAGGATCTGCACAAACCTGCAAGAAGCAGACTTGTTCTGCTAAAGGTTATCACAGCTGGACGCAGGCAGGCAGATCAGCCAATAGTTACCAGTTCATGATGTCTGCTTCTGCAAGGGGCTTGTTTAGTGATGCTTGTCTTTGTATCAGCGTCCCCAAATCTCCTTGCGTTGCGTGCTCCATTACAATATGTAGAAAATCGCGCTCGGTAAAGCAGGTGTGATAGCGAATGATATTGACGTGGTCAAATTGCGATAACACAGCCACTTCGTTCAGAGCAGCGGCCTTCTCCTGTGCTTCGAGCTCAGAAAGATCCACTTGCTTGATGACAAGAAGCTTGCCGTCACTTTTGCGGCTGACAAGCAGAGCTCTGCCATAGGTGCCCCGACCTATTGTTTTCAATAGATTGTACTGTGCATGCAGTATGCCATCAGGCAAAGAATTGTCTGAAAATGTGCTGTCTAGACTCATATCGCCGATCTGTCAGTTTTGCCGCTCAACACCGTGCCTGAATGTACACTGCCACGCACAAGACAGTCGCAGGCAGCAGTGTTGGCAAGGTTAAAAGTCGGGGGGGGGGGGGGGGTCAAACAGTCGACCAACTTGAACTCAACTCTTTTTAACCTGTCACCAGATACTGATCAACCCTTAACAACGCAAAACCCCTCACAATGACAGTTTTCGAGGTAACATTTTTGCCTGACCTCTGAGTGTCCCAGTGCTGCCATTTTCGGGCTATTTGGGCTATTGTGAGCTGTACAACCAATTCCTATATCATCCAGTATGATTATCAGTAATGTGCATGACAGTGTGGTAAATGCATGTATGTCCATCTCTCAAGAATTTCTGTGTCTATGTCCAGTCCCGGTGGGACACAAATACGTGGCCTTCTATGGCGTCTGAAAGTGCACTTACTGACTTTCAAATTGAGGGCTCACATCCCATTGCATGCATGCTTTTTGCATGTGGAATGCACTACAATTCCCTCATGAGTGATCACTTTCAACCCTTGATTGCTATAATAAGCAAATTTTCCCCGCACATTGTTGACTGTTGATTTGTGATCAGTGACATCAACAGACATCGATTGGCACTTTTGCAGAGTGGTTGAGGATTGTTAAGGGTTCCCTTACAAGTGATAAGAGTTAAAGTTACCTTGAAGTTCACCTGGTTGAGGGTTAACAAGCCAACCGGTTTCTACGCAACCTCTGAATAAGGCAAGTTGTGCACGGTCAACAGCTTCCTTGGTAGATTGGATCCCAGCCGGATCTCAGCTGTATCTGCAGATACACGCTCCCCAGGGTACACTGAGCGGCAGATTCTGGTAGAATGGTCGGAATCATAGAGAGTTTCTTATACGGCACTACCATAGTATCCAATCCTGCAACGCTGTTTTAGGCTGTTGGGTGCATTAAGTTGCACCCAACTTTGTTCAACAAGAGAAAGAGAGATGGTGGTTGCAACTCCGTCTGTGGCATGCTTCGAAGCACTGACAACCTCTTCCTCTCTACTGGTCAGGTATGTATGAACTGTATAGTACATATAGGACAAAATCAGCAACCAAGCAGACAGCTGTTCACTAATTGACAGCCAAAATGACAGCGTAGAGCCCAATATACCCAAGCCAGCCTCCCAGCTAAGTACTCCCAACAAAATCAAAGCAACACATGCATGCAAATTGATTTCTCATACCAAACAGATGTTGAGTGAATGCTGATGGCTGCACTGATCATGAATCTCTAGGTGCCATGTTCTGCTTGCCGCAAGCCTTGGAAGAGCAACATGTTTGCTTGCATCTGCCAGGTCTATACATTGACTGTGTAGCTATCGCCTGAAGACTGAGCTACTCAGCTAGGGACAAATTGTATTGAATGCTAGACATCAACTGTACCACGCCAGGCCAAAGCAGCTGCTTGCGTCGAGAGTTGACTTCTGAAGCACGCTCAAACGAGCATGCACTGTGCTGTGTTAGCATGGTTTGTGTAGTGGCGCAAATGGCAACGCAATGTATAAATGCTTACCATCCCAGCCAAGCCGGCAGATTTGCTTTGAGCTTGTTATGACACCTTGTTTGCACCCACTCATTGGCACACACAGTTTTGGCAAGCAAGGTGGCCTTGTCTACAGCATTGCTAGCAGCAAATAGAAAGCTCAGGTATCTCACAGCATCATCAACAGTCCTGTTCTTGATCTGTGGCTTGTTAGACTGGCTCTTCACCTCCAAGTGGTACTCATGGGATATGCGGATGTAGTTCTTTCTCAGTTCCACCCTGCATGACAAGGAAACATTCAAGATGTGCCCTACACCTCGCAGGGAACATGCCGCACCCGATCATCATGCACACAGCAAACTGCATTGCAGCTGTGTGTCACACAGCGTATGACTAATGCGCCAGGCCTGCCATGTGAATTCATGCAATTTCGTTTGTGCCAGCTGAAGCTTGGTGTACCTACCTACCCAACACCCTCACCTCAGCTCTAATGCCAACAGCAACTCACTAATTGACCACAGACAATGTGGTGAACAGAATGCAGACAATGTGACCGGCACCATGCTATATATCAATTCGGGAAGAGCCTGCAACTACTTGGTCCAACACCGCATCAGAAGATCTTGAATGTGCCAATCAGTAGGCTAGGTGATTACACAGGTGATTTATATGTCATCTGAGATCATTGTGGCGCAGGACCTTGCATTGTTGCTGAGGAAGCTGCACTGCCGTCAATTGCCAGATGATCGCCACATTTGTGTCAACAACATTGTCACAAGGTACTTCTTCCAAAAGATTGAGTTGAGCCAACAAAATCAGCGGCAAGCGCCCAAAAGCTGTGATGATGCACGATCATGCTGCGCCTTTCATCTGGACACACACCTGAGTGCCTCAAGCTGCTTGATCTGAGCCTGCACAGCATCAAGGCAGGCGTCTGTGCACTGCTCGCTCAGCAGCTGTGCAGTCAGAACACCCAGCCTCACAGCGCTCTCCAGCACAGCGCGCACAAACTGGTCCAGGGGCTGCAGGATGTTGTGGTAGGGGGCTGAGGTGTAGTGGCCGCTCACAACAGGCTTCTGCAGGAGCATCATTTGGAGAGCTGACAGCCGGTCCAGCAGCACTTGCATGGCCCGCAGCGTTTCTCCGACCACCTGAGGAAGAAGCAGACATGGGCGAAGACCAGTGCAAGGGGGAATTGATAGTAAATGATCACTGGTCGGCAGTATAAGCAGGTGGCTTCAAAAGCAGTGCGGGACCAGTGGCTGTTTACTTGGACAGCGAATCAGAACTGTTTTGGGTACCACAAGCATATGGATTTTCATTTTTGGTATAAATCTGAAGAACTTTTTGATACAAATATGAGTATCTGTATCAGTAAGTACACACGTCATGGCATATGCCAGGATCTTGTGGATGCATCCTGACCAAAGTGAGCAGGCTCAGCTGCTGGATGTCACATCATGCATACTTCACTTGCGCATAACTCCATGAAGTACCATCATGACTGCACTCCCGTTTTTGATTGATAGTATCACATGTAAAAAAATATTATACAAGGTATTGCATACCTTTGTGTTGCACATAGGGTGATGCACAATGGAGGCAAAGGTGAGCAGCAACAGACCTGGGGCATGGCTAAGATGCCCTTCTTCCACAGCACGGTTTCTTTGGCCAGTGCTGTCTGCACCCGCACCAGAGGAGCGGCAATCTTCTTCTCCAGGAGACCGGACACAGACGCTGCCCTCTGCTGCGCACCACTGCTGTTCTCATCTGAGTCCTTGACATCATCATGGAACGTGATGTAGAACCTGATCAGGCATGAACACAACCTTCCCAACATGTGCAGCAACTGCTGTTGTGCATGTATGATTCATTTCACATGTCTTTTTCCCTGGGGTCAGGCATGTACAGCCCCGAATTGCTTTCTGTATTGAGGTCCTGTTTTGGCAGTCAGTGTACCAGCAGTATCATTAGCGCTGATCAGCACATCAGCAGTTGCTTGAACGCATCAAACTTCATGAACAGAAGTAGGCATGTGGTTTGACAGCTCAATCAGGAGGTACGAGGTGCAAGCCAAAGCGTCAGAATGGGCTTGTAAGCTATCTAAGTGGCAAGACAGTCAGCACACGTACTTGAGCATGAGCTGTGTGGCCTCTTTGTAGGCATCCCCCAGCGTGTCCACTGCATCTGTATATGTGAACCTGCATGATTGTGCCAATTGTAGTCAGCGTCCTTATTATCATTGTTACTCAAGTGCACACGCTGATGAGTGATCTTGCAGGGTAAACACTGTTTCACATGATGACTACATTCCACAAAGCTAACATGACAGTTGCAACGTGATGGAACGAATGGTGACTAAGATGCCATGCGACATAATAGACGAACGTGAAGGTGCGGTGCTTTTCAGGCAGTGATGTACGGCTGTTGCATGCATCCTCGCTGAGCAGCTGACAACGTGGCTGTACGATTTGGTATGTGTGCACATTGCTGTCTGTCAAGCTTGCTACTAGCAGTTACAGGACATGCATTACGGCAGAGCAGGTCAGCACCAGAATGAAATGCACAAGCATTCTGTGGCTTGATTCAACACGAGATGCAGTCAGCCAGTCAAGGCAGTACCCAGGAAGCATCCACTCACCAAGGCAGAACGAGGCCAATCAACAGCACTACCACCACTCCAACGGCGATGGAGGCACAGCGCGCATAGAAGTACTTGGTTCTGCCATGAGAACCTGGCACAGGGCTGTACTGGCAGAGAATGACAGCATCTGCTGTGATGAGGGTCAGGAACACAGCGTACTTGTATTGCGTCTGAGAAGCCAGGCCAAACAGCCAGGTGTAGACGCAGATGATTGCTGCCAAGGCAACTGGGCTGCATCAGCAGATACTGAAGACTGATGTACAAAGAACCCATCAGACAAAGTGATGCTGGTGTGAGAGTGGGATCAAAAGGCTATTGAGGATGCACCTCTGCAGCAACAAGATGCTCAGCAATGTGACATTGCTGAATCCGCCTGTGCAGCTTTGGTTGTGCAACACGCGATGCCACAACATGCAGTCCTATCTGATGTCACAGAACTATCACCTCCGGTTTCACAGCTTGACAGTCTGATGCAAATCAGTGCTCCCATGACTCTCCTGGGTAAATACAAAAGCAGGGGCTTGTAAATGTGCACAAGGGCTGCCCATGCCATCCCAGAGTGCAGACTGGGGAGAAGAAGGAGCGCACCTGGTAGCCAAGCCAGTGCGCAGCATGACCAGATAGCCCAGCACACCGCCTATGCCAGTGCCCACCAGCCGCAGGGCTCCTGCAACAGCAACATGACAGTGTTGGTCAGCGCCACTGTATTGCAGAGGCTTTGATCCTGACACTCCTGGCATCTTCCACTGGATGTTGAGAATCCAGCTACTGCAGGGCTCCTGACTTGAGAATTAAGTCTGTGATTCTGCATGCTTTGCCATGGCTGGAACCTGCTGTTCTGGAGAACTCTGGCACCTGACACTGCACCACCATGGTGTGACAGTGACTGCAGGTAGCAGCTGGTGCAATAGAACTGCCAACAATGGATGCTGACAGTCATTGCACTGGCCTTGTTGTGTACACATGTAAAAACCTGTCTCATTGTGAGGCAGGCAGGTGCAAGGCCAACTTTGCTTCACCAGAAAGGCGAAGGAAAGGAAAGGAAACAAAAGGAAAGGAAATGAAGCCAAAGGGAAGCTTGTCTTGAGCACTGGAGTAGTACCTGCTCCCCACAGAATGGTTGTGGCAATCTGCTTGTCATGAAAATTACATGGTCGACTCACCTTTTGTGATGGTGGTGTCCACCTCCTCGCTCATGACCACAATGACAGTGATCATGACATACAGAGGCGACCACTGCCTGATAGCTGGTACATCTTCAGACAGGATCACACAGCCGCACAAGGAGCCGCACATGGCCAAGTAGTACTTGCAAAAGAATTGAAACTTGCGGCCATGCCTGCATTTGCATCAATCATACATGAGCCTCATCTTCAACGCCACTGTCTGAGTATCAAACCAGGTAAGTCCGGCAAATCCGTGACTAGATACCAGACCAAACCATGCAGTGACATGGTCAAAGGAGCACGGCCAGAAGCAGATCAATTCAACAGGGCAAGGGCAAGCTGGGCCCGTATGAGCCCTATAGGGTAGTTTAGTAGCTGATATAGCCTTTATGCAGGGCTTATAGGAGAATTTTGCATTGCCAAAACCTGTAAAAGCTGTTGAAACAGCTCAAACGGTGGGTTGGGCTGGGGTCTTTGGTCAAGAATGTGTACATCTTGGCAGAACCAATTCCAAGGGGCGAGGAGCAGAATGCACACAGTTCTGGGACAAGAGTTCACACGCTCAGTCTCACTCAGAATCAACACAGTCTATATTGGCATCCTCTGGAGCATGACGGGACTTAACAGGACTGATGCTTGGAGACAATGAGTGAGGGCTTACAATATGGTGTCTGTGAGCAAAGCCTTGGAGCGGCAGATTTGCGGTATGGTCTGAGTGAGGGCCAGCCACAGATTCTGGAAGCACATCTGAGCCAGCATTGTGCGCAGCAGTGGCTCTATCCATGCCACTTCATTCCACAGCCAGGCACGCAGTTGTGGTCTGCTCCCGTAGCCTGCAAGCCATGAGCTCTTGCAGCATCGGTGGAGACTTATCATGGCTCATGGCAAGGTCATTCGCATGCGCTCTGGGCTGCCGCATTAGGAGGCTCCCATTATGATATGTGAAATGATATGTGTAAATTTTTCTTTTCTTTGCATTTGCATGCAAGCTTTGGGCAACATGCAGCAAAACTGCTGAAGGTGGCATCAATGATGACAGAGGTATGGCAATGAATTTACAATGCCTGCATGTCTGCGCAGCATGCACATGCTGGTCAGCCATATTGCTGTCAAAGAGGTCGAGGCAGCTTCTGCCGTGCCACAGACAGCATGCATGCATTACCAAAGGCAGACCAGGAGGACTTGGCGTGGCAAATGGTCATGCAACGACATGCTGCTGTGGCTACAGACATCAAGAAATACTGTTTCAAGAAGGCAAAGTTAGCCATCTGCTGGACAAAGTGAAATGTTTGAGGAGATCAAAGCAACTGTCCAGGGATGTTGTTGAATGATTACCTGTAGGCTTGGCGTGGTGAGCAGGCAGATTTGGCTGATCAGCTGGCTGCTGCTGCTGCAGCGGACGCTGTCTGAAGCTGACAGGCAGCAACCGCATCGCTGATCTTGTGACATCCCCAAATGACTTGCGAGATGGAGCTTTCACTGCAGCTGCTTTGTCTCCTGCTTCTTCTGGGACGTCGCCTGAGGGGATTCTGGACAGCTTGCAGCTGACTGGCCGATCCTGATCTGCATGAGTACAAGCCAGCCTGTGTTTTGCAGGCTGCAAGGCCTATGCTGTGCAGGAATGGCCGGGCAATGCAAGTGCTCAGTCAAGAGACCTTTTGGCTATGCGTACAGCGCCCTTGCTTGCTGGCTGCGCAGTGCAGGCGATCCAGACAACATGACAACAGACATTGTGCCCGCTCTTGCCGGTATGCAAAGCTGTTGCAGTGTGCAAAAAAACACACACGCAAAGCCTCCATGGGTGGCCAGTACCTCAGACGGACCCATGCACGCAATGGACACATACCAGCACCAGCCAAGTGTGGCAGCAGCAACAGTGCAACCGGCTAGCGCATAGCCGCACCATGTTCAAGCCCAGGGACATGTGTCACAGGTCCATGCAAATGTCACAGCTAGCATCCCAGTACCTGTCTGAAGCTCCTGGTTCCATTGCTTGCCTGAGAAGCCAGACATGGACAGAGCCTCATGCACAGGCTGTGATGCTCGAGCAATTTGCTGGTGGTAGTCAGCAAAGTTTGGGGCAGGGGGCCGGGGGTACAGGGTGGTCTGGTGGGCTAGGGCACGCATCACTGCTGCTTCCACAGATGCCATGGCTTCCATGATGGCATTGGTCAATGTGCTGGTGTACAGCAGCGCCCTCACCTGTAGGCACAGACTGTACTTGTCAGGCAGCTGGCTATGACAAGGCTCTCGCTGACTTGCATGGCAAGCACTCAGCTTGCGGGGATGTGGACTGGCCAACGTTTCAGAAAGAAGTCCATTTCAATGTGAAAACCCAGACTCAAAATTGCCTGAGTACTCATGTTGCCCTAGTATTGCTACTCCAGGGACATCACTTAGGTGTGTGTTGATGTACAGCATTGCTATGAACTGCCAACCACTCCTCATCAGTGCTGGTGAACCATAGAAACAACAAAGCTGCATGCCTACCTAGCCCTGCTCAATGTGCCGGTCCAAGTCACAATGGTTACACCTGAGTTGACAGACCCTGAGGCACAAGGGACAGAGTCAAGTCCAGCGGCATTGCAGTGCAAGCGTGATCACAAAAGGCATGCAGGTTACCTGAGGGGAGGGCAGGCTGAAGCCGGTTTGATGGGTGGCCGTCCATCTCGTCCAATAGCCCTGGATGGTGGTGTGCAGTGTATGGGCCAGCTCATGCTCCAGTGCGCTCCATGAGGGGCCAAACACGCTTAGGTAGTGACCCTATACATACAGACCAAGTGAGGTTCAAGTTGGCTGAAGCAGGCCAGTCAAGCAGGCATGTGCGCAGCAAACAACTGAACACATTCAATGGTAGAGACAGCCGATGAATCTGCGACACATACCTGTTTACACTGTGCAAGCCCAGGCATGGTCTTTCACCACAAGATCTGGGTCACTCATTGCAAGAGGCAATCAAGTGTATACAAACCCTCGGTACAGTTAGCTACAACGAGTTGTTACAGCACTGTCATGCAGACAGCAAAGCTTCTGCCCAGCGCAATGAGCAAACGGGCACTGGTCCTGCTTGATGGACCTGAGCAACCTTGCAAGTGCAAATCTAGCTTGAAGCCAGGAGAGGTACATGTATGAGTTGACGGACCTTCTGGTGGCCCCTGTGCGCTCTGAGCAGCTTGGCCAGGTGGGCGCAGGCAGCTGCCATGTGGGCATGCAGCAGACGCATGACAGGCAGGACATCATGCCCCAGCACCTCCTGCAGTCGCCCATCATGCAGTAGAGACTCCCCTCTCCCTAAACTCCAGGCAGATGTCGGTGTGAGAACTTCACACTTGGCACAGCAAAAAAGTATAGCATGTGGAATACGAATCCAGGACTATTCCCCTGAGACAATCGACGCTTTTTGTTCAGGCAACAGTCTAACGCTGAGTGTCCCCGTATTCTCTGGATAACAATGCAGTTCTGTCACAGACAGATGCAAGGGATACTAGAGGCGTCCACAGGTCAGATGTATGCTTTGCAACTGCCTGAGATGCAACACAATCCACTGCTGGCAGTTGTGACAACACCACATTGTGCGACAACTGTGATTTGTGGCGGGCATACCTTCTAGCAGGGACTCCAGTGCAGCAACTTTGGTGATGAGGGCTTCAAGGGCGCTAAGGGCAGGGCGCCATTCGCTGATCAGCACCCGGTGCCTTCCGATGAAGGGCGGCTCCTTTTCAGCTTCCCCTATGAGGGCACGGCTGTGGGCAATCATGGGGCGCAGGCTTGCCACAGCCACTGACTGGGCACAGGCTAGGTGACGCGGCATGTGGTCTCCTGCTGGATCTGTTGCCTGTTGCATAACGTCCCTGCATCATGCACAGCTTGCATATCTTTATCAAGTCTTGCACTTTTTTCAACATTGGGACAACCACAGGCCTGGGTTTCGCAACACATGTCACATCAGAAGCATCCGGCTTTGTGCTTTTCCCACTGTCAGTCTGCAGGAGGGTCAGCCTGATAGAACAGAGGCGCAGGTGACAAGCACAATATGAGCTTGCACAGCCCATCACAAAACCCTTGCTTGCGATTACTGGGTGGGGACTGTGAAAGCAGGTTGCGAAAGATGTGAGTTGCCTGGACATCAATCTACGCAGACACCCCAACGCATTCTGAGGCATACCAAGGCAATCCGTAGACACAGAGGATAACCAGCAGCAGGCTCAAAATTTGTACCAGTAGTCTTCGTCTGGCTGGTCATCCATCATGGCAGTCAATCTGGAGTCATGGCGAGACAACGTGCTTAATGACGTGTCCTTGCTGACAGGATCATCAGCAACATGCCCAAGACTTGCGGCCTCAGCTGCCACCAGATCAGACTTCTCAAACATGTGGGTGGCATACCTGCCAGCAGCATGAACAAGTGTCCTTACATATCATATCAGTGTCACTGACATCCCCAGCCGTGTCACTGCCAATGGAATGCGATGACGCTGTGTTACATATGTCAAGGCTCCAGATCAATTGACGCACAGGGACAAGCTTGACGCGCACTGTGCACAGATCATCCTGTGGTTTTCGCATGGAAACACAAACATGGTATTGCAGGTGAAATTCGGTGGCCTGAGAGTGCTGCATGTGACAACCCAAATAACACGTCCAGCAGCCACCAACGGCAGACATGCATAGCACAGGGAACAACAAAGTCATCAAGCACACGAACTGCAGCGCGTTTGCTTGCATGTGCATAGTCTGATGCTTTCATGTGCATGTGCTCACGTGTTCATTTCATGTGCATGTGTTCATCCATGCGCATGTGTTCATTTCATGTGCATGTGCAAGATTGAGCTGTGCGCTGAACATCTGCTGATCCCTACAACTAACTTTGAATGTCATCAGCGCCTTTGTGATGTTGCAGCCCGTTCCGAACAAGCAACAGGAGCAGCCAGCATTGTTGCAGCTGGTATATTCTGCAAAACGCAGACCTCAATTCTGCAGCAGTGTACTGAGCTCACCCAGACAGGGAGTGGCCAACCTTCATGAGGACTTCTGCCACCTCCAGGCGCAAAGAGTAAGAAGCCAGGGTGGGCAGCGCTACCAGGCCTCCCACAGCTGTGCCCAGGGCTGCAATCAGGCCATCCAGGAGCACATGCCCAACAGCCTGGAGAAACACCAGACCGCAGTTGTCGTTCCTGTGATGAGGCAGCACATATGTGTACATTTATGGGCATGTCTACAGACCTGTATCACAGGTCTTTGATGCCATACTTGAGCAGTTCCTGATGGCTGCTACTAAGCACAAGACGGCTGCTGTAGAGCAGTAGCAAGCAACCATGTGTCTGGGCTACTGCATGCTACTGTCAAAGCAGTCTGAGGAACCATCTTGACTTGACATCGATCGGTGCTTGCATTAGGCAAACATTATGGGCAGACAGCTTCAATGCTCAACATGGCATGACAGAGAGGAGATGATCCAGGCCTCACATCTTTCCAGAGGAGCTGGTAACCATGGTGAGGAGCCCAAGAAAACTGGCCTTGAATTATGGTTATCCCAAAGCCTAGATTGCTGAAGATCCCCACACCAGGGCCCATTGTGGCTCTCAGAAGGCAGATTGGGAAAAGCCCAATTACAATGAACAGGCAAAGCAGGCCAGTGAACGCCACCTGACAGGTGCGCGCTATGGTGATCTGCAGATGCGCACAGGACTTGTGTTATCTAAGACAGCCTGGAGAGCAACAACATCTGTTATCTTTGGCAGACAGACCAGCTTGAGTGATGGGTGATGGGTGATGCAGAGCAGCAAGCTTGCAGAGTGAAGAAGCCACGGGGAAGCCCAATGTACTTCAACCTTGGGCACTTTTGGGCTGCTTTTCGATTGATGCCAATGGCTAATGTTTCCTTGCCTTTGGAGGAATCACTAAAGGCTACAAACCATACATGTGTGCAGATTTCTGCTCATGACTCCAGTGTACATAGCTGTCAGCTGCAAGGTGGCTGGTCAGGAGGCTGACATATGCGCGACACGTAATGCATGCGTGACACAGTTTGATGACTTGACAGACAGTCTGACTTACCATGCAGCCAGCAATGATGCTGCCAAACCACAGAGGCCCAATGACAAATGCTGCAGCATTCATTTTGCTTCCCACATGGGAGTCTTGTGCTACCAGGACGACAGCTGCCACATAGAAGATTGAGGACAAGCAGCCATTGGTGTAGTTAAGCCTGTTGATGAATACAAACAGAGAGACCACAAGTTGACCTGCAAGTGCAGCAAGGAGCCCGTGCATGTCGGTGCAAACGCTATGGTGACAAGGGCAAAGTCAGTGGGAGCAGCCTTTCATGCACATTGCAAGTGTGAACTTGAGTATCACAAGACTTACCTACAGTCAGCTGCACTGCTGATCTGAACTCAGAACATAGCAAGAACTCTTTGATGTGGACAATCACTGTAGGTCTCCAAGGAAATTGCTGCTTAAGACAATTGTGAGTTTGGTGTGCAGGCTTGCCTGCGCAGGTAACAAACATTCAATGTCTGGCCCTCAAACGAATTTGCCACATGGAAGTACCTCTGCTGACTCAATCCTGAACCCTAAACCCTACAACGCTGCTGCAAGAACAGGTGCAAGTGTCAAGACAACTTGAATAGGACATACTGCTCTCCACGTCAAGCACAGTGTGAGAAACAGTGTCAACAGCGGCGCTGCCATTGAGTCTCGCTTCCATGGATCTGCGCTGCGCTCTGCCTTATTCCATCCTTGCTTAGTCCATCTCGATCTTTCGGGAACAGAGGCCCATAGCTTCAGAGTTGTGCAGGTGTTGAGTGGGATCAGCTGATCTCAAGAGCCTGTTGCAAGTGCATGTTCGCTGCTGACCCACATACAATAGGCAGATGTGACTTAACTGGGACACAGTCGGCATACAGCTGCGTGAGCGCTGGATCTCCAGCAAGTGCAATTCCACTTTGCACGAAGAAAACGGTCGCTCGCGCGAGCACGTCCAGTTAGGTTAAGGCGGGACATAGAGTCTGCTCGAAACAGCAGGGACCTCGAACGGACGACTGAGAGATTGCAATGCTTGAGAGAGAGAGAGAGAGAGAGAGAGAGATGTTGCACAAATCTTACGCACAGACAGGGCTTCGTTCGTCTTCTCAAGGAACGAATGAGAACCGTGCACATACCATGGCACATCCAAAAGACATGCAAGCTGGACAACGTATGTAAAAGTTGTCTCTCCAGGCACAAAGCTCTCAGCTGCCGTTGAGTGAAGAAGCATTATGTTATGTCCTTGTTACGTTTATGCAGTGTTGTGCCGCAGGTCCGCAGTCCGTAGTACCCGCAGTCCGCAGTACGCGCGGCGCAGTACGCGGCGACGGACCCCCCGTTCTGCGGGTACTGCGGTTGAATATTTTGTGGTATTTATTCATTTGAAATAATTCATTAAGTTATTATTTGATACTATACTTGCTGATTTATAAGTA
>JAABUP010005527.1_pt1 | contig 19098 bp, 15 predicted proteins | sample 5559201 | NCBI WGS metagenome assembly JAABUP01 (sample SAMN10711887, study PRJNA513373) | rock metagenome | isolation source: Antarctica rocks | place: Antarctica
TGAAATCTTTGCTCAGATTTTCATTCAGATAACGACGAAGTTCTAGAATTTCATCACGATTCATGTCATACAAAGCAAAGACTGAGAGTTGAGCATCTTCTTTAAGATGTATGACATGATCATGAACTCAATGCAAAAACAAAATATCAACGTTCTTCTTGAAGAAAACATCTAGAAACTCAAAATATTTGAATGATAGAATTGTAACTGAATCGACGTTCTTACTTTATCAATAGACTTCAAGATCTTCTTGTGTCGTAAATGCAGTCAAATGAAATTTCTTTTTCATTTAATAAAGATTCAAATGATGATTTTTATTATATGTACTATCTTGAAAGCAAGATGAGAATTGAGCAAGAGTTGAACTGTTCTTTGAACAGATAGTCAAAGTTGTGTGACGCGATTTTGACTCATTAAAGTCTAGATTAGAAAACAAGATTGACTCAAGATTCAAAAAGACATCAATTTTCTTTAAAGTGATGCTAAACACTTTAATATTTTTAACATGAGCAGCATGATCAAAGCTTTGAATTCTCAACTCAATTATATCAAGTTGTATAAAAGATTGATTGAATTGATTTGCTCAAGAAACAATAAAAGTTCTAAAGAAGAAAGAATTTCAACACTTAATTTTTGATGAGTATTCTTTTTAAATGACTTGAAGAATACAACTAGAAGCTTCTTGTTTCAGATGAGAAACAAGATTAAATGAAGTTTATTTCTTGTGAATGAGTTGAGTATTAATTAACTTTTCATAAGCAAACGAAAAATTATATTGCTTCTTGTGAACAGATGAAAAACTAAGTTACTTCTTGCAAGTGAATTGAGAACTGAATTGCTTTTTGTGAGCAAACTGAAAACTGAATTGCTTCTTTCAAGTGAATGAAAGACTAGATTGCTTCTTGCAAGCAAACTGAAAACTGAGTTGCTTCTTTCAAGTGAATGAGAAACTAAATTACTTCTTGCAAGTAAACTGAATGCTGAATTACTTCTTGTGAGCAATCTGTAGATTGAATTGCTTCTTGTGAGTGATTTGTAAACTGAATTACTTCTTATGAATGATTCATAAATTAAGTTGCTTCTTGTGAGTGAATTGAGAGTGAGATTGAGAGAAAGTTACTTTGTTAACTTTAAACGAGAAATTTTCTTCTTGTTGATTAAGATCATAAATCTTGATGAAAAATGAGCAACAATGATTAAAATAAAAGAAGAAAAACAAGATGAGAATATTGTGCTCAAAATTGACATCAATGACGTGATGATGAAGTCATGATAAACTCATGATGATGAGATATTGACTTAATTCAATGATATAAAAGAATAGTTTCTTGATGTGTTCATTGAGAATCATTGTGATTTCAATGACATAAGTAATATCATTAATTAAAGTGACTTGATCATCAAATTCTTGAAGTCTGCAAGAATGAGTTAATTGATGCAAGAAAAGATGATGTTGTTGCGTGAAGAATTTATTCATAAAGACATAAGTAAAGACTTCACTATCAATCAGAGCAAGAACGAGAACTTTAAATTAAGCTTAATGTAAAATACAGAATACTATCATGTAATTATCTTTGAATGTTGAATTGAATTCAAAGAGTTTCAAGACAAATTTAGCAAAAAACTTTCTATATGATTGAAGTGAGAGTGAAAAGATTGAGACTAGTAAACAAGATGATATGTATACAAATTTCTGAGCGTGACTTAGCTCAAAAACTAAACTTTTTTTGCAAACAGCGAGACTTCTTCATTTATACTTATGACATCATTGTTGTAAATGTTCATGATATGCAAAGTGAAGAACTTCTTATTTGAGCATTCTTTAATGATTTTGCTTGAATGTTGCAACTTGCAGTAGTAATACAACTTTCACTTGTTGCAAATTTTCTTAATCTTAAAAATGATCAGAATCTTATCTTGAACAATGACAATGATGAAGTTTAGATTCATTAACTCATTAAAAGATGAAAGAGAGAAAGACGAAGATATTGTTGAAACAACAGTTACAGAAATGATGATCTTTGAACTCAAAGAATTACTAGTCAATGCAAAGATGCTCTTGACTTTGATGAATGAAATGATGATGAAGATGAAGCAAGATTAACAATGCTTAAGCTGTTGAAACTCTTCATTGATGTCAAAGAATGCTTGAATTCATTAATGAAAGATGAAAGATTAAGTTTTATCAAGATTTCATTAAAAGAAAATGATGACTTGAGTAAAATAATTGACATTGCGCTTCAGACAGTCAATCAACAAGAAATCTTTCATCAAAGAACATTCTTTCTTTTGATAGAAAAGATTGTAGTAGTCAACAAAGTTATTCGTGTTTTACTTCAGAGTTTCATGAAGATATAAATGAGCATCTTCTGTCTTGAAAGAATTGTTGCAGCAATGATGCAACTTATGTTATCAATTTGCAAAGATGAAAATGATACAAAGATCATTGACTCGATATTGACTTATTAGATTGTAAGTCTTCTTATTTATGATGAATCATGACTCAATATAGATGATCTTGACTTGATGAAAGAAGTAATGATCATCATTCATGTTCATGCGCTGTATCAGACTCTGCTTTCATGCATTCAATTGATCTTTGTCTCTCTCATATTTAAATATGTCAAGAAGCTTTTTGAATCTAGAAGTGATGAAGACAGTGACAGAGTTTGCAAAAAGATGAATAATAAAAAGAGATTGATTGTTCAAGATTTATGCAATGATCTGAGTTATTATTGCAAGAAACTGAGAATTTAACTTTATATAAATTGAAGAATTGAAAACAATGAACAAAGATGAAGTGATAACATCATGTTGTTGAACTTGATTTTGAAGCTTTTGCATTACGCGAAAGATCTCAACTGAATTTTCAATCACACTTTGAGTGAACTGTTTAACAACACACTCATCATTGATCAAAAGATTGTGAAGCGACTTCATTTGAGCGAAAGAGTAACTAGATAAGATTTCAACATATAAAAACATTACAGAAAGTGTAGATCTTTCATAATGTCAAAGACTGAGCTAGATTAAAAATACTATTAATATAGAAAACTGATATTATTATTATTACTTTGATAGAATCTAGATACAAGACAATACATCAGATAATGTATAAGATGAAAGACAAAGAATGAAAGAAAAGAATGAGAGCTTGACTTTTATATACATGAATCGAGCAGAATCAAGACTAAACAATAGTTTTATTGATTTAAGATTGCAAAAGTTTGTGCACACAACTGAGATGATCAAAACAAAATTGCTGAGACTAAATTAAAATGATGATAACTAGATTGATGACTTGATTCATTGAACTAGTTCAATGAATTGAAATTATCTAAGATATCAATGATTTATGTTCTAAATTGAGTTGATTATCTGACATTATGACAAGTCGAGTGCTAGATGAATTCTTCTAAATCTGATGAGACTTTCGACAAAAAATAAAAAACGACACAGGTTTTGCATACAACGATATCATTATATGTGAAACCTGAATCATTTTTTTGAATTTGTTAAGAGTCTCATCAAAATTTTAAAAAGTGCAAAATAAGAATCAGATTTGTAAAATCAATCTCACTATTTTCTCAGTGCTTCATATGTAGTATATTCAATGCTTCATATGTAATCTATTCAGTGCTTCATATGTAGTATATTCAGTGTCTTATGTGTGATCTATTCAGTGCTTCATATGCAATCTATTCAGTGCTCTCTATGTGACTTACTCAATGCTTCATACGTGATCTATTCAATGCTTCATATGTGATCTATCTAGTGTCTTTTATGCGACTTATTGAATAGATCGTATATACTACATATAAAGAACTGAGTAGATCACATATGAAGCATCGAATATACTACATATGAAGCACTGAGTACGTCACATATGAAGCACTGAGTAACGTCACATATAAGGCACTGAATATACTACATATGAAGCACTGAGTAGATCACATATGAGGCACTGAATATACTACGTATGAAGCACTGGGTAGGTTAGATATGAAGCACTGAATGTACTACGTATGAAGCACTGAATAGGTCACATATGAGGCACTGAATGGGTCACATATGAGGCACTGAATATACTACATATGAAGCATTAAATAGGTCACATACGAAGCACTGAATATACTACATATGAAGCATTGAATATACTACATATGAAGCATTGAGTAGATCACATAAGAGACACTGAATAGCCGCATATGAAGCATTGAATAGGCTACATATGAAGCACTGGGTAGGTCACATACGAAGCACTGAATATATCACATATAAAGCATTGAATATACTACATATGAAGCACTGGGGGGGCAGTGAGGTTGATTCTACATATCTGGTTCTTATTTTGCACTTTTTCAAGATTCGCTAATTTTGATGAGCTCTCGGCAAATTCAAAAAAAACGATCCAGGTTTCGCATACAACGGTACTTGATTGACTGAACACGCACAGAACGGAAGCAGTAACGTCACTGTGCACGAGTTTCCCTGAATGCTCTAAAGTTCTCGCTGCCAACCTTCACTCGTATCACATGTGTATATTATCTGCTTTGTACATTATGAATCACTTTTGTTTATTATAATTATCTGTACGTATGTATTACCGTCCTATATTGCTTTTGATGTGATTGACCCCAATTTTTATAACCAATGGAGCCTTATCGATCAACGAGGGCTTTGCTGGACCCCGACGATGCGCTGACCACTCGGTACGTCCTCGTTGAGGTTAGGCACCATTGGAGATTATTGCGGCTGACTCTGATCTTCTTCTCCTCAGATCTGGCCAGGTATACGATCCTGCTATTATGGGTTTCAGAGCGCAGAGAATGGGTTCAATCGCCTCGTCGACAAGCTCGATCTCGCGGGATTCTCTATCTTATGATTTGAATTCCGTTCGATCTTCTGTCTCGTCGTATGAGAGCTTCATGACGGCTCCATCCATCAACCCCACATATCACGCGAACGCTGGATTCCTGGCATCACAGCGCGACTCTTATACAACCCAGCAGAAGTCGCGCTCAGCCGTACCTCCACGACCAGTCTTTCAGCGCCTGCCTCCGGAAATCTACGATTGTATCCTGCAAAAACTGAGAGAGTTCCACGAAACTCCATCATCACTTAGCTGCCAGACATGCTATCTCAGAGACCTGAGCTCGCTTGCTCTGACTAGCAGGGCGTGGGATAAAGCTGTGAGAGTGAGACTGTAAGTGATTGGGCTTCTCATACCTTTTGTTACCGTGGGCTTATGCTTTCTTGTTACAGCTATGAACGGATTTACATCGTGGGAACCGATCAAAAGGACCACATGAAGAAACACAAATTGAAGTTTGGTGTGCGGCTGAAGCTCTTGAGGCGAACCCTACGGGAACGAAGAGTGCTGGCTCAATATGTGCATGAGCTCAAAGTCCCTAGAATACAGCCGGATGAGGAACCTATTCGTAAGGACATCATCGAGCTCACAGCATCGTTGGTCATGGCTTGCCCCAACCTGGAAAAGCTCGTCGGATTTTACTCGGTCTACGGGCACGAATTCGACCGATTAACTCATGCACTGTCGACCCGAAGGAAGCTAAAGGAGTATATATGGATCATAGGGGAGAACGAGGCCATTACCCAGCGTTCGACGAAGCAACTGCCACCAGGCCTTATGGATAGAGAACAGGTTGAAGGTTTTTTAACATTGCATGTTGCGTGGACGTCATTGACAACACTATTTCTGCACTCACACGACCAAGGTATACTCGAGCGAGAGGTCCTTATAGAGACTCTTCACATACTGCCGTCACTACAACATCTCTACATCTCCTCATTTCACATGGATGACTTTGATGATAGCATACTACAAAGATTACCACCGCTCGAGTCTTTGCGGCTTCAAGATCTTGAAGGCGTTACCTTCTGGGGGATCTCGGATTTCTCTCGTACCGCCGCTGCGCAGGGTATTTGTTGCCTGTCCCTGATAAACCTGGATATCACGTATCTGTCAGCTGTTTCAAATCTGCTCCTCCATTTGAATCGCCTTACACGCTTTACTCTAGTCCAAGAGAGTTCTCCCGAAGTCGCCCCTGGGGAGCTTGTATTTCAACCCATTATCGCCTCCCAGCAGCTGAAATTCATACACTGGGATATTCTAAAGCCCGAATCCGCAAACGAAAATTTGGCAAGTTCCATCCGCGCAGGTGGATTTCCAAATCTCCGCACCATCAGAGCACCATCCGATCATTACGGGATGCTCCAAGCCCTTTGTAAACCAAGAGCACAGATCGAACACTCCAGAGACAAATATCGTGGCTCCCAACAACCTGGCCTATCCAGACCTCTCGACTCAATCAAGCGCAACCTCGTGGATGCTCGCAAGGAAGCCCAAAAGCGCATTGAGGAAGCGCAAAAGACTGTTGCCTTCAAAGTCATTATCGAAGAAGACTGCGTGGTTGAGCAGGTCTACGACTTGAACGGATTCATGGGTACCATTGGCTCGAAAATCACGTACAGTCTCGACCCAGACGTATCGGGGAGCGATGGAGCAGTGGTTGATTTTCCAGATTTGACGAGTGGGAAGGCAGAGGCGACAGTGAAGAGGGATCATGGGTGTAGGGGTCTGTGGAATGCATCGGACCATGGGGGTAAAAAGTGGTGGGAGCATGAAGAACGGTACAGGTATCAGCCGTTGGATTTGAAGAGGTTCTTCTAGGGTTGTGGTCGGCCAGGGTGTATGATCGTGCGTGTTCGCTAGCATGGCGAATAGGGGACCTTTAGGTCATACCATTGTATTGTTCTGGGCCGGAAATGACATCTGGATATGTGGGAGATTTTTGCTCAATCTCAGAAGTACGGAACATGTTGCTCATCTGTCCGGGAATGTGGGAAGGAATCTACCTCTGGCATGGCATAGCCTGAAGTTTATTGATTAATGTGCAGTGTTTATGCTCCCCCTTGAAGACTCATGTTCACAGAATTGTTGCTGTCAGCGGATGATGATGGGTATGCGATTAGTTTTCTATTTTCCCCGCATGGTCTTCTTTCGTTAGGAATACTTGCTCAGCGATCCCTTTTCAACAATTCCATTTCTGTAAAGATGAATCAGATCCAAGCAGTGTTCTTTACTTTCTCTTACCCACATCACCATGATTATGAAACCAATCGAAACATTGCTGTTATCAAAAACATATCACTTCACTTATTCAACCTTATCGATATCCTTCAGCTTTATCTTCTATACTTGGATAAATAATCAAGGATCGATTCTGTGAGAACGACGAATCGATGAATCGATGAATCCAATCTCAAGAGGGAGAAAATTACAACATGAAAGATCATGAAAAGAAATGAGCAAGGAAAGGAAAGCAAAGGAACAACGATGATGTGAATATACAAAAGATGTAAAAGTCGAAGAACCTCGAGGTGCGAAACTCGACGGACGATATAGAAGATTTAAGATACAGACACCATGGAACACCCAAAGGAAGCTCGACATGAGAGTACACTTGGAGCGGTGGATCGGGCTGAATTCATAATGAGAGAATGATGAGCCAGGGGCGCAGCCGGGGAAAATGTAGGCTGCTGCCGCCTGGCGAGGGAAATATATGGTGACTTGTTCCGCAGATAACAATTAGATGATCAGTAAACGCTCAGGTTGGAGTCCCTGTACATCTGGCGAACCATGCCTACTAAATGCTCATAAAAACCTCATGATGCAAAGCTTGCACCGCATTTGCCCCAGGCTTTCAGAGCAATGGTGATTGAACATGTCTCGGAGCGCTTTATGTGAGACTCGTAATATGTACACCTGCATAGCTAACTGCTTTCTCGATGCAGAGCACTGTGAACCGCTATGCGAACTTTTTGCGCCGGTCCATGCAAAGAGCCTAGGATCTCCCACCCGCCCGCTCGATAAAAGCAGATTACCTCCCTGCAATAGCAAGCATAACGGGTAAAAGCCATGATCGCCTGGGGCCTTGAATACCATCGCTCGTGCGACCGAACGTTCGTATGTAATCGAATGCCTGAGAAACACACTGAAACATGTGTATCAACTTCCCTTCACGTAAGCCCCTGCGCCTCGCCTAACCCAAAGACATGACCAGGCTGATTCAAAACCGAAACAGCCATCAACCGTGATAGCAGGTAGATAATTATGTGCAAGCATGACGCTGTAAGCTCGGCGCATAAATAGATGTATCATGATCAACGTTCGCTTGGGGTATCATATATCGAAGTGGCTGTTGTTGAAGATACCCTCCTCACCATCGCTAGTTTTGATGATGCCGCTCATACGATTCTCTCTACTTTCCTTGGGATCCGAAGGCTGTTCCCAATCCTCCTCATCGTCTTCTTCCATTTTGTCCAAGTCATTACCTCGAAATTGCTCTTCTATAGTGCTCTCGTCGACAAATGTGAAACCTTTGAAGTTTGCCTGTACTCCAGGTGATAGAGGGGTCGAAGCAGGCATATGCCCGGAGGTTAAGGCCGCTGCGCGAGCATTAAGTGATGAAGAGTTCTGCAGAGCATTCGTAAATTCGGGATCGAAATTTGAAGTGTCAAGCACAGATTTAAGCTTGGGTTTGAAAGGCGGCACAACCATCTTGTTCATCAAAGCGTCCCAATCCATGTCAGCAAAGAAAGGGTGGGCTTTAAGGTCTTCCGCGTCATTGATGGCACCTAGCCGGTGTTTTGGGTTGCGATTCAGCAGACCTTTCACAAAGTTCCTCCCTTCTGTACTCAAGGCATCGCGTGGAAAACGAACTTTCCCAAAGGCGATATTTTTGTACATTTGTTGCGTGTCGTCAGCATAGAACGGACTCCATCCACAGCACATCTCGAACACCAGAACTCCGAGAGACCAAAAATCTACCATAGTGGTGTAGCCCTGTTCGTCAAGAAGAACTTCAGGGGCCAGATATTCTGTGGTACCACAAAACGTATTTGTAGTATCGTCCTTGGTGAGATTGGCTTTGGATAGACCGAAGTCGCAGAGCGCAATATGGCCATTGGCGTCCAAGAGAATGTTTTCAGGTTTCAGATCCCGGTAGACAATGTCATACGAGTGAAGATGCTGCAGTGCAAGTATGAGCTCAGCAATGTAAAATTTCGCACGTTCTTCATCGAATCTGCCGGCCTTTTGAAGATGCCAGAACAATTCACCGCCTGACATGTAGCCTGTGACCAGGTAGAGATCCGTTGCGGTTTGGAAAGAGAACTTTAAGCCCACAATGAACGGCGAATCGGCCATTGCGGTTCGAACAAGAATGTTGCGTTCACCCAAGGTATGGGCTATCTCTTTCTTTTGTACAATCACCTTTTTGGACAAGACTTTCATGGCGTAAACTCGCTGAGTGTCTTTCTTCCGGACCAGGTACACCTGGCCAAAAGTTCCTGTTATATGTGAATCAGCCAAGCAGCATCTGGAGAGAAGGCGCAGGCACGAACCTTTACCGATTAGCTTCAGTATTTGAAAGTCTTCGGGGCCGTATTGTTTCTTGTCGGTTTTTTGATACGAACACTCGAGGTGGATTTCACCTGACACGTGATCCGTTTCCGGATCTCTTGCTTCTAGCTTGTACCAGCCTTCAAGTTTCGAGCCATCGTCACTTACATTGGGAGAAACCTTGACATGGCCCAGAAAGGCTTCCTGGTCAGCTCGATCGTAGACATAGAGGTCTATACCAGAATGCCCTCCAAGCACATCACTTGAGCAAGTTAGCCATCGGTAGGGGAATTGATTATATAGAACTCATACAAGATTGCTTCGTGGTCCCAACTTGGATCGGTCACTTGTCTGCTCGTTTTGAACTTCTTCTGATCAGATAGACTGGTTGTACTGCTCTGTCGGCTTTTCATTGGGATTGCCATTGATCTGCCCATGTCACTGCCCGAGCGCTTGACCGGTACACCACCAAGAAGTTCATCTCGTCCCTGCGAATCGTCCCGTTCCATGTTCAGATCTGTCTGTTTCTCACTTGCGATAGACTCATTCCACTCAAACACGCACACTACGTAAGGATCGTAACTGGGCCTCAACCCCTGTGCTCCTGATATTTTTATCGAAAGTTTGCCTTTAGGAGGACCCACAGGGGGTGGGGGACTGGCTTTCGACTGGGTCTTGGAGCCGTTCGTATCTGGCTTCCTAGTACGTGTCCCATCTTCTGCGCCAGTACTTGACGTTGATAGCGTTTTGGTAGCACCATCTGCCCCATCGTTTGATAACGCCCTTGGTGTGAGTGGAGGTGTGTTCTTCATACGCGGCGGAGCCGCCACGCCAGGAGTCAGCTTTGCCTGCTCAAGATAAGAAATCAAAGAAGAATGTGCAGAGACTGTATGAGGCTCCTCGGAAGGTAAGCTGGGCATTGCGGACGAGGAAGGAGAGGTAGGATTCGAGATGTGCGCAGCATGAACAGAAGAACTTGTCATGATGTTAGAAAGGGGATTCAAGCCACCAGTATGGCGGCGTGTTCGCAATGGTATGACGTCGTTTCCAGAGGTATGCCTTCCTAAAATCGGGCGGCCAGTACTGGAACCCTCAGGTTCACGAGAAAAACCCACTGCAGCATTGCCACTCTCGCCCTCTTTGTGTATTGATGAGGGTGACGATATGGGCGGTGTCGGGTACGGTACGACCGTGGCGCGGTCCGGGAAGGAGCCTTGCTCCGAAGCGTTCAGTGGTGGCACTTGGGGAGCAAGACCATCTGCCTTGCTATACTGCGGAGTTGGCGAGCTAGGTGCTGTAGGTAAGGCCCGGGAAGCATCTCCGTAAAAGGACTCCAGGTGGTAAGTCGGAACTCTTATGCCTGGTGCAAGAGCGGCGAGCGGCGACAAATCGCTTGAGCTATTACTTGTAGAAGATCTTGCACGAACCTGTCCAAAATAACTATGTATTATGCCTGGTAGACGTTTGTCTACAGGATCTGGACGTGGTGTGGCGATTCCGGACGGGGTCGTACTCGTTGATCCGATGTGATCATGGCCGTCATCGTCTGACCGACTGAATCCGTACTTTCCGTTAGCCACAGCCATTCTCTATCTGTAAATTCCAGAACAATGTATGCGACACGACAGAAAGAAGTAGTCCGACGGTGTGAGTTTGGACAGTTGCAGAGTAAAAGAACCTCTACCAGCTAAAGAACGAGAATACACTCAAGTTCCGACGTAGGGTGAGAGTCAGGAGATATCGTGTTAGAAGAAATTGAAAAGAGCCTGTGGTTGCTGGTACAGTGGCAGTGAAATTGCAATTGGTGCTTCGAAGTCTGGAATTTGCATGTCACAAAAAGTTCCTCGGCTACGAGGTCTTTCTGCAAATGAAAAACTAGGAGTCTGAACTCGCGGGCCGAGAGCTTAAGTTTGGAAGCGAGTGGTCCTTCCGTCCACTGATGAATACTTCTTGTTGGAGGACATGTGAAAGGTCACGCCAGTGCCACCAAGGGAAAGGAACCTTCAAGGCCAAGCAAGGTACCTTGAGCAAGGTAGGTGTCGTCAACTCCCTCGAAACTGGGCAATTGGCAATGCTGCGATGAGGATCCGACCCCAGAGAGCTCCCAGGCCCGCTTATAGCCGCGGCTGATGTTCCACGCTGGGCCAGCTCAGCAGTAAAGTAAGGAAGGGAAAGTAGTCACCGGTCACCAGTGAGTCAACAGTCACCAGCTCATGCTTGCTTCAAATGGGCAAGCTGTGCTGGCGGAAGGCAACGCGAGGGTCCTATTTCGAATAGGCCGCGACCGAGCAGGCATTTGCGCAAAAGAAAATGTTGGTAGCTTACCTCTGTAGCATTGCTTTCCTGAGTAGGTCCGCAGCGGTGTGAGGGTTGATACCGTCATGCTGCTGTTGCTGCGTCGACATGATTGCAGTCGGTCCTCCCCAAGGTGGTGTAGGTGCTTGCTGTAGGAAGTCAACGGTGGACGAGTGCGGGGGGTGACGGTATCATCGTATCATTATTATCATTATGATTATTATGATTATTTGATCCGTCAATTTCTGAAAATCTTGCACATACCTAAAGTACCGTATTCCGTACCACGCGTACCTTACCGTACCTCCAATTTACAGTAACTACTAGTGACCTTGAGTACATTGCCCGTGCTCCTTGACTAGACTAAGGTACTTCGTGAAAGATACCTTACATTTCTATATAGGGTACCTATGGAGTACTGTCAATTCAAGCTTTTACCTCAAGTCTCCTGTTACATATCAGTATTCAGATTCCAATACTAGTATTGCACCAATCTGGTCTCTCTTAAGGGAGGGCCTTCGACGACGACGAATACGGATGATGACGACCTCGAAGCTTTTCCCTTCGGCCGAGCGACTTGTCTGGTACAGGGTAGAGTTGGGTTCCTGAGGTATTGGGATCTTAGCTCAACAGGATATGTTGAGGAAGTACGAGTAGCCGAACAGCGTTCATGATAGCCTATCGGAGTTTTAAGGTGAGGTACTTTACTTGGAGTTGTTTACCTTAACTGTACCTCGGCACTAGGATACTCCGCTCCGGTGGTCTGTTTGGCTCGGCGAGAGCATGGTACCTCACGGTACCTCAACAGAAGATATTCACTGCGCTCGTTGAGCATGAGGCATCTACTTTAGGAACGGTCATGCATTACCTCTGTGAAGCCTGCTTGTAAATTCGGCACGGTCAACGCGTCCTGTAGAAAGTATGGCTAGAAGATCAAGAGCTGCAGCGCAAGCTGCGGCTCCTTTGCCAGCCAGTATGCTCTCCTTTGCTGCCCTGCGACTGGGGCCTAGTGCCTAGTGCCTAGGAGCTGTAATCCAGTAGCTAACGCCATTGCAGGAACTTCGACTCCTCAGGTAGCCGAGAACTCGGACGAGGAGATGGCCGACGGTTCTCCGGACGGTGCACCAACTCCTCTGGAAAACGATCGCGACGAGCAGGTAGGGGAACAAGCTGCTGATGAGGACGAGGAAGATGGATCGGGCAATGATTCGGAAGGAGTATCTCGACCCTCCACTCCAGCTCGGGGGCGGTCGGCAATACCACAGAAACGGCGTGCCGGAAGACCTGCCAAAACTCGTCTCCATGATCGGTCTGGACGAGATGAGAACGAATCTCGAGACGCGGCCTCGGATACTGGAACCCCCCGGAAGAGGGGCGGATGGCGTGGAGGTGTCCGTGGATCAGGTGTAGGGAGATGGGGAAAGCCTAGAGGAGGGCCATCGCACGTCACCCAGGTGCCTTTGGATAAGGAAGGTAATATGGCGAACGTCAAGGACGACGAAGTAGAACTGCCCGAAGATCCCGAGGGCGAAAATAAAGTCGACAAGATGGGGCGTTTGCAAGGAGACAGGGAATATCGAGTACGCGTATTTACCATTAGCGGAAAAGGAGATCGGCTGTACATGCTCTCGACTGAGCCCGCAAGATGCATCGGATTCCGGGACAGCTACCTGTTTTTTCAGAAGCACCGATCACTCTATAAGATAATCCTTGGCGATGAGGCAAAGCGTGACCTGATAGAGCGCAGTCTCATTCCACATTCGTACAAAGGCCGTGCTATTGGAGTTGTGACCGCTCGTTCTGTCTTTCGAGAATTCGGCGCTCAAATTATCATCGGCGGCAAGAAAATTACCGACGACTATCAGGCAACTGATGCTAGGGCCCGAGGTGACATTGAGGGGAAACTGGCTGTGCCTGAAGATAGAGCGCCCGTCAGTGGTGACTCTTACGACAAGAATCGCTACGTGGCATGGCACGGGGCAAGCAGCGTCTACCACTCAGGGGCACCAAGCGTACCATTACCTAGCGGTAAGGTCGCTGATGGCAAGAAGAAGAAAGTTGTGGTTACGGGAGATAACTGGATGTTTGAGCATGCACAAGCAGCTAGGTAGGCTAATCCCTTGACCTTCAACAGTCTCCTCGCTCACATGTTTAGTTCTTTCAACTCCAAACTCGCTGAGATGCGCCGTCAAAGTCTCGAAGGTGCTTACGATCCTCACACCAATGTAATGCAATACCCAAAGATCATGCAGCCGACCCACGGTCGATGGGAACAACTACCGACCGGACCGGCATCATCAATACCTCTATCATACGATCAACGCAGAGAATCAGTTAACCTTCCAGCAGTAGATTCCATGTTCCCCGACGTCGCACCTGTTTTCACCCACAACTTTGCCATCAGCGACACATACTATGTCAGCCCACTATATTCAGGGTTGGGCATCCCTGGACCGGACGGACCCGCAATGGACGTTGGACCTGGTGGCCTGACAGAAGTGCCGCAGGATATCGTTGCTGCTTTGCCAGACGAGAACCGCCAAGCGTTCGAAGAGATGAAACTTGAGGAGATCAAGTGGAAGCAGAGCTGGGGCGGAGAGGATGAGGACCGGGCACGGGCCAAATTACGGATCAGCTACAACACCTAAACTGTTAAACAAACGATACGGCCTGCGTCGTGCGCCGAACTTGCTGGTTGTGACGGCGCCCGGGAGTTTTTAGACGGTTTCCCCCCCATTCGGCTAGGCGTTGGGCTTATGATACCAGGTCAGATCTTCGATATGTTGCACGGAATGAAAACGGTGATAAAAATGGAGCCAACATTCGGATATGCAGAGTTCAACCAATACGTCTCAGGCATACCTTATGATTTTAAGATAGATGATTGGATCTGTGAGATACCCTGCTAGAAAGTATATTGGCTGTGGTGCACCAAGCATCCACGTTTTTATCCCGTTGCTCTAGAGGGTAACGGGGTAATGGAACCTAAGCCTCGAAAGGTACCCGCTCCTGGCATGACCACGCAATTACAAACTCGATGTGGAGTAAAGTACTTTAGATGTGTAGGTAGCCAGCTATTATTGTTCGATATCTTTCACGGGGCATGTGAAAATGTGAAAGACGCTCACAAAGCACTTCATAACCAGAGTGGCGGAGGAAGAGGGTGGAACCGAGAACGTTTCTCGTTCCTCGTTTTTCGAACGAAAACCACAATGTTGTAAAGAGTATCTTAAAGTAAGGTAAAGTACCGTACTACTGGCGTATGAAGTACAACCCATCTAACAAGCCACAATTCACACTTACGGGAGTCACACTCAACTTGGTAAACAACCTTAACAGATAATAGAATACGAGTAAAGTAAAGCTACTCCCGTAAGGTACGGAGTATGTAACTTATTACATTTCAAAAACCCCGCCGACTAAGAAGAAGAAAAAGGAAAAAAGGAAAAAGGAAAAAGAAAAATACCGCTCGAGTCACCGGAGGAGGCTGCGGGCTGCCAAACCCACTCTTCGTCATCAAATCATCCCCAAACTCTCCCTCTCTCCCTCTCTCTCCCTTCCCCCTACCTAAATCCACACCCATCATCTCTACCTCCTCTCGACTCGCCATTTACCATAGATCTAAACTCCTCGGTTCTGTTCTTTGCAGTCTACCTTACCGCCACACCGGATCATTTGTCGTGGCAGATGGAGAGATTACAGTAATTTCCCGTAACAAACGGTTTCACCCTCGCCTGCATCCACGGTATTCTACCTCCCAAAGCGACCGCTGGATCGTCAAGTCTTAACCTCCAACACCAGACAACCTTTTCCACAACACCTTCTGGTCACCATCGGAAGGGCCTTTGTGGTTGATTCTACGACACATTTCCTGCTGCCTTGGTCGTACAAGCACCCTGGTGATACCAACCAAGACCGGTCAGCACAGTCGATCTCCATCAGCATCGCAACACACTGGTCGTCTGAAGTACAAAGCAACAGTTGGCGGTATTACGCTTTCCGCTCGGCAGTACACCTTACAGCTCGCTGCTTGTTGCTCGCTCGACCCCCCGTTGCTTGACACCTTCAGAATCGACTTCGAAGTATTTCCGGTTGTCACCAAGCTATGGCTCTACACGCATAGTCTCTTTTCAGTTCGGACTTCGCTACCTTTCTTCCATCTATCGCCGACCAACACATATTCTCCTGAATCGACACCAAGTTGATTGAGCTTTTAACTAAGACTTGTGATCTCTTGGAGTACGACACCATCACACCAACACCTTTAATTCATCGCAAGAATTCAGCTAGTTGACTTATCTCCGACAAAGCGACAACTCAGCTCTCGCGAACCCTCAACTGGACTTATCCGCATTTACGATCTGTTGGAAGAAGACCTCGCGTCAGATCTAGCCGTTTCTTCTGTTCAGACACCTGTTGTTTTAGCGATCCTGTTCTTCCAGCGTAACGACCATTTCCTTTTAATACGACTCTCATTTACCTACCACACAAGTCAACCAGAAGTCAAGTACAAGGCAACTAGATCGCGAAAAAGCGGACCTCTAAACCGTTGATGACGTTTTGACCCTTTCTTAAGTCTTCTGAGCTCCTCGCGGGCGTTTCGCTTGCCGAGTACTTTTGGACCTTTGGACCGGGGTTTGAAAGGTCACCAGCACCACGAGCCGAAAAATCGAGCGGACACATTCACCAAAGGGTGTCGACACTGTCATAGCCCAAGACTCGTCGCTTCCGGGCGGTTTTTCCTCACACACGGGCACATCATAGCGAACAACTTCTGGTTATGCCTTCTTTCTACCCAAACACGTTCTCGCGACCTATGCCCTTGACTCCTCCGGATCACTATGGAATGTACCCCGATAACACTGGCGCAACACAGTATCCAGCAATCAATCCTGATGTACACTGTGCCAAGGCGCAGGGTGGAGGATCTGGACACGAGTACACCAAGCGATACCCACAATTCTCTATGGCACCGATGTCAGGTCCTTTTTACACTAAAGAGTATGATCGTCAGTCAATCTCCAACTACACCGCTCCTCCAGCCCGGACGTCCGCAAACACTCATGGGCCCATAAGCGCTCCCTTACTACCCCCAATCCGGGTACCAGACCCTTCTACGGATGATTATCAGTCTCTGCGTTCAAAGCGAACCCAGCCTGCGGCGCAGCCCAAGGAAGAAAAGGCAATTGGTGGTGTTGCCGCTTACCTGGACTATGAGATGGATCAGATGGCCGACTTTGTGGCCGAGACGGCACAGGGAATGTATGACCTCTATGATTCCCGAATCTGCCTTGCAGACATTGACATCGTTCGAAGTGTTAATCCAAAGACTGCGGTCCCCCCTGCGTTCCGTAAATACGTTTTTCAAGTCCTATCCTCAACTCGCTTACCGCGTACAACGATCCTCCTTGGACTTTACTACTTGGCTACTCGTATGACCATGCTATCTGCTAGCGGCAGATACACTACAGGCAGTGGACAAGTTTATCGTATGCTCACTACGTCGCTCTTGCTCGGCTCAAAGTTCTTGGATGACAATACGTTTCAGAATCGCTCTTGGTCTGAGGTTAGTAACATCCCTGTCGCCGAGCTGAATTTACTCGAGATTGAATGGCTTTTGGCCATTAAATGGGATATGCACGTCAACCCCGATGATCCTCAAGGCTTTATGTTGTGGCAAGAACAGTGGGAGGGGTATCAGGACAGGAAGGCCATTGAAAAGTCACTGGAGTCGCTTAAGCTAGCCCCTGTGGACACGAACGTCCGGAGGCAGCACTCCACAAACAAGCGTTATTCCGCTGCTCCGGTTTACCAACCATTGTACAATGAGCAGGCACTCGGTGCCAGTGCCAATGATCATCTGCACCCGCAGTGGAGTACCCCTCGCTATGATCAATGGCCACCTACGCGGTTGAACACGGCTTATTCACCACCATCTGCACCAGAGACTGGGCCAAACACGCCGGAATGGTATGGTAGGCTCAGTGGGATTGGGTATAGCCATGGACAGCAGAGCTACCCTGCGAGGACGATACCTCCGCCATCGCAGATTCTGCCGTCGCAGATTCCTCAACCAGCATATCAGGCACCATACCCTCAGCAGTATAACCCAAGCCCTTGGAACCCTCATGGTGCCCACTGTGGCTGCGGCTACTGTATGCCTTACCAAGATCGTTACTCCATGGCTCCCGGATACGGCCCTCAGCCAGTCGCAGGCTAGATTTCGAACTGCATGTATTCGCCTCTAGACATCTTTGTCACTTTCGTTAAGAGTATGCAAAGTACTTGCACACGCAATATATTCGATACCCCTGGTTTCGTGGCCTAACTCGGACCGCGATATCCTTGTTTCAGTCCTTTTCTTTGCTCTGCGTGCGGTTCCCTCCGCCAAGTCCCTGGATACGTAGGAGTGCCGACATTGTATTCATTCACAAGGCCGCACTCGAGGTACACCACTTGATCATTCGGCTGGGGTTCCTTTACTAGGCGAACTAAAACGGAAGGGTCCCCTATCGACTACTTACCTAACGGCCTCGCATTCTTGTTTCTATTTTCCTAAAGATTACGAGACAATTTTTCGTTCTGCTAAGCATATCCCGATAGACTTCTCATTAGGCCTCAAGGATTTTGGGGAGCACTTCACATTCCAAAAAAAATCGGTATCAGGCGTTTCTTGGTTTCGGCAAAAAATCTTCGGCATCAGACCTCATGGACCCGGGGTGGCGATATTTGTATTTGCATGGGCTCTAGCACTTTCGTTTACTTTTAAAAGAATCCCCCCCTTGCGTCGACGGCGGTAGCGACGGAAAAGCAGCAACTTTTTTCGGACATGCCCTCATTTTTCGAGCCGGGCTAGGCTCTAGTAAGGTGGTTATGAGTGTCGCCTGTCGAAGCGGAGGCACGGCGGTGTGTTACCTTACATGGAGCGGATTGTAATTAGCTGGAGGAGAAAATAAAAGGTTGACACGGAAAGTGGCAACCGCGGGTTATGGGTAGAGATCGACGGACATCAGATTCAAAATTGAAGAAGATTTGGTTCTCCCAAACTTTTATCTAATACGAGTGATATTTACCGTAGTCATGAATGAGCGTCTGAAAATGCTTGACGCCGACTTATCACTATCATAGGGCTATTTTCACCTACTAGGAGAACGGAGGTTCGGATAGGCTTTCTTTACAAGGCAAACGTGGAGATTCGAAAACAAACTTTACGAGGCAAACGGTGCCACCCGTTGCCGACTATTTGCCCCCATCGTCGCCCGCGGGTTCCTCCCATCGCCTCTGTGCGCTTACTCCTACCCCGAATCTTCCTCCCGTCAACGACCATTCTACCCTCTCTTCCTATCTCGCATCCCCAAATACATTTCTCCCTCTCT
>JAABUP010005528.1_pt1 | contig 19094 bp, 24 predicted proteins | sample 5559201 | NCBI WGS metagenome assembly JAABUP01 (sample SAMN10711887, study PRJNA513373) | rock metagenome | isolation source: Antarctica rocks | place: Antarctica
ATAACTCTCTTAGATTTTGAAGACTCAGAATTTTGAAAATATGTTGTGCTAGTTATTTCCTGTCATGAACATGTTGAGTTTTGGTGGTAAACAGGCCATTCGCGAAGACTTTTGACGTAGTACTGTAGTTACCGCACATCAGCAACTGGCACCAGGAAGAGAGATGCGGGCTTTGTGTTGTAATAGCTAATCATTACAGTAAGGCTTTATTAGAAACTACCCTGGTCAATAACTCTGTACTCGTACGAGTACAGGTCAGCATCTATCACACCATTGAGTGCCGAACATCATCTGTGACAGCAAACTACGGGGCCATAATGCATCAAAATTGAGAATTACATGTCAGACTTTATCCTACTATGACCCCGATCTTCTGTGATATACATGTCCTTTAGTTGACACGTCCCTGTATGTTGGTATTCTACTTCTTGCCTAGCGCGAAGAAGCCACGTTCTTGAATCTGACCACGTCACTGCTGACTGTGTTATCGCTCTTGCTCCCGACTTCTCTATTGGTTTCTTCAAGGGATGTTTCAGGGTCGCAAGTAGGAGCTTGGTAACGTGATATGGATGCCTGTGTGCGATCCAGACAGTCTCGCCCATGGAGACCCGCTCAGAAACGGGCCGCATCACAGCAGTTGTGGACATTACCTCAACGACAAGAACTCGGAATCATATAGTTCATCAAGGTCTCGCTCTCGTGTTTGAACTAGACCTCTGGGCAGTATTTGTTGACGTAAAACGCTATTAAGTAGATCAAACCCGATTGACTCCGATATGCATTCCTGAGAGCGTATGCGCGCAAAGAAACCTCGATGTCGCGTTGCAATGCCGCCAGAGAACATGCCGGATACCCCTCAAAGCTAATGAAAAAGGACGTGGGCCATCGTATAACTCAGATACTCGATTCTATGGAGACGCCCATCCCCCAGCAACGTCAACCCATTCAGCAAGACAACTGCCCTGCTTGCCTTCCACATCGACAATGTCAGTGTCGCATTTACACCTGCATCCAACGCCGTTCTCCTTTTCTGAGTCCCATATTGCCCAGTAATCATCCTCTTCTTTCCTCTTCTTCGGATCTTCCGTTGTGCTCTCAAGGAAGGGCGTCCTCGGTAGTTGTCGTGCAGGAGCATTTGCCGGGCAATGTTGGATTGTTGTATGTCGGTACCCAAAGTCCCGGAAGTAGTGAATGTCCTTGGGAGCTAAGAGGGCTCCAGCGGCCAAAGAGTGAATTGGTGCATCTCCCCACTAGAACCTTCGTCAGCTTTCTGGTCGCGTTGGGAACGACGTACCCATGCTTACCCGTTCCATCCAGAATCCTCCACTCCTATCCATCATCTCAAAGAACTCTTCATACTCTCTACTCCTAAACCAGTCTAACCTTGCAATCTCGAAATTGCTCCAGAAATGGCACATGTTGTATTTCTCGCCTTCCATGGATTCTGGGTCAATTTCGGACAGTGCTCCTCGCCCAGGCTCTGTACTCCGAATCTCCTCTGGCAAAGGCGGTTGGAGTTTCGGATCATCTTCAGGGAGAGACTTTGGTTCCTCCGAGGGAGGCTCGATAAACATCTCCCACAAGCCTTTTGATGTCAGGTTGTTTTTCCGCTTGTATGCGGACGCATAACGGAATATGTTGGGGACAGTCTCCTTCAGTTCCTTCACTGCGATGGTAAATCCATATGTCTTGTTTGCGCGGGCCATGTGAATGAATGGGTCGCTATATAAGGTCAGCGTTAGTCTCAAAGGCGAAAAAAATTGGTCACAAACTATGTGATGTCACAGAAGTACTTAATCTCTGGCTCCAATCGCCAATACCACTGATACTTCTGTAACAATTCGTGTTTGTAAAAGAAACTAGTCCGAAGTCAGCGACGATCTACATCAGAAGGCTAGACCGGTAGTGCGTACCCTGAATAGAATCGGCACATGTGATGATAACTCTCCATTCCACCATACATAATCGCCGCATCTCCCTGTTTCTTGATGCCCTCTCTAGCCCCTTCGTTGTCCACCCAGTTAGGGTATCCCCACATGCTGGGGTCTATCTTGCCAAATTCAACAGAAGAACTTGTATAATTTGTGATGGTGTCTTTGAAGGTTGAATTGAAATCTCCGTCATTCAGGAACACATAAGGGTAGTGAAACCATCGGTTGAAATGCCTCTCGATAGATTTCACAGACTGGATCACCCCATCTAGCTCCTGATTTCGCGCCAACACGACGAATGCAGCGTTCGCTCGAGGACCATTCGTTTGCGGTTCGACGCAACCCGGCACGAAAACTTTATCATGTCTCTCACTTATCTTCCTAAGAGTGGAGAAATTGCCAGGTCAGCATAAACAATCTTCAAACCTTATACATAACGGCAACGTACCGTATCGATGGTGGCGCACCGGCAGGCATTAGAATCCTGGCGGGCGATGATGGATGTCGTACAATTAAAACAAGTATCAGAATTATGACAATGCATGGAAAGAGAAGGACGGCGCCGAGAGGTATGGAAATAGAAGAATTGCCTTTCAACCGTATTCGTCGCCTGAAGAACGCTAACCTAGGTGATATCCGGTCCTTTTGTCGTGACAGGTCATCGAGGGAGGGTAAATTGGGGGAAGAGGGTATCCGCTTCAGGAAGCTCTTCACCAGACCCATTGATACGGATCCTTGGAGGAGGTTTCGATGGCGCGCCACAGATCTCGAACAGAGGTTTCCACTGGATACGCAACTAGATACCGAGGCGTTAGAAGAGAAGTGCTGACCAAGCAGTCACAATTGGCTGATATGATTGCCGCGATATGATGGTTCGCGCTCGAAGGGTGGATTTGGATCTGTTGAGGCGTGTTGTTCGAGTGACGGTAACGAGCGGCTGGAGAAATCTCCGAAAGACGGAACCCACGTTTCTCCCCCAAGTGTCGTCTTCACGGCCAAGTAGGCGATCGACAGCGGTGGTTATTGCATGCGACTTTGGTATGAGGCAGACGATGGATTCAACATTGACTCCTCAACCGTGGAGGCGATGATAGGAGAGGTCGGGTGCAGTTCTGCGTAGCGTACTCTACCTACCTTAGATTGGGTCAGGGATCTGCAGCCGAGAAAGCGTATGGGGATCTCCGTCGCTTGCCGAACGGCAGAGCTTATGTAAAACCGGTGCTTATTTACTACAGTACACCTAGAGGCTGGGCATCCTACGAGTACAATCCTTTGTAGACTGATACTCATCCATCAATAGGTTATGTCGTGCGATACTGGGAGCGACCAACTCATCTCAATGAAGCTGGGGAGCTCAGAATTCGTCCTCAGTATCACAGCTGGCCCTACCCGTCAGAAATATTGCTGACAGACGGCTTACTGCTTTTGATGTCACGATCGTTGGCGCTGCTATAGGCTCTTTGACTAGAGACTTGATATTGCTATTACAGAGTAAGTGTCGTGCAGCGCAACCAGTGGTTGGAATAGAACAATATATTTCCCCCATTCCCGCTGGCTCCTACGAGACATAGACTCGTTGAAACGCCAGTGCTGCCTCAGGAACAAACCATTATCCATATGTCCTACCCCTAATAGCGCAGACCTTCTTTGGATTGCCTCAAACATACCACTAACACGTCTCAATGGGAGGGGCTACGGCTGCTTACGGTCGTCAATGTCCAGTGCCCCTGTTAAATCACCTCAACATGCTTTCACGAAGTCCAAAAAGGACTGTCCGTCTGAGAGGGACATTCGAGTCAATTCGTTCAACCCCCAGGGCAATCACTCTGGGATGGGTTTGAGAGATCACAAAGGCGCATGATAGCGGAGTCTCTGTTTAGCCCTCACCCTTCTGCGTCATCGAAAGAAAGCTTAACTTTCTTTGCTTTCTTGGACCTTTTCTCGGCTTCGATTTTCGTCGGACCTGAGGCTTTCCCCACGTCCTTGCGGTCTTGGAATTCATCTCCAATGACTTTAACAACTTTCCTCTTTCTCTGAGTCCCGACCTCGGCAACCTTCTGTTTGATCCGCACAGTCTCGTCCTTTCTGACATCACCGTCTCCGGTATTCTCATGTTGAATATTCTCATTGTCTCTCTTCTCTTTGTTTACCATCCTTGTATCCAAGACCGTCTGATGACCCATGAGAGACTCATAGTCAGCTTTCGAGATGGTATCTTGGCTTTCCCCATCAACATACGTAGGCCCGTCGTCATCGTCCCCACCCCTCTGCTTCCTCGGCCGAGTCAGCGGCCTCTCATGACGGGAAGAGTCTCCTCCACCATAGTCGTCTCTCAGCTTACGCAGAAAGCTTGGCTCTTTAGCTTCTGAAATTTAGTCAGCCACAGTCCACTAAGTCGAGATGACATGATTGATCTACCGTAGCTTAGGTTTTTGGCATTAAAAGACATGTTAAGGTCTAGCCTCGGCCGACTATCAGGTACAGGGAAATCCGGGATTCGTGTTGCGAGACCACAACAACCAGTCCCACAACGTGTTCAAACTCAGGGCCAGGGCAGAAACAAGATTGCCACGAACTTAATAGAAACCTCGTAGTCTGCAGTCATTCGATGCCAGGGCTTGCCTATGATGACATATCACGAGAATTGGAAAGCGAGCAATCGAGGAAACCTTACGTGTTATTATAGACCAATTTCAGGCAATCGCTCAGGCAGTAGAGGAGGTTCCTTGTAGCAGTTGATTGTATACCAAACAATAACACCCGTTAGGAGCGAACAGATAGAAGTGAATTAAGACTGGCAAAGCCATAAACACAAGACCTATCGCCCAATAATGAGTTGCAGTGGCGGATCTCTCATTAACAAGCTTTTAGCGGGATGTTGATACAACATGAGGCTCTTACTCTAGGATCGAAACTCTAAAATGACGAGAACCCGAAGGTGAGTCTCTGCCACGCGATGCTAAAACTACGAAAACCATTTCGACAACATCCAAAATGCTGTGCGCAAGTAAGTTTCCATGACGAAACTTGAGATGTAATCTTGCACAGCTGACAACTTTCAGTTTCTGGCGAGGCACCACAAGTCCCCGTAGCTTCGCGCAAGAGTGGTACGTCCGCTGTAATCTAATGTAGGAGACCAAGCACTGATGGAGACATTAGGCAATGTCTTCGAGAAGCGGCTAATCGAAACATACATCTCGGAGAACGGCAAAGATCCTGTTACTGGCGAAGAACTCACAATTCAGGATCTCGTCGATCTCAAGGCAGCGCGCGTTGTCCGACCTAGACCACCGACTCTAACCTCAATCCCCTCACTCCTTACAGTCTTTCAGAACGAATGGGACGCCCTTGCTCTCGAGACATACACGTTAAGGCAACAGCTCGCACAGACTCGGCAAGAACTCAGTACCGCATTGTACCAACATGACGCAGCAGTAAGGGTCATTGCGAGATTAACGCGGGAGAGAGACGAGGCTCGAGATGCACTTTCAAAGGTCGCAATCAATACAAGAAGTGCGGCCAGTAATGGGGATGCTATGCAGATAGACGTCCAGGGGCTGCCGGCCACCATTGCGTCCAAGGTAGAAGCGACGCAGGAGAAGTACGTTGTTGTGATTGTCTCGCGATTAGGACGTGGCCTAGGATGCTGACTCTTGGACCAGACTGTCCAAAACACGCCGCAAACGTGCAGTGCCAGAGGACTGGGCAACTGCAGACTCCCTCCAGTCCTTTGGTCAGGTCGAAACGTCAGAACCTTTATATCCCGGTGGGAAGTCTATCGCACTCGATGCATCCGGCGACCTGGCTCTTGTTGGTGGCTCAGATGGTATTGCCGGTGTCTATTCTCTATCGCAGCATCAGGTCCTGCATGCGTTGAAGGGCGGGGCGAGAATCACAGATACACTGTGGTCGGGCGCTAGGGCTGTATTGAGTACTGCTGCTGGGTCTGTGAAGCTGTTTGACAAGGCAACCGAAACAGCAAGTTTCAGCGCGCATGCAGGAGAGGTAACGGCCCTGGCTCTGCATCCCAGTGGAGAGATACTTGCTTCGGTAGGCGTTGACAAGAGCTATGTGCTCTACGATCTTGTATCTTCGGCGCCAATCACGCAAATATATACGAATTCATGTAAGCTCTTCTGCTATCACCTTCTAGAGCCCACTCAGCTAACAGCAGGCATAGCGTTAACTTCTGCTGGATTTCATCCTGACGGCCATCTCTTTGCCACGGGAGGTGCTGATGGGCAGGTCAAAGTCTTTGACGTCAAGTCTGGTTCAAATGCGGCGAACTTTGAGTCTTCAGGCCCCATACAGGCCCTGTCATTCTCCGAAAATGGCACATGGCTTGCCGTGGTGGTGAAGGGCCAGACGAGCGTCACTATCTGGGACTTAAGAAAAGCAGCTCCAACGAAAGTTCTAGAGATTGGCAGCCAGGTGGAGTGCATTCGATGGGACTACACAGGGCAATTTCTGGTCGCTGCAGGGCGTAGTGGGCTTGCAGTACAGCAGTATTCAAAGGCAGCGAAAGAGTGGTCTGAGCCGTCACGGAGCGCCGTCCCAGCGGTTGGTGTCGAATGGGGACCGAGAGCTCAGAGCTTGGTTTCAGTGAGCGCAGATGGGGTGTTGACCGTTTTGGGTTGAAAAGTAGCATAGTATTGGTTTTTCCGGATTTTCCAGTGGTGGCATTTGTAGCCGGACAAGTAGAGTACTCGTACAGCTAGTCGCCACCACACTACTTGAAGCAACGAGTCCGCATGGGAGTCATTTGCTGCCACTGGACGTCAAGGCCTCAAGTGAATATACATCTAACACTTCGAAAGAAATTTCTGCGATTACCTGGTACTATCCATCCTTTGTCCTTTGTCCTCTTGCATCACCCGGTACCGTACAGTAGTGTTATTTCGGCTAGGTAAGTAAGTCCACGGAGGTGCTTCTAAATCCGAGTACATCATCTTCTCAATTCAGCCACAACACCTACAACACTTTCTGTTCGACAACCACACACGCATTAGGACTCGTAGTGGTTTGAACAGCCGTCAACAAGTCTTCTTGATCTCCTCCATCCCTCAATCTGTTCATATGAGCATGGATGGGAATTTCTCGTACGCATGCGCGCGGCAGATACATAAGGTGAGGAGTGGATGCTCGTACATGGACCAGAAAGCTACAAGCGATCAATCCAGACTTCCACGGTGGCTGAGCACTAACGCCGCTCTATGTCTGTAGAGACCACACGATCAGATATCAAGAGATCATAACCGGGGTCGATCCCCTTGGCTGTTCAACCGCCCCGAATCATCTATCACCAACGCCTCCCCCTCTTCCACCTCACGTTCCAACCTTCATCTTCCTACTCCCAGATACCCAGGTGACGGCTTAGACCTCAGGAGACCTGTCATGTCACAAACGCCGCAGACAGTCATCGACCTCACTAACGAACCTGATACTCCTCCTCAACCAACCTTTCGCCATCTACATCCTCCTTCTTCTCCGCGAGCCACAAGACCACCCCGCTTCTCACGTGGTGACATAATAGATTTGGAAGAACGGTCAGATCAGCCAGCACAACTTTTCTCACAAAACAGTGCGGGTAGTCCTGAACTCGAGTTGTTGTACACTCGCTCAGTCCCTGTAGAGGCGCAGGCAAGACGGCAGTATGGCGTTGGAGGCTACGCACGTCCCGTGGAACCTCAGCTCCAGCTAGCAGGACCTGGAGATTTTCAAAGGGTTTCCCGACAAGGCTGGAATGGTAACGGACCAGGCGGTCTAGCCCGGTTGCAAGAGTTCGCGCGGCGGATCAACGGGGGACTAGGACCCGCTGTAGCTGCTGCAATACGCGGGGAAGAAGGAATCCGACGAGAAGTTGCCAGGATGGCACAGCCGGCACCAGTAATTCATCGTCGCCCGGTGGTCCCAGCACTTGAGGACGAACTCTTCGTATTCGAAGGCCCCGGAGGGATAGAGTTGCCTGAACGCATGAATTATGAAATAGCAGGTTTTGCCATGGTCACGCCTCCACCTACATACAAGGCGCCTGGCCCTGCTCAGGAGGGTTTTACAAGGTCTCCGAGGGAGGAAGATGTACTAGTATGTCCTAATTGCGAAGAAGAGCTGGGAACGGGTGAGGATGAGCTCAAGCGTCAAGTCTGGGTCGTGAGATCGTGTGGCCATGTATGTCATTCCATATTCTCTACTGCTCAGCTGGTTGTTGACACGGTTAATAAGGTCTACTGCGGCGAATGCACGAAGAACAGACCGAAGCCGAAAGGCAAGAACGCCAGACAGCCGATGAAGACGAAGCCCTTCGCGTGTTGTCAAGCTGCCGGGTGCGGCAAGAGTGTCAAGGCACCTAGGAGCATGTTCCAGGTTTATCTGTGATCTAGGTCCAGAAGCGTTTCCGAAGGGAAGCATTGCATGATTCGCATCTCTAATTGCCACTACATGGCAGCATAGCACTGGCGTAGCGCGGACATGGTTGAATTCGCATAGATGGGATAGCATGGATTTGCATCATGCTGCTATAGACAGCTAGGGAGCGGAGTATTCAAATTCCCAACAATGCATGGTCTCCTGTTCACTTTTATGTGCGTATAGAGATTCTTCTCGCTCAACGTTTCTCCCTAGTGAGATCATAGCAATCGAAAGCGTTCTCCTTGGTGGATGAGCCATGATGACTGTTCCGCGGTGGCTTCTCAAAGCATGAAGATCTTGCACATGGTTCACAATTGGGGCCGTGGCCTTCACCAACACCAACACCAACATCGACTAACGGTGTGGCGTACCTCTAATCATTCCCAAACTTTCAAACACCCAGAGTCGTTTCTTCCTATCTCATATTCTCAACTGTCCCGAAAATAATCAACCACAATGTTGCAACCACCAGAATCTCAGAAAAACACTGCTACCTCCCACTCCCAGGACCAGGACCATTCCCTGAAGAACAAGCCAGTATATCACTACGCTCCACCGCGGGATACTGCCCCAGATCCGCCACCAATTGAGGAATGGGAGAAAAAGCTTCTGGGGAAGAGACTGATCAAAGAGAGCGAGCCAGGTGATGAGAATGTAGGTCCTCTTAAGCTCATGTTATGAGCATTGAGCGTCTTGCCCTTTCGTTTTCAGGCCTTTTCCTATCTCTTTCGGATGATGCAATCTCATTCACACTTGGGCCGTGTTTTATATGTGAGCTCTGGGATTCCCCAATCTCTTGCATTCGCGACTGTGGATAGTTACTGTGGCTGGACCAAGAAAAGACAGGCTCAGCTGATGTGTCATTCAAATATCCAATCGTTCAGACCTCAAATCCTTCCGAGATGCAATCTTCAGCGAAGTCATTAATTTTATCTCAAAGTTGACTTAGCTGAGGATCTTCACCCTTTTTTAGATATTCAAACGCTCAGACCTACCTGATCAAAATATTATACGTCCCTCTGCAAGCGATGTCGCGTCGGAGACACAGGTCAGTCAATATCAATCGGTGAACATCTAAAGTACTGATGGAGATATTTTAGGCTGAATGTTTGGGTCAATTGAGACAGGCTCGCGGAGAGAGTATACTATGGGTAGCATGACTAGGTTGAATCGGGCTGAAGAGATCTCAGAGAATGTAACAGAGATCAGAGTGGCAGAACGGCTTGGGTAATGGGTCATGACGGGATAAGTCCTGTCTCATGCGAAGACTTGGAATTTGAAAGAAGTAGCGAGAAAGAGGCGTAGAGAGATATCTTCAGGTATCTAGCTACAACCAGCACCCTTACAGACCCGTGAGCCTCTATCGATACATCTCATCCACCAACCTCCCTTCTACCCCTAGATTTCTTCGTGCCTCCCCACCTAATGGCCTCCCAATATCTCTAGATGTCTTGACACTAGTGTGCTATCTGGACGGAGACTGCAGCTGAGAGTAAAGCCTGGCATTCAACGTTCAGTACATACCCATGCACATGCACATGCAAATTTTGAGAGGTATATCAAGGGCCAGCGCCGCAATACCCTACCTATGACCTATCACCGGTAGCTCGTCCGCATGGCAGTGACAATCCCGTGGCCATACCCGTCTGTGCGATTCCAACCCGAACCATATCAAGATTTAGCGCACCGAAGGCTATGATGACATGGATAGAACAATCGAGGCATTGTCGACGCAATCAAAGAACATCAAGCTTTGCAACAGACTGTTTTCTGCGTGTATTTATTTGCTTCCAGCGGAAGTCCTTTGGTATTGAAAACCAGAGCCAAGTATTGACGGCCTTTTCAACGAGAACCTTGTTTTTCTCAGTGCAGGCTCAAACCAGGGGACAACTTTCCACAATGCAAGGGCCGCCAGTGCTGGCAGATGATATATCCAGACCAGTGCACATGATTTCAGCCTTTGTAGATGGAGCTGTGTTGAACCACTGTAACTGTAGATTTGTAGAAAACTGTGTTGGTGTGAGTTGATTAGATCATGATCACTTGACCATTGTTTAACAGAGTCTTTAAAGAAGTATTTTGGAGTAATTTATAACTCCTAATAAGGTAAGCTAGTAAAGACTTAACACTATCTTTAAAGAGGTTAGTCTTCTTAGTCAAGCGCGCTTTTGAGGGCTGTAAGGGAAGGTCTAATTATGTGTAGTTGGACACAGTACATGTACGCACTTGTAGTGGTGTTCATGCCACGGTATCGCGCTTTCCGACGCCGCCAAAAGTATGCGCAGGAACGGGACACCCATTCCATTCCTACTCTAGTCTCTTCTTTGAGTCCTCGATTCTACGCCAAAAACACCGGATCAATTTCTTTTCCCAAGCAAGCCCGACTTTGACAGCCTCTCCATACATCCCACTCTTCTCTGGACCAGTGATGATGGATCGTGATACGTCCCGCCGCCGTCTCAAAGCCCAGTACCTCATCCTGTACAACTTCGCCTCTGCTGTTCTGTGGCTCGCTGTCCTTGGCAGAGTAATTCTCCTCGTGCCTCTTGTAGGCTTCAAGAACGTATACGGCGGTGTCGGTGAGTTTGCGAAATGGACGCAGACGCTTGCCCTCTTCGAAGTGGTTCACTCTGCCTCAGGTAGGTGTCCAACAGCTGGTGCGAAGCTCCGAGGTTGTGTAGGCTGAACATATTGCGTTGTCTGTAGGGATTGTGAGGAGTCCATTATTGACCACGGCGATGCAAGTGGGTTCGAGGTTGCTGCTGACGTGGGGAATCGTGAACAACTACCCCGCAACGACGAGCTCGTCACCGGCATACTCGAGTATGTTGGTCGCATGGAGTGTTACGGAGGTGATACGTTATAGCTATTTTGTAATGAATCTGAGGGGTTGGGTGCCAGGGTTTGTGGCATGGCTAAGGTATTCCCTAATCTTTGACATTGGAAGCGATGGACAATGGTCGGCCGGGAGGATTGCAATGTTGACGGTGGTATATCGACAGGTACAACACCTTCTACTTCCTGTATCCGTTAGGGATCTGCAGCGAAATGTGGTTGATCTACATTGCTATCGAGCCGGCGAAGACGTGGAGGGTGCAGTATGAGTACCTGCTTAAACTGATACTATTCATCTATGTCCCTGGTACAATCATTTTCCCTGCCCTGGTGGTTGGATAGTGAAGCTGACTCATTGCAGGCTCTTACATTCTGTACACGCATATGATGGTTCAGAGGCGGAAGGTGATAAGGGGAAAGCAGCCGGAAAGAAACTATTGATGGCAAACATTAGGTACCTAGACTGCCACCGCGCACAATGACATAAGGCACTCCCGCGACTACTTCTGAGTCGTTTCTGGAGACCAATTGCCCGTAGCGGCATATAAAGTGGCTCGCAAAGAGAGGTTTTGGCCGTGGCGGACGAAACCCCACGAGTCTGAATGGCGGGCTGTATTTCGTGCATGCTTTGCAGCACGATTCGAGGGACAAGGCCGCGCCCCACTGTATCTGACGTTCACCGCTCCAGCCAACACCTGCTCGCCATTCGTGACACTGTACGATTCGTTCAGGGGCCTCGATCTCCTTTCTCTCGTTGGGTTTGGAAGGCAGAAGAGGATGAAGCGGCAGTAGCGGCGCTATCTTGCTTGGATCTTCATGCTCTCTTCTAGGTTCGGGGATTCATCTGGCGGCACACCTTTGAACCTCTAGCAGCTGAGACCTATTGGGTTCATTTGCAGACTCCGTGACGAAACATGGTACCTTTCCATTACGGTATGGACGGTATGAGAGTCTGGCGCTCAATATCTCAGGATGGTGAAACACACCACCATCCGCGGCTAAATCATGGTCAAGCAACTTAGCGTCAATCAAGCTTCAGTGTCGGCCAAACCAACCGAAGACTGGGGAATCGTGTGAGACTATCTTCAACATGAGGGGATAAATAGAAAGATAAATAAAGGTATTGGTACATTGGCTTGAGGGAGCTTCATAACTTCCGTCAATACGTACCCATGGGGATGATTGTTTGCCAGCTTCGTGCGTGATGTGCCAAAGTGGCTTTTCGAACAAGATTGAGTATCGACACGTCTTCTAAGCAGGGCCAGCCAGGATTGTCGAGCTCTCTATGAGAACTTGCTGTAGCACTTAGCTATCCTGCAATTATTCCACCTCTTCAGTCTACTGTCTACAACAGAGGGGACGAGCGATTTCACGAGCATCAGGCGGAGTTCGTGGAACGAGATTTTTTATACTATTCTGCGTTCTTTGGGACAGTTTGGAGATCGAACCATTAAGAGCGCATGAGTAGATTTTCCTCGTGTTGGTTTGCACATTCTAATCATTCCGTGCCCGGGAGCCATTGTCGACTGCACTCAGCTTTGTGGCGGAATCAAAGTAAGGAATCATAGGACGTCTTCAGCGCGGCTTCGTTCTTAGGGCTAGGACAACCTCCGAGCTTCTCTCTCAGACTTGCCCTCCGCGAGGCCTGTGCGGGAAGCGCTGGATAACCGTGTGTATTGCAAGTACCTGCCGGAAGGCCATCCGAAACTTCGGGTTTTTTTTTTGAAACCCAGCGCCGGTGGCCGAATGCGGATTGTATCTCGAGCGCAGAGGATCGCTGGATGCCTTATAAAGTCTTCATGATATCAGTTACTGCCTTAGCAGCAAACTTCCTTCTCTCCGTTTCTGGCATATCGGCACTCATCTCTTCATACAAACCAAATCAGTGAACCTCCGAATTTGCCAACTCCTTCAGCTTGGCGGTAGTACTTACCTTTGACGACCTGCATCTTCAGCATTAAGTTCCCCAACTGCTCAACCTTCAATTCCTCGTCCTGTTCATCTCCCTCGCCGCTCTGATATTGCCCCTCACCGTAGATGGCGTTTCTCATTCCAAACATCTCCCTCTCCATTTCTGCCGCCTCAGCTCCAAACCCTTCCGTTCCATCCTCTTCTTCACCACCGCCTAAACCTAGATCATCAGATTGAAACCCATCACCCTCCCCCGTGGACCAGTCATTCGCTTCCAGGGCTTCCTTGATGCGTGCAATGCCCACTGGTTCTGCTCCGAGATACTTAATTAGCTTCCTCCATCTCGTACTCACGGATGAGTGCGTCCACGCGATGCTCAAGCCAGGGATGAGTAGGAAATGGGCCCATGTGATGGCTTACCACCATATTCGTTTCTTCCCTTGGCTTCAGCGTCAACGCACTCGAAAGCCCCTTCTCTACTAATACCTTCCCCGTCCTCAAAGCTCAACGGCAAATGAGGCGTGACACTCTGTGGCATCGACACAGCGAGACATACGCCGTCCCAGCCATACCCGCAGCCTTCCCGCACAACCTCCGAGACTGCTGTAAGAGTGGCTCTGATCCTTTCCTATCAGAGAAACTTAGCGTTGACGTTTAGCAGCACCCATAACTGGAATCTAGATGGTAAGGTACAAGAGCTTCTCCGTCCACAGGTTTCCTAAAACACACCACAACAGCCCCCAGCACCTCCAACACCTCTTTTGCTTCCGGCTTCAGGAACTCCTCTTTCCATGCCTCCGCGTCCGCAATCTCATCGATCCAAATCGGTATCTCGGCTTCGTAGTATGTCGTTTTGACCTTCCAGCTGTGGGATAAGCCAGCCGGCGAGTCAGATATCAGATGGGGGCCGCTTCCGGTAAGATCTGTACCACAATGAGCATACTGATGATGCCGGTCGTTGTGCGTGAATACCACATGCCTTTCAGTAAGTCGAGCGCACCGGACTCGGGCGGAGAGACTACAAGTATGCGGCGGGGGCTGGATATGTTCATTTTCGTGGCTCCTCTCATGATCATGAATTTCGGAGACGGAGACGAAGCCTCGTTAGATGTTGGAAGCCAAAAGTATCACTTGGTAGTGATGGACATTAGCCTTGTTCTGCCAATGCTTATCATTTATTTTGAGTACGGGTCAAAAATGTTGTATTTTTTGGTATCATGTGCAGTCTGCTCTGCGAGCTCCAGGGCTTCAGGTTGCCTTGATTCTTATAGAATCGTCTAGAGTCGACCTGGCACTACTATCTCACCAACGGCGTCATAATCCAATGGCATGCAGATGGTCTCTCGCTATCCTCTGCCTCCCCTCTGCCCCCTCGCCCGATTGACCGTCGCCCTTCCTCTCGCCAACCCGACACCCCGTCCTCTGGTTCCCCTCGATCTGAACATTGGCGCATTCCTATTCAATCCGGCGTTAGCTTTACTATCCGCTATTTTCCCCCTTTCTTCCGCCTCCTGCCACAAGGCCATACCTCAGCATGTCCGGCACAATGAAAAACCTAACGTGGCTCCCTCTTATGTACACCTGATCCAGATGTGAGACGCGGCCGTCACGCGCGGTAACGGTTATGTCTTTGAGTTGGACGTTCATATTGTCCTCGGCTGTTATCCAAAAAGTACGGATATTAGCGAGGGCGCAAAGAGTCGGGACGGGGAGAAAGAAGAGGAGAGGATCGGGCGCACCTTCGAGCAGCTTGCCTCTGTAGACTTGGCCGGACGTGATCTCGAGAGTGACGACATGGCCCTGCAGAAGAACTGTAGCGTTAGCGGTGGCTCCGAGCAAGCACTGTAGACTCGGTTGGTGGAAGACGTACCTGAGCTTCGTTCAGCAACTTGATGGGTATACCGATCGTGCTCGTCATGATGAAAGTGACGATCGAATCCTCCACCAAGCCCTGTCTTTGCGTTGTGCAGTGATGGTGCGAATAAACGTACTCCGCAAGGTATTCTGTAGTGGGATGCGCAGGTTCGCGAAGCTCTCATGCTATGCCGGGTCCGGCTAAACCGCCAGGGAGTGCTAACACGCTCTAATCTTAGTGCCGCGCTGCAATAATTCGGTCACACACAGTCTTCATCAAGCAAAGGACGCTGTTCAGTGACTAAGGTACATTTTGTTAGTATTCCTTACTAATCAATACAGTGTGGTAAGAAAATCTCACAAATTGGATTGACCGCATCATTATATCATGACATCACATCGGAATTTAACTCTCTTCTCATAAAATTCATGAATTATTCAAGTGAAGAATCTGCCGTGAGAAATTCCAAAATATGCAGTTGTGGGAGCGAGACACTAGGCCTTAACGATTCAGCCGGACCTCTAATCAACACATGTTTAACTATTGGCACCCTACCTTTCAACAGATAAATTTGCCTACATCTGTTCAAGCCTCTACTTTGCCCCGCGTACTGTTGGATCTCGCTATCCCCTTCATCTATCAGAGTCGTTACCTGCATGTTGAGGTAGTAACCGCTTGCAATTATTGCACTTTTGCTCAGCCGGCTAGCAATTCTTAGAAAGAGTTGAGACAGCATCATGCCAATTTCGATTAGCGCTGCTTCGGTATACTGTGAACGACTACTAGGTGTCTCCTCTTATTAGGTGTCAGAGTCCTGGAGTTGCCCTTAGACCATTGGCTCCAGGCGTGCCTTCAACATATGTCACCCGCATCATTGACGTGTCCTATATATGATTTCCTCAATTCTCTTCAGGTAGTTGCATAAACAGTGTTCCTCAACAAGAAGCGAAACTGCTCTCGTTATTTCCCTTCTTCAATGCTCAGCGCATTTCAAGGCTGTTTGTTGTGCTTTCCTAAGCCCCGAGCCCTTTTCCTCCGCCAAACGGCAAAACAGGCAACCAGGATGACTTGAGCAGCTTCTTCTCCTCAATTTCCTCCTTATGCGCCTCCATCTCGGTGACATCCCAGTTGACACTGATGATGGTACCTTTGAGATAATCCGCTCTTGGCTGCGCCAAATACAGTGCCAGCATACCAGTGAGATCAACATGGTCATGGGCGAACGGTCGGAAGTTATCTGGAGGCATATCCGTCGCGACAATGCCAGGCATGGTCGTGAACATGCGGAGTTTGGGATATTCTACGTTCATTTGGAGTCAACTGAGAGGCTCATCCAATCCGTGGGAAGAGAGAAAACCTACCGGCATCAACGTATTCGCCCAACCTCTGCTCTGCCAGCTTCCCGATCGAGTACGACGACATACCCGGATTAGTCATGCCAGCGAGAGCAGATGAGACGGAGATTATCGTCCCAACCGGTTCCTGAGGATTAGGCTGGGTCTTGATGTAGTAGTGGATCATCAGGAAGAGGCCCTTCAGGTTGATCGTCTGGTTCATCAATCAGTCCAACCACCTCTCACGATCACCACTCGCACTGAAAATAAAACTCACAAATCCCTTCCACCACTCGGCGGCATCTTGCTCGCCGATCAACTTGGTCGCTTCGAGGTACCCAGCGATGTTGATCAGCACGTCAGCAGGCCGGCCGAACGTCTTATGCACCTGCACATACAGGTTCTCGACGTCCTTTTCAACACTGATGTCAGTTTGTACGATAAGAACCTGCGAGGCCTTGTTGATTGATTTCAGCTCTCGCGCGACTTGCTCCAGGTTGCTGACACGACGACCAGCGATCACAATGCCAGATGCCCCGGCACGAGCCCAGACTTTAGCTGCGGCCTGCGACATAGGTCAGGAGATGAGTTCTTGCATGAGAGGTGAGAACGAGGAGTGGTGCGCCTACAGCGCCGATGCCACTGCCACCACCAGTGATGATAACAATCTTCCCATTCTGAGAGTTCTCTGGCTTGTCAGGAAGGATGGCTGGGTAGGGATCACGGTGTCCCGTCTTGGTCAATAAGAACGGCGTGGTGAAGGAATCAGGGTCAACTGGTTGCGCCATCGAGAAATTACGTGAAAGATCTGAGACTTTGGAGATTTTTTTGGAGTATTGGAAGAGAATTGGATTTGAGAAATTGATTGAACTGCTTGGTCGTGATAAAGAAAGTGAACATTATAGATGATGCTTCACAGCAGTTTTATAGAAATTCTGATTCGCCTCCGAGGACGGAGACCAGGTTGAAAATCCTATCATGTAGCGGACGTTTGATAAATCTAAAACTCCTATGACATAGTATAAAGCAGACGTAACAAGGCCGGTCGCTATAGCTCAGTCCTTCTCACGCTACTGGAACGCCGGTGCTCATTAATGATTACATATCAAAGCTGCCGTGATCTTGTTGGCCTTTTGAGGTTTGTTTTGGTGCCATCTGTTGATGTGCACGGCATTTGCGGATGAGGGCGGATTCGGCATCCACACTTTTTTACGCTACGGAGGCGTAGCCCACAAGTAATGCCGCAGCGCTAGTAGCCTAGCGTCACGGATATTTCCGGAATTAGTGCATGTCAGATACCTTAGTTCTTTCAGCCTATCTGCTTACCCGATCACTATGGTGCACTCCCCTTACCGCAAAACCGTCTATCCACCAATCCAAGACCTGGGGGAATACAGGCGAGAGCTTTGCCAGCAGCGATCGCGGTGGGAAGAGGGCGAGAGGGATAAGTACGCGGAGGAAGCGCTGCTCGGCCTTGGGGAGGCGCTTGTCGACCACTGCAATTTCCTTGACACAAAGCTCGATATCAAGGTCTGCATTCACTCTATCGATGGCATCCCTGCGAAGACAGTGGATAAAATTGCTAACGAAGCGAAACTGCTTTTCATGTAGAAAGGTGAATACACCCAGCTTGTCAAACAAAATGAGGCATTGAAGAGGGAAAACGAGGCATTGAGGAAGGAAACCGAGGCCCAGAAGAGGGAAGCTGCCGCGCTGAAAGTCGAGCTTGAGAGAGCGGCAGCCACGGCGATGACGGCGACGGCGCAGCTTGTTCCTAATGACGACGAGACGGGGATAGAAGCCAACTCCGAGAATGCACATTCAGGGAACGCGACACCCGAGGCGAAGCCGGAAAAAAGGTAACTATATAAAATTTCCCATATCCTTATCCCGGCGAGGGGATCGCGCGATAATGCTAATTTACTTGCAGCGGAGGCTCGCCAGAGACCGTGGAAATGGCGAGTCCACACAAGCGTGGGGCTGAGATCGATCCAACGACGGATGGAAATGCTGCGAAAAAGGGCAGGAAATGGGAAGAGGCGGAAATGCGATAAGGAGTCTTTGGAAAAGAGAGGGAAGAAGCCGCGCGCTTGTGGGGACGTAGGCGCAGAAGCGTTGTTGTGCCTGGGATATCTGCGGGTGGACTCTTGCCCTCGCAAAAGCAGCTTCAAAACCCTCCCAATTCAGACTCCAAAACACCTAAAGGTAGATACTTTGTGTAAATCATAGTACTATAAACATAGTACTTTAAAAACCCTCACTGTAACAGATGAGATACTCTAGTATTCAAAATTACAGTGTATAGATAAATTCTTAAGAATTAATTAAACTGTAAGATAGTAAGGTTATTTAATGACAGTAAGGCTCTATATACTACTATGAATACTGCTATTATAACTACATCATGCTTAGTCACATTTGTTAGGAATATAATGAACTGTTTAATAACTGTTCAAAACAGCGTTCGTTTAAAACGTTTCCTTGGCGTTTGCCATCCTGAGGCTCCATGTCAGATGTCGTGGCACACTCTAGGTGAGCCCACGCAACAAAACATATCTACAACGCATTAAATAGCAGCAATTACATTGACATGCAGTACTGTGTCTGCAATCCGTTGCGCTCAATACATTGATCTATGTGCGCCGGCATGAGGTGACGGTGTTTACCATACTGATTACTAGGAAAAAGGGGGTTTGATGTGGTGGTCTCGCTACAGTGCTATTGGAAAATGTATGCCAGAATCGTAGCGAGCACACACCCCACGAAAAAATATAGGGGTGCCATAAAAAATCAGATAGACGTACCTACCACCCATTATCC
>JAABUP010005529.1_pt1 | contig 19084 bp, 20 predicted proteins | sample 5559201 | NCBI WGS metagenome assembly JAABUP01 (sample SAMN10711887, study PRJNA513373) | rock metagenome | isolation source: Antarctica rocks | place: Antarctica
TGAATCGTCATCCCCTGCCTGCATCAGCAAGCGGGCAGGAATGGAAGCTGATATGACATGCTTGGTAACACTGCAGACTCAGAATCAGCCTTTCAGTATGTGCTTTAGACAAGCAGTGCATGACTGCAGTTTCAGGACGTGTGTACAAGATTGAGATTGGTAATGCAAGCAAGTCACAGCATGGCATGATATCACAGCAAGGTATTTGGCAGTAGTCTGACCTGCGCTCTGAGCTGACCCAGTGTGAAGCAGTGCTGAATTCGCTTCACGCTTTGAGCAGACAGTCCAATGGTATTGTCCTTGAGGTCATGTAGACTGCTGGCAAGCCATGCCTTGGCCTGCTTGAACTCATTGCACCAATCTTGGGGACTGAGCTGAGCCCAGACAGGCAGCCAGTGACTCTGCATGCGCATGCTCTCCAACCGTGCTGTGATCCCCTCTGTGCAGGATGCAACACGCTTTAGCAACACGGTCTGGACCGTAAATAATTCATATGTCTACGCAACATGTTTGTTTCTCACAGTCTTCCCTCTTTTGTAATGGTGTCTCCATCTTGCGTAGGATGGCACAAAACAGTTTCACACGGAACAGAACTGTGACTTCAAGGCAAAACCTGATGTTGACTTGACAAATATACATCTGAGTCACTGAGTGACTGGGCAGGAGAGCATGTGAGTGAAACCTGAGTTAGTGAATGGAACAGCAAGCTGGATTGGACAGGGATGCAAAACACAGAGTTTGTCAGATGACTCCAACAAAGACTAAACTAATGTTTACTGTATGAGGTGGATTGCAAACAACTGCAGCTGTGCTCACCAATCTCAGCAACAAGCATACGTGCTCCACTGGCACAAGTGCGTCCTGTTGACATCCTGTTGGTCTCCAAGGTGGAATTTAGGCGCCTCAGCAAGTCCAGTTCTAGGTATAAGATCTGCAAGGCTGCCACAACGCCGTCCCTCAGCAGTTTGTGATCTATTGGCCCAGGTGCTGGCTGCATTCTGCGATGCTCAGCTGCATCACAAAGAAGGTGTGTTGCAAGTTGAGCAGGTGCTCTTGCTTGCATCGCCATCATCATACAAGCAGAGGAATCACTGAGCTGCATGTGATGCACATCAAGTCCACAAAGCGATTGGCTCAAGTACATTTATGACCAGGATGGCATTGAAGCCTATCATCGTCGGCTGACTTGCACTCATACTTACGAATAGACAGCCACTATATGACACTCAAGCATGTGGCAGTCACCTAGCATGTGCACAAATGACTCCAGCCGAGGGCATGCTGTCAGTGAGGGGTCCCCCCTGTCTGACTTGCACATGTAATTCCTTGCCATGCACACAAACACTTGTGCGCAGGTAGGGAAAAGGTGCTGCCCAAAGTAGCGCCAGCAGTGTTGCGCGACGGGGATGTCCATGAGGTCATATAGCAAGCCATGTGGCAGCTGTGCCAACAGAGACTGCAGGGCAGCGCGGCTGTACCCAGTCACATGCTGGTCACTATTGACAACGACTGCAGGGCGGGCTAGGAGGTCAGCCAACACGTCTGTCAGAATCACTGCATAGTCCTGCAGGCAGCAGTGCACGCATGAACATGCATGATATGCAGTTTGAAGCCCACGGGCTAGGGCTGACATTGTGCATTGTGCATTGTTGCTGCATTTGACAGTCATTTGCCGCAAATTTTGTACAGAGCTACAATCAGGATCGAGCTGCAAGAACACCGCTCAGAACATGGGTAGACTGCCCACAAAGCTTGCTTGTAGTCCATGAGAAAGTTTACCTTGAATTTGTTGCAGAATAGACTTTTTGGTTTGATGAGCTTTACCCCACCAAATTCACCCAAGACTTGGAACGAAGCCAACAACACCAGACTTGACAGATCAACTGAAGTCGCAATGCTGCGCCATTGGCGCATTAATGCAAGTGCCAAGTGCATGCAATCTGCACGCATCTGCAGACAGCAAACAGTGATTACTCAAGCTTGCCAAGAAGGCAACTAGCACGTTACCCTGACCATATGCATTCACCATGATGATATTGCCGCCTGGTGTTTGACAAAGCTGCGTGATTGGTTGAACACATGTTCTGGGCATGACTACATCATGAATCAAGTGACTGCTCAACAGAGTAGCCATGGTGAAATCAGCTGACAATATCTGTGTCTATGACAGCTGTAAAGTTCAAATCCGCCATGACAGTGTTGCCATCACAAGAACTGTGGCATGTCAAGTGGGGCAGGGCTTGCACTTGATTACAATATGTGTGTCAAACCCAAATGCAACAAATATGAGGAGCCTTGTGCGAGGTCGACACTGTGACTGCACCTGTAAGCTGATGTGCCCCTCTGGGACATGTGCACTCAACTCACTCAGCTTCATCAAGACCCGGAAAAGCCCAAGGCAACACTCTGAAGACCACGGCATTGAAGGCTGCAAGGAATGCTCTGGTGTTACTGTCACATGGCATGGCTTGGCCAGTTCCTTTTGGTCGATATAACACTGGTGACATATCTCACAGATGCACATTGCTGCCACATTGCACAAAGCTGGACAGTCACAATCAAGTTCCACATGCACGCACCCATGCACTGCTTCGTGTCACAGACTCATAACCAAGAAGTTTATGGCATAGACATGCACATCAAGTAGGCAATTCAGACAGGCACAGAGGACACAATTGACGTAGCTGCTTTGGTTGGATAGCCCGAGGCTGTGTGTACAACAAGCCTGTGACTGAGCGTCAGTGCGTACCCTGTCCAGTGAGGTAGTGCAGATGTAGCTAAGGATGTCCTTCAAGACGTTCTGCTGATATATGGAGCAGGCTTTGATCTCAGGGGATGTCCCTTGCAGGTGTACAGAGGCGATACATGCCCAGCACACACACAGAGTGAAGCATGCTGGCTTGTCATCCCTCAGCTGGTGGAGACCCTGCAGAAAGCCTGTTGCAAACAGCCCCTTTGTGGCAAGGCTCTTGCATTGGTCCCCATCACTCAAGGCAGCATACAGGGCACCCAAGGCCACCGGTGCAGCTGGCTGCAAGAGCAATGCATCTTCTGAGCCTGCACAATCATTTAGACATTTTGCCTCTCAGTTACCTTGGTTGCATGCCAAAGATGATTCGGTTTACATGCAAGATGCTGATCATGACACTCGTTGAACCGGTGCTAGGTGCTAGGCCTGCGGTGCTTCACCTGCTTCATAGGCTGCAATACGCAAATCTGCTGAAGGTCAAGCAAGGCTCCCAATACAATATGCCAACTCTTGTGTACACACAAGTTCAGCAATGGAGATGGGCTGCTCACCAAACATCTTTGCCAGCTGCTGAATAGCACAAATCTCGCGTTGCTTCCCACTTGCACCCACAGCTTCGTCACAAGACCTAACGGCAGCATCTGTGCTCATGCGTGTCAGCAGCATCTGGCCTAGAACATTCATTTCCAGACATGTCAACCCACAGAGTGACCATGCCTCCAGCACTGGCAAAACACCGCTTGTGAACACCCTTTGCATGTTCAGCTTTTTGTCCAACAAGTGCCCAGCTACCAGCTTGTAAATCAAGGCAGCAATGGCATGCATCAGGCACTGGGCGGCTGAGCTAGCATGTGAGGCATCAGCCTTCAGGGAACCCTGTCTAAGCAGCCACTCTAGGGTCAGGAATGCCCCGGTCACGTTTGTCTGGATGTCATCCCATATAGTAACAGATGGTGTTGGCCAACATGGTAAGATGCCAAACAACTGATCCTCTGAGTCCTCATCACTGTGTGACAGCTGTCCTGAGCTTGAAGCACCTGGCCTCTGGTCAGATGCTGTAGCATCCACCGCTCCGATCTGGGAAACATGGCTTGCAGTTGCAGCTGCGCTGTCATGACTGGTCTGGATAGATCTACTATGGGGGTTTGCTTGCCTTGGTCTGCCGGTGGCAGGCAAGTTGCCTTGCTGCTGATCTTGTCTGTCCACCAATCTCGCCATGACAAAGATGATAAAGTCTATGTTGCTGAGATCAAATTGGCTCTTCTGGACCGCCGCTGTGATGAATTTGGGCTCATATGCAAATTTTGCTGCAGTCCACACAATTGATCTGCAGAAATGTGTGTGTTGGAGAGGTTGTGATGCTTCTAGCTGTGCCAGCTGGGGTCACATCGATGTGCTGACATCATTCCAGGCCAAGTGAGTCATGGCTGGCGTAATCAAGGTTTTTGATTGCAGCCAGCAATTTCTGCAGAGCTTGAGCAGTACTAGTATTTGTATTGTCAAACCACAACAGTCTTCCTGAGGCTAACATGCAAAGCTGTTTGTCACAACAGAGCCCAGGACTTACCCCAGGACAGGAAGGTTGCGCCATGCAGGGCTGTCTGTTGAGGTGTTGACAACTGCCCTCCGTCAAAATGTGGACACAAAAGGCCAGACAGATGGTGTACAGCTTTTGCAGCTACCAGTTGGACCTCAATGCTGGCAATTTTGCCTTCAGGTAGCTGGCAATTCATCATGCTGAAGATTGCACGACATGCAAAGAAGGCTAGTGTCTTGCTTTGAGCTGCTCCTTCAGCCAGAGTAGACAGTCCTCCTGCGTTGCAAGCAGGCTCCTACCAAGGACGAGCATCTCAAACAATTTAAGAAACTCATTCAATGCCTGTGAACACAAGATGTATGACTTGCACATGGCAATGACATCTAAAGACACAGGGGCAGTACAATACATGTTTCATGTGATGACTTGCCTGTGTCGGCAAGCTGACATGCTACGGCCTGACAAACGACAGGTTGGAGCATGCAGCCCAACAGCAGCTTGCAGCAAATTTCAGCCCGCCAGGCTGAGCGCTCCAGTGCGATGCTCTTGCCCATGATAGGCATAACCAGCTGAGTCAGCTGCAGGGACAGCTGGCATTCCTCTGTATCTTCAATCACCACAACAGATCTCTTGCAAAACTGCCTGCCTATGATTATCAATACTTGCCACAGTGCCATGTGCACATCCACCATGTCTGTGACGCTGCCCATCAATGAAATGAGCTTGAGTGTTATCACACAAGCCCGCAGGGCATGGGTGAACGTCAGATGCAGGGCGCTCACAGACTTTGATACAACACCTTCCGTTGAAATAGCTGCTGCAAAAGTGCTGGCCGATTGCCTGTACACGGCCATGTCAGCTTTCAAGCACTCAATTGTAGACAAAAAGAGGCACTCCCCTCTGTTTTGTTCCAGCAAAGAATACTTGCTGTTGTGTCCTTTGTATCTGCAGACTGGACAGCGCCCTTCAAACTGCAATGAAGGGGGTGCCATTTGCTGTGAACTTTGCAGCCTTAGCATCTGGGCTATGTCTGCTGAGTTTGCTAGATTAGACCTGGCCACTGTCAGTACAGACTGATACCAGTCTCTTCCTAAGGCTGATCGGTCCTTTATACATCTTTGTCTAAGACTCAAGCATACATGAAAAGTAGCCGTGATGTTAAATGTTGCACTCAGGCACAGTCCAGAAGGTGCTGTGCTTGCACTGGGCACCTGCAGGGCAGCAGGTGGAGGCATACTGACAACAATGGGCACCTCTTCCCACACATGTTGACAGCACATTCTTACCCTCTGTAGCACTTGACTGGGGTGCAAATGTTTACGCCCGTGCTTGAGTTGTGTGCCAGCAACAGATAAGCCATAGTAATGGCAGAAGTCTGCAAGTACTGTATTTATGAGCGTGAGCCCAGCGTACTCGGCTTCCCAATCGTCAATGTCATCGAATTCCTGAGGCAATACACGCACAGAAGGTTCAGGACATCGGGGACAAGCACTAGATTACATTGATCAGTACAGAGGACACACCTCCAGCGCAACGCGCAGCTGCATTGCACGCGCACTGCTTTTGAGCAGTCAGGAGCATCCACGACGGCTAATGGTGAGCTTGCAACTGGCTTTGATCACACATGTGTCTTCGAGCGACTCGTATATTGCTGCTGATCTGCCTAATGCCTTTCATACATCGGGAGTTTCGCACACTGTAGGAATCTAGCAGACTGTAGGAAGCAAGATTGGCCCCACGGTGCATACACAGAATTTGAAGCCTATCGGGCCCGGAGCAAGCATGACCCTTTCAGCAACATGTACATCTTCAGGCTGGCAACATGGAAGTTTGTCTCTAGATATAGTTCCTTATGCCGCGGCCTGGCTTGATGGAAAAATATTTAACAGTATTTATTTATCATACGACAAGCGCAGAGGAGTTGTCATGAGTGCCCTGCTGAGAGTGGCTATTCGCCACAAATTAGCAGCCAATGAAGCAGGTGTGGTGTCAGACTCTGCAGTCTTTACCAATGACGGAAAATGAAGGTACTGTTAATGCTGAATCACTGAGGCAGGCTCAAGTGCCTACTAGGCTTGCAGTGTTCATTGTTTAGACAAGGTGCAAGGGACGAGCAATGTACTATAGCAGTCACCGAGTTTGCATGCTATAGATTGTAAAAAGCAGCTGCTAATGCACCTGCTGTGATGATCCCATTGGCAGGAGATTGCGCTTCTCGGGCTGTGTCTTTCTGCTTCTTTGCAGCAGCCTTAGCACGCATTTGCTGCTGCTTGGTCTTCAGCAACAGCTCAGCGGCTGCTGATTGAGACGCGGCATGTGCTGCTGCCAAAGCTTTTGACGTGATGCCAGCTTAAAATGCATGCCACAGTGGAAGAACGTCGACTGCTTTAGGTCCACATATGCAAGGCATCAACTACCTTGCTGCAGGAGAGCTTGAGGTCATTTAATGTCATGCAGATGCCAAGGCAAGGGTACCACGCCACTGCTGGTACGGTTTCAGTAGCTCAGTAGTGTTTCAATAGCTACAGCTGTTCCAACGGCGCATTATCAAGCAAAGTGCAATATCTGCCCTTATTGATAGATAGCTAAGAGCTTGCTGCTCTTACATTGTGCATCATGTACCTGTGTCCGCTAAGCTGAGCACTTACTGTGATCATAGCAAGGTCTGTGTTCTGTATCCTTCAAAATCCCCAATAGATTGGCTCATTTTACAAACAACAACAGCAATTCTCAGGACGTGCAAGGTGACCATCATAAGCATCATGCAAGAGGAGGTGCCCTGTCAGCTATACTTGCAGAAAGCATTCTCAGAATGCTGAAATTGTATCACTACGTGAAGGTCAAATCTGAATGGGCCCACTGCAGCGATTGTTCAGTGCTGCAGCAGCTTCCAGATATGGCCCTTTTGGTGACAACATGCTTCAAAGCAGTGGCCAGGGGGTCTACAAACCAGGTGTAGCAACAGAGCAGATACCCGGCTAAGATGCAGGTTTTGCATCTGAGTCTTTAGCCCCTGTCTTTAGCGGTCTTTTTAGCGGGCCTTGCTGCTGCTGCCGCTGCTGCTGCTGCATAGCCCCAATTACAGTCTGTGTTTGGGCCAAGACACCTTCTTTGTGCTGAGCTGCAACATAATGCATTGCCTGTATCAAGTCTGATCTGCTATCAAGAGCATTGTGAAGAAGCCCAGATGTATTGAATGTTGCTGTTGCAGCTGCAGGTTGAGGAGCTTTTGAGGTCTTGAGCTGATCACTGCTCTCAGCTTGTGGCAACTGCAGCTGTTTCTTGGCCTTCTGCTTCTGCTTCTTAGCCTTCTTGGCAGCTGCTTTGACAACCGCCTGCTGCTGCTTGGCTTGTGCCTGTTCTTCTTCAGCCATCAGCTCAGCAGCTGCTGCCTCAGCTGCTGCCCAGGCTGCCTGCTCTTGATCAGCTTGTGCTTGATCCTCCTCACTCAAAACCTCAGCAGGTGCTACTGCTGTGACCGTAATGTCCTCCCCTGCCTGCATGAAAAAGCAAGCAAGAATGGAAGCTGGTATGACATGCTTAACGACACTGCAGACTTATAATCAGCCTTTGACCGTCTGCTTTGTGCAAGTAATGCATGACTGCAGTTGTAGGCTGTTCATAAAGGACTGAGATTGGTAATGCAAGCCAAACACAGCATGGGCACAATATCAAAGCAAGATCATCAACAGCAGTCAGACCTGTGCTCTGAGCTGACCCAGCGTAAAGCAGTGCTGGATTCGTTTCACGCTTTCAGCAGACAGTCCGTTGCTTTTATCCTTAAGATCATGCAGACTGCTGGCAAGCAGTGCCTTGGCCTGCTTGAACTCGTAGCACCAATCCTGGGGACTGAGCTGAGCCCAGACAGGCATCCAGTGACTCTGAACACGCATGCTCTCCAACCATGCTGTGAGCCTCTCTGCGCATGATGCAACATGCTTTAGCAACATGTGTTGGACCTTAAACTTTGAACCACATGATGGAATGGTGTCTCAACCTTGCATAGGATGGCCAAAAACAGTTTCACATCGAGCAAAACTGTGAGTCCAAGGTGAAACCTGGACTTGCCAAATGCACAGATGAGTAATTGAGTCAGTGAGTGGGCAGGTGACAATGGGACTGGGCAGAGGTACAGAAGACAGACTTTGCCAGATGTTTTTTTGAAAACTACACTCATGGTTGCAGCAACATGGGGGTTGCGGCACGACTCACCAATCTCGCCAACAACTATGCATTCCCCATTGACACATGTGCTTGGCCTCTTGTTGGCCTCAGAGCTGCACACCAGGCGTCTCAGCAAGGTTACATCCAGGTACAAAATCTGCAAGGCTGCCACAGCGCCGTCCCTCAGCAGCTTGTAATCTGCTGGAGCTGGCGATGGCTGCATTCTGTGATGCTCAGCTGCATCACAGAAGAAAGTGTGTTCAGCTTGAGCATGCTAGCGGTGCTCTTGCATGCATTGCCTTCCTCAAGCAAAAGAACCACTGTGCTGCCTGTGATGCAGATCAAGTCCACACAACAATTGCCTCGAGCTACATTCATGCCTGGCATGGCATATCATTAAGCGCTGATCTACACCCATGTTTGCGGACAGACAGCCACTGTATGACACCCAAGCAGGCATGCTTGCATAAGACAGTCACCTAGCATGTGCACATATGACTCCAGCTGAGGGCATCCGGTCAGTGCCCCATCTGATTTGCGCATGAACCCCCTTGCCACATGCACAAGTATTTGTGCGCAAGCAGCAAAAACGTGTTGTCCAAAGTAGAGCCAGCAGTGCTGAGCAACAGGGATGTCCATAAGCACACGCAGCAAGCTATGCGGCAGTTTTGCCAAAGCAGACTGCAGTCTACAGTGCATATACCCAGTGACATTCTTGTCACTGCTGGAGAGGACTGCAGCGCGGGATAGCCAACCATCCAACACGTCTGTCAGGATGACTGCGTAGTCCTGCAGTCAGCAGTGCATGTTGGTCATAACGGCCGGAACATGCATGATCTGTAAACTGGCAGCGTGATTGTTTGAAGCCCACAGGCTAGGACTGACTGCTGGCATACAGACATAGTGCGTTGTTGCTGCATCTGGCAGTCATTTGACACAGTCTTTGCACAGAAGAACAATAGGGACAAAGCTGCAAGAACGCGTTTCTTTAAGATCTCAGACATTGAGTAAAATGCATTCAAGGTGTGCTCAACAACCAGAAACAATTGTTACCTTGAATTTGTGGCAGAAGGGGCTTTTGGGCTTGATGAGCTTTACCCCACCAAATTGATCCAAAGCTTGGAATGAGGCCAACAGCACCAGATTCGCCAGATCAACTGCAGTTGTGATGCTGCGCCATTGGCGCATCAAATCAAGTGCCAAGAGCAAGCAGTCTGCACGCATCTGAAGACAGCAAACAGCGTTTACTCAAGTCTGCCAGAACAACAGCCGGTATTTCACCCTAATCATTTGCGGTCTCTGTAATGATATTACCGTGCTTGTGTTTGACAAAGTTGTGTAGATTTAAAATGTGCACGGGTTGCATACATGCACTAGGGATGCACTGTGTCATGTGTGGATTGGCTGCTCAACAGCATGGCTATCACACTCAACACTGATACTGTCTGTAATGACAGCTGTAAAGGTCACATCAGCCATGAAAGTGTGCATCACAATGACTTCTGCAGGTCGAGTGGGCAGGGCATACCACATCAACATGAAGTGTGACTGCAAAATATGTGTGCAACATTGGACCTATGCAAGGTCTGCATTGTGACTTTACTATGTGTACCTGCAAGCTGATGTGCCCCTCTGGGACATTTTTACACAGCTCACTCAGCTTCATCAAGACCCGGAAAAGCCCGAAGCAGCGCTCTGGAGACCACGGCAACGGAGTCTGCAAAGAATGCACTGAAGTCACTATTGCATGGCATGGCATGTCCAGCATATTTTGAGCGACGTAACTCATAGACGCACATTGCTCCAGTGCGCACACAGCTCGAGAGTCACGATCAAGTGCAACATGCATGCACAGATTTGTGTCAGGCAAACATATGACCAGGAGACTCATGGCATGCACACCGGTTGCATGTCACGCAGCCAATTCAGACTGGCCTAGAAACCCATTCAACGTAGCTGCTTTGATTGGATAGCCTCAGGCTGTGTGGGTGGAAAGCCTGCAAGTATGATTCAGTGCGTACCCTCTCCAGTGAGGTAGTGCAGACGTAGCTAAGGATGCCCTTCAACACTTTTGGCTGATATATGGAGCAGGCTGTGATCTCAGGGGTTGTCCCTTGCAGCTGTACAGAGGCGACGCATGCCCAGCACGCACACAGAGTGAAGCATGCTGGCTTGTCATCCCTCAGCTGGTGGAGACCCTGCAGAAAGCCTGTTGCAAACAGCCCCTTTGTGGCAAGGCTTTGGCACCGGTCCTTGTCACTCAAGGCAGCATAAAGGGCACCCAAGGCCACTGGTGCAACTGGCTGCAAGAGCGATGCAGCTTGTGAGCCTGCACAATCATTCAATTGTGTCTTTTGCTGCATGCCAATGACAACTCGGTTTACATGCACGATACTGATGATCATCATGACTCTTGCTCAACAGAGTTTGGGTGCTAGGCCTACAGTCCTTCAGCTGCTTCACATGCTGCAGTGCATAAATGTGCAGAAGGCCAAGCAAGGCACCCAACACAACATGCCAGTTTTGTTGTGCATTGTGTACACACAACATGATCAGCAACAAAGATGGAATGCTCACCAAACATCTTTGCCATCTGCTGAACAATACAAATCTCTCGCAACTTCCCACTTGCGTCCAGTTTACTGTCACAAGACCTAAGGGTAGCGTCTGTGGTCATGCGTGCCAGCAGCATCTGGCCTAGAGTATTTAGATCCAAATTTTTCAACCCATAGATTGACCAGGCCTCCAGCACTGGCAGAACACCGCTTGTGAACACCCTTTGCATGTTCAGCTTTTCATCCAACAAATGCCCAGCTGCAAGCCGGTAAATCAAGGCTGCAATGTCATGCATCAGGCATTGGGCATCTGAGTCATGAGCATGTGAGGCATCAGCCTTCAGGGAATGCTGTCTAAGCAGCCACTCTAAGGTGAGGAATGCCCTGGTCACAGTTGTCTGGATGTTATCCCATGCAGTAACAGACGGTGTTGGCCAACATGGCAAGATGCCAAAAAACTGATCCTCTGAGTCCCCATCCCTATCTGACAGCTGTCCTGTGCTTGAAGCGTCTGGCGTCTGGTCAGATGCTGTAGTATCCACCGCTCTGATCTGGGAAACATGGCTCGCAGCTGCGCTGTCATGACTGGTCTGGCTAAGTGTGCCGTGGGGAGTTGCTTGCCTTGGCCTGCAGCAGTTGCTGCCCTGCTGCCGCTCTTGTCTGTCAACCAATTTGGCCATGACACATATCACAAGGCTCATGTTCGTGACATTGGATTGGCTTTTCTGTGGCGCAGCTGTGATGAAGTCAGGCTCATATGCAGAACTTGCTGCAGTCCACACACCTGGTCTTATCAGATTGTCACATGTGTTGCAAGCACCACAATTGCTATGCCAGCTATAGTCAGATAAATGCGCTGACATCATATCAGGCAAAGATGCGTCATGGTTGGCGTGACCAATCATCATGCCCTGATTGCGGCCAGAAGTTTGGGCAGCGTTTTGGCAGCACTAGTCACAGTGTCACTCAAGCAAAACACACTTCCTCAGCCCAACATGCGAAGCTGTCTGTGACAAAAAGCCCCTGACTTACCCCAAGAGAAGAAGGTTTGGCCATGCAGGGCTTTCTGTTGAGGCTTTAACACTTGCTCGTAGTCAAATTCTGGACACAGAAGGCCAGACAGATGGCATACAGCTTTTGCAGAAATCAGTTGGTCCTCTATGTTGGCAATCTGATGTTCAGGTAGCTGGCAATTCATCATGCTGAAGATTGCATGACACGCAAAGCGTGCTTGTGGCCTGCTCTGGGCTATTCCTTCAGCCAGTGCTGACAGACCTCCTGCATTGCAAGCAGGCTCCTGTCAAGGACAAGCATTGTACACATGGTGGCAGTCTAACAAATTTGTTCAATGACACGTCTTATAACTATAGGAAGTATGACATGCACGTGGCAATGACATCTAGGGACACAGGGGCGCTATGGTACATGTTTCTTGTAATGTCTTGCCTGTGTCGGCAAGCTTGCATGCAACAGCCTGGCAAACGACCGGCTGTTGCACTTGGTGCATGCAGCCTGACAGCAGCTCGCATCCTGCCAGACTGAGTCCTCCAGTGTGAGGTTCTTGCGCATGATAGGCACAACCAGCTGAGTCAGCTGCTGAGACAGCTGGCATTCCTCTGTATCTTCATTCACCAGAACAGATCTCTCGGAGAACTGCCTGCCTATAATATCCAACGTGTGCCACAATGCCATGCTGACATCAAGCATGCCTGTGACATTGCTCATCAATGAAATGAGCTTGAGCGTTATCACACAAGCCCGCAGGACATGAGTAAATGTCAGATGTGGGGTGCTCACATACTCTATTGCAACATCTTGCACCGGACTAGCTGCTGCAGAGGTGCTAGCTGATTGCCTGTACACTGCCATGTCAGCTTTCAAACACTCAATTGTGGATAAAAATAGGCATTCTCCTCTATTTTGCTCCAGCAAAGAACACTCGCTGTTATGTCCATAACATCTGCAGACTGGACAGCGCCCTGCAAACTGCAGTGATGGGGGTGCCATTTGCTGTGAACCACGCAGCCTTAGCATCTTTGCTATGTCTGCTGAGTTTGCTAGATTAGACCTGGCCACTGTCAGTACAGATGGATACCATTCTCTTCCTAAGGCTGATTGATCTTTCACACATCCCTGCCCAAGACTCAACCATACATGAAAAGCAGCCGTAATGTTGAAAGTTGCACTCAGGCGCAGTGCAGAAGGTGCTGTGCTTGCACTGTGCACCTACAAGGCAGCAGGTGTGAGCATGTTGCCAACAATGGACATATCCCTCTCACGCGTGTCGGCAGGACAATCTCACCTTTTGTAGCACCTGGCTGGGGTGTAAAGGTCCACGCTCGTGCTTGAGTTGCGTACCAGTAAAAGACAAGCCATGGTATCGGCATAAGTCCGCAAGCACTGTGTTTACAAGCGTCAGCTCAGCGTACTCGGACTCCCAATCGTCAACATCATCGCATTCCTGAGGCAATACACGCACAGAAGGTTTACGAAACCGGAGACAAGCACTGTATTAAGTTGATCAGTACAGAGGTGATCGGACGCACCTCCAGCGCAATGCGCAGCTGCATTGCACGCGTACTGCTTTAAGCAGTCAGGAGCATTCAAGACGGCTAATGGTGAGCTTGCAGCTGGCTCCGATCATACATGTGTCTGCTGCTGACTCAGATACCTGCAAATCTGTTGAATGCCTCAACATGCTTCTTCACCTGAGAGGAACAAGAGCCAAAATGACAAGGCTTAAGTCCTGATTGCAGCGCATGAACATGCTGTGTCCTTCCTCTCCTGATATGTTGGTGGCTTGAATATGTCGTCCAACTGCAACATCAACAGGCAAGCGCCAGCAGCTGCCAGCATAGTACACTAGTGTTGATTTTCATTTAACAATCACATGCGGCAGGCAGGTCTAGTCCAGCTTGATGCGCTTTGTGAGCATCATAATCTCCCCTTGCTGAATAGCATATCAAAATGATCAATGATAGTAAACATGATAAGCGTGATCCACAATTGCTCGTAGGCTGACTTTAGGTCACCTCGTGTGGTGTTGCTTTGTAACAGCTTGACACAAAGGACTTCAGGTCCTTCAAGATGCAACACTCAGTGTTGCTAGTTTAGCACAACAAACAAATATGGCAACAAGCGACAACAACACTGCAGTTCATCAACTCATCAACTTGCAAGAACACCTCTCAAAAGTCTGTCGAACTCTAGCATGACGAGCAATATCATATAGCATAACGGTGCAACCCATGTCTCCAGGGCATGACGTGGTCCCCCAGAGCAAGCCAACTGTGCATACATGATGGTCTCCCTACTGGACAAGCGCAACATGCTCAAATCGCCTGCAAAGCAGTGACTCAACTTTGGAATGCTGTTGACATCTCAGCGGCTACTTGACTGTACATGCAGCATCGAGTGTGGACATGGACATTGGAACTGCCAGCAGCACATGGGACGACTGTTTTGCTCTGCGTGCAGCAAGTCTGTCTTGCTGCTCCAAACTGGATGCCTACAATGACATTTGAAGACAATGACTGCGTTAGGTGCTTGTCAGTTGGGCCGCACATATACGTCAGAGCACAAGGAGGACGCTGAATCAGTGTACAACATGCTCATCAGCTGCACAGATGCTATCAGAGCTTACCGACGCAGGGCACTCGCTTGGTTTGTCACAGCATCTGAGGCGCCATGAGTAACAAGACTTCTGACAAGATGCTGCTTTACTGCATGCGCAGCGTCCTCCTCTGACCCCTGAGACCAAGAGTACTGCATGAGCTGTTGAACGAGACAAGTACTGGTGCAAACACCCTTGTGAACTGCGTGTAAGCATGACAAATACCCCTTGACTTTACACGAGACAGGTCTTTGTTTTGCTTGGGAAGCTCATGTAAAGGCCTGAGAAGCCTATAATCATGCGCAGAGACAGACGGTGTCACGCAGCAACCACAGGGGTGCTGCGCTCCACACAGAATTTGGGCCCAAGGCATGCGTTGAGCACAGAAGCTCTGCAGTTCACAACGCAAAACTTGCCTGTGCTTTGAGCAACTCAAACCTGCCTAAATTGCATGCTGGATGCAGCTGAGGCTCTGCTAGCACCTTTGGAACAATATCAGCAGGTTTGGCCTCAAGCAAGTAAGTCAAGACTGTGCACACCTGTTGCAAAGAATGTGTGGGCATCACAACTGTGGCTATGATGAGCGCCTTGTATGCAGGCACTTGCTTGCCACTGTCTTCAAAGTGCCCCAGCTCTGACAGAGCATTGATGAACACTGGCAGCAGTGCTGGAGGTGTAGACTCGATGCCTTCCACAATCACCACTGCATGACTGCATTGCTGCAGCAGCATCACCAAGGCTTTTTGGGTATGCCCTGCTAGCTCTGCCTCTTGGGCAGGGCTGTTGGCTGCAGCCAGACTGGGCATGTCAAAGCGTTGCAGGCAGTGGCCGCAGCTGGGACCCAGGGAGGTGGCCACCACCATTGCAGCTGCTGAAGAAGCGTTCTTATCACCACATGCCAGTAATACTCCATCTGCCTGCAACCGTCATGTTGCCAATTCACATGACAGCCCAGAAGAATTGAATCTGCAGTCTGCCAATAAGCTTGATAACAAGGCCACTCAAAGCATGACAGCTTACAGCGTTCATTACATGCTGAATCTGTTATCCGCCCCACAGCATATTACCAATGGACACTTGTTAGAAGGCCATACTGTGAATCAAAGACATACAAGAAAATCACAGTGTTTGTGCACACCTGGCGCAAAGGGACACTTGGTTGAACCGGGCACAGATGTCATGCTGTCAAACTCTCACGGCAGACCTTGTTGGCCTGTCACAGGACAGCATGCAGGCTGCTCAATGTGTCCTCAACCGGGTAAACAGAAAACCGTATTTATCTTGCTTATCCTTGAACGTGAGATTTGCACACACAGTGACGAAGCCTGCTGAGGACACATTGAGCAGCCTGCATGCTGTCCCATGGCAGGCCAACAAAGTGTGCCATGAAAGTTTGACAGCATGGCGTCTGGACCAGGTCCAACAAGTTTTCCTTTGCGCCATTCATGCACAAGTCAACATGTATCAAACTCCAGTTTTGACCTTGCCTTCTGGGGATCTGCAGCCTCCCCACTCCAGAGCTCTGCCAGGTGCATCCGTGCATCTGAGTGTACCAGCAAGGGCTCTAGTGCTTCAAGGTGCATCTGCTGGTTGCACCTAGGGCCAACGTGAGACATGTGAGCCTGGCCCCTTGACCGCATCACATGCCTGCAAACACAAGGCAAATTGCCCTCTGCTAAAAAGCATTGTACCAAATCGTACCAAATAGGCACACACAGGCAGGTCAGCCTTCAAAGTGTTATGCTTCAGAAACATTGTGGCAAAGTTGCAGTCATCACAGCCAATTGTCAGGTCCCCATCCTCAAATGACGCACATGTGTGGTGACTGACTTCACAAACTGATGTCGTTACAGCCAAGCAAGGGACATACGATAGAGGACTGCTGTACAGAAAACGCGGACAGTGCGATGAGGATGAGGCTCACCAGCACAATCCTGACAGCAAAAGTAGGCACAGAAGCCAGGGCCACTGTTTGCGAAGCCAATGCCGGCTAGCCTTGCTTTCTGTGCCAGGCTGTTCCTGCAGGACACATGGATCAGAAAGTTGCTGATGCAGCAAGCAGACATCGACTTTGTGCTGGTTGGCAAGCACTGTGATGGGCACCAGAACTTGATGCAAACTGTTGTGGAATGCATATCCTGCAGTAGATATCATTGTGCCAAATGCAGTGGGGATTGGGTTTGGGGAGGGCCATGCCCCTGTCCCTGTTTCCCCATCCTATATCTCATGTGACTTTGTGACTGTTGCAGTTGACAACATGTCCATGTTCCACGACTGGATTGCACACCTTGTTGTATGCAGCCACAATCAAAAGCATCTTTGCCTGTCAAAGTCAGACACAGCAATGAGGCACCATGTGACCATACATCAGGATAGCTGTACCTGTTTCTGGGCGTTCTCAGGCTCAGACCCTGCAAACAAGTTTGTTGGTGACATTTTGCTGCTTGCATCGTCCAAATCCTCTGGAGGGAAAGGCTGTTCAGACAATGTGGGCCTTAGTGAAGGGAGCGGTGTTGCTTTGGCTGCATCAAGCGCACTTGACTTTACAAACTTGCCCTGATTGACATCAGGCTGCTTTTCTGCGTTGGCAGCTGTTTCTGTGGCAGGAGCCTTCTGGTCTTCATTGAGCTTGCTCAGCTGATGCGTATGCGACAAAGTAGCATGTGTATGGTCACCCTGTCAGAAGCAGCACTATTTGTCTAAAATTGACTGTCAGAGGTGACATAGCACAGCCTTGTTGCACTTACACTGCTGTGTGAGCTCTGCGCTGTTGACTGCGACTGTCTGATGGCTTTGTTGCCGGGCACAACATCGCCAACTGCAAGCTTGGGTGGGCTTGCAGGTAATTCCACTTCTTGTTGCTCAACCAACAGCTGCTTGAGGTTAGCTCGCAAGATGCTTGCCTTCCTAAAGAGGCATTGGGCTTGCTTCACACAGTCACAATGCGGGTAGATACCCACAACACATGCAAAGTCAAGAGAAACAGCTTGTACACTTACCCCCTTGCAGGAAGTCCAAGCTCTTTGCATCTACGCTGCAAAGCTGGATATGATAGACTGTCAATCTCTTCTTCACGCATAGACACAGTTTGCAATATTTCAAAATTTCCCCTCAGTTTAGCGTAACAGCACACAGATCAAAACAGTCACAGCCGTCTCAGTGCAAGTTGCAGCTGGAGGTGCGATACAACATCTTGATGGAGCACGGCACAACTGCACGCATGACCGCGCATGCCAGTAGTTGATGTGTACAGGCCAATCGCGCAGCAAGAACAATTTTCGAAGGCAATTGTACAACCGTTTGTCAGCAGCTGCTATCGCCGATTCAACTTCCATCATTCAAAGTGGTGGCCATCATCATGCAGGCAAGGTATGACAGAACAGTCCGACATGCATACCCAACATGTCAGGTATGGAGCATCTCTACGACTTAGTCGATACCAGAGTCTGCATGGACACAAGCATTGATTGCTGATGTAGGGTGAAAATGGGTGGACTGGGCTCCCACATCTAAGTGGTCAATCAGGCTCATGAGATGCGACTTTACTCTGTTCAGTGACATGTTACATCTCCACACGTGGTCAGGGATAAGCTCTGTGATGAGACGGGTACCACATCAAATATATACCCACACTATATGTGGTGTCATTCAGAAGAATTGGCAGCAGGTAGACTGCTTGAACAGTGTCAAGTCCTCATCGAGATCAAACAACAGACATGTTAAAGCTGAGCATTGCTCTTCTGACTGAAAGAATGACCTACACGGATAAAATGAACCTCTTATGTCAGAAGTGCAAGGGGCTTGAGTGTTGCTGCTGCAACATTTCTAATCACCCCACTCACTCTCGCTGTATGTGCTTTCAGGATACATTGACTGTCTGTTGGCCTGCATTCTTCTGGCAACAGCAGTGTCCATCCCAACTGTGCTGCCTGAGTTGCGCCGGTTGCGTGAGTAGGGACCTGTAGGGGGTAGGGAAGCTAGTGTCGCTGCCTGCCCTGACGCACTCCCCTGTGAGGTGCTTGCTCCTTGAGCATTACTGCTGCTGGCTATACCTGCAACAGCATGCATGCACTTCGGGAAAAGCAAGGACAGCAGACCGAGCTGCACACAAGATACGTCATGATTCTGAAAGAATGGTGTCAGCAGGAACAGCATCACTTGGTCACTGTCAATGCATCTGCCAGGTTGACTGTCATTGATTGATACAACAGATTTGCTGCTACTCAGAGCCAAGTGCGAGGTTACAGCAAATCTTTGTGAAGGCACATACGCAAATCAGAACAGCATGACGTCACTTCTGACAGCAGCACTTACCTTTCCCATTGAAGGACTGTGACATCTTCCTCAAGTGGAACTGGCCAGTCTGGATGGAGGCCAGCAGAGCATTTGGAACTCCAGCCGGCAGTTGGGGTGCTTGTGGGGTAGCAGGAGTGAGCTGGCTGGGCGTAGCAGCAGCAGGGCGGGGG
>JAABUP010005532.1_pt1 | contig 19069 bp, 15 predicted proteins | sample 5559201 | NCBI WGS metagenome assembly JAABUP01 (sample SAMN10711887, study PRJNA513373) | rock metagenome | isolation source: Antarctica rocks | place: Antarctica
GGGTTGACCTGGTAGGGCAGCTCGGTCACGACGAGGCACTGCCGGCCCTGGATCTCCTCGACCTGGACGACCGCCCGCATGATGATCGAGCCCCGCCCGGTGCGGTAGGCGTCCTCGATGCCCTTGTGCCCCATGATCAGGGCGCTGGTGGGGAAGTCCGGCCCCTTGATGATCTGCAAGAGCGCCTCGAGCAGCTCCTCCCGCTTGGCCTCCGGGTGGCGTAGGTACCACTCGGCACCCTCGGCGACCTCGCGGAGGTTGTGCGGCGGGATCTGCGTCGCCATGCCGACGGCAATGCCCGCGGACCCGTTGACGAGCAGGTTGGGGAAGCGCGACGGCAGGACGACCGGCTCCTTGGTCTTGCCGTCGTAGTTGTCCTTGAACCGGACGGTGTCCTGCTCGATGTCACGGACCATCTCCATGGCCAGCTGGGCCATCCGGCACTCGGTGTACCGCGGCGCCGCCGCGCCGTCGTTGCCGCGCGAGCCGAAGTTGCCCTGCCCGTCGACGAGCGGGTAGCGCAGCGACCAGTCCTGGACCAGCCGGACCAATGCGTCGTAGATCGCCGTGTCGCTGTGCGGGTGGTACTGACCCATGACGTCGCCGACGACGCGCGAGCACTTGTTGTAGCTCCGGTCCGGCCGATAGCCCCCGTCGTACATCGCGTAGATGACGCGACGGTGCACCGGCTTGAGCCCGTCGCGCACGTCCGGCAGGGCCCGAGAGACGATGACGGCCATCGCGTAGTCGATGTAGGACCGCTGCATCTCCGTGTTGAGGTCGACGCCCTCGATCCGGTCGGTGATGACGTCGGGGATGACGTCCGGCGACAGGGCGCCGTCCACCACGTTGCCCTCGATGGCGGGGGTCTCGTCGTCCGGCCCGTTGGTCGGCGGCTGCTCGCTCATGAGTGTCCTTGTCTGTCAACGAAATCGGTATGCCGGGTGCTCGTGGAGGTGAGCCGACGCGAGAGGTGGGGTGGTGGGGCCGCAGAGCGTGGCGGGTCTGGCGGGAGCCCGGAGCTTGCGGAGGGCGGATGGTAGCTCGCCGACCCCACCACCCCACCGACCCAGCAAGCACGACGGCATACGCCTCAGATGTCGAGGAAGCGGACGTCGCGCGCGTTGCGCTGGATGAAGCCGCGCCGCGACTCGACGTCCTCGCCCATGAGGATCGAGAACATCTCGTCGGCGGCGGCCGCGTCGGCGAGCGTCACCTGCAGGAGGGTGCGGGTGTCCGGGTCCATCGTGGTGTCCCACAGCTCGTGGTAGTTCATCTCACCGAGGCCCTTGTAGCGCTGGATCCCGTTCTCCTTGGGGATCCGCCGGCCCTTGGCCTCGCCCGCAGCACGCAGCCCGTCGCGCTCGCGGTCCGAGTAGGCGAACTCGTGCGCAGCGTTGCTCCACTTGAGGCGATAGAGCGGGGGCTGGGCGAGATAGACGTAGCCAGCCTCGATGAGCGGACGCATGAACCGGAAGAGCAGCGTGAGCAACAGCGTGCGGATGTGCATCCCGTCGACGTCGGCGTCGGCCATCAGAACGATCTTGTGATATCTCGCCCTGGCCAGGTCGAAGTCCTCGCCGATGCCCGTGCCGAACGCCGTGATCAGCGCCTGGACCTCGTTGTTGGCGAGGATCCGGTCGATCCGCGCCTTCTCGACGTTGAGGATCTTGCCCCGGATCGGCAGGATCGCCTGGGTGTGCGGGTTGCGGCCCTGGACCGCGGAGCCACCGGCCGAGTCGCCCTCGACGATGAAGACCTCGGACAACGAGGGGTCGTTGCTCTGACAGTCCTTGAGCTTGCCCGGCAGGCCACCCGACTCGAGCAGGCCCTTGCGGCGGGTCGACTCCCGCGCCTTGCGAGCGGCGATCCTCGCCATGGCGGCCTGGATCCCCTTGTTGACGATGTCCCGCCCCTCCCGGGGATGGGCGCCCAGCCAGTGGCCGAACTCGTCCGTCATCGCCCGCTGGACGAAGCCCTTGACCTCGGAGTTGCCGAGCTTCGTCTTGGTCTGGCCCTCGAACTGCGGCTCACCGAGCTTGACGGAGACGACGGCGGTCAGCCCCTCCCGGATGTCGTCCCCGGTGAGGTTCTCGTCCTTGTCCTTGAGCAGGTTGCTCTTGCGGGCGAAGTCGTTGATGAGCTTGGTCATCGCCGCGCGGAACCCCTCCTCGTGGGTGCCGCCCTCGTGGGTGTTGATGGTGTTCGCGTAGGTGTGCACCGACTCGGAGTAGGCGCTGGTCCACTGCATGGCCAGCTCGAGCGAGAGCGACCGCTCGGTGTCCTCGGACTCGATGGAGATGATCTCCGGGTGGATCGGCTCGGACCGCTTCGAGCTGACGAGGTGGGTGACGTAGTCGACCAGGCCGTTGTCGTAGCGGTAGCTGACCTTGCGCTTGCGGGTCTTGGTCGCCTCGCCGTTGGTCGTCTCCTCGACCGTCTCGACGTCACCCGCGGTGTGGTCCAGGTCGGGGTCCTCGCTGCTCTCCGCCGACGCCGGCTCGGCCTCGGCGCGCTCGTCCACGAGGTTGATCGTCAGGCCCTTGTTGAGGAAGGCCATCTGCTGGAACCGGGCGCGGATCGTCTCGAAGTCGTGGTCGACCGTCTCGAAGATGTCCGCGTTGGGCCACCAGGTGACCGTCGTGCCGGTCTCGTCGGTGGCCTCACCCTTCTCCAGTGGGGCGAGGGGCACGCCGTGGCCGAACGACATTCGGTAGACGTGGCCCAGCTGGCGCACCTCGACGTCGAGGCGGGACGACAGGGCGTTGACGACCGAGGAGCCGACACCGTGCAGCCCGCCGGACACCTTGTAGCCCCCGCCGCCGAACTTGCCGCCGGCGTGGAGCTGGGTGAGGACGACCTCGACGGTCGAGACGGTGCCGGACGAGTGGATGCCGGTGGGGATCCCACGGCCCCAGTCCTTCACTCTGACGCCGCCGTCCGCGAGCAGGGTCACGTCGATCCGGTCGTTGTGGCCGGCAAGCGCCTCGTCGACGGCGTTGTCGACGATCTCCGTGACGAGGTGGTGCAGCCCACGCTCGCCGGTGGACCCGATGTACATGCCGGGGCGCTTGCGCACCGCTTCGAGGCCCTCGAGGACCTGGATCGCATCGGCGTCGTACTCCGGGCCGCCGGCGTCGGGGACGTCACTCGCCCGGTGCGGCATACCCGGCGGCCTGACCGGCGCACTGCCGTTGCTGCGGTCGACGGGGTGAGTGGGGTTGGGAGGGTTGGTGGGGTTGGGAGGGTTGGGAGGGTTGGTGGGGTGAGTGGGGTTGGGAGGGGTGGTGGCGCTGGGAGGTGGCGAGGACCGCTCCGGGGGGACGTCGTCGGGCAGCGGTGACTTGTCGGCCTCGGACACGATGCTCCTTTACTGCACCGGGCGGTGCACTCCGTCGATGTGCCATGCCGGCGGTGGGAGGACCTGCGTCCATCTCCGCACCCATGGCGAGCGGCCTCCGACCTCAATACGCGTTCGAGTCGGCTGGCCGCGGGTTGACTCCTCATCCTACCTGTCCTCGTCTCCCGGATCGCGGTCAGGAGGGCCCTCGCGGCCGATGTCGCGGGAAGTGGGCGCGGTTCCATGCCGGGGTTCACGACCGGACCCCTGAGGGCGGCAGGAGCGCGATCAGGTTGTCCACAGCGGGGTCGCTTCGACGCCCGTTCTCCACAGGGATGTGGAGAACGAGTCCGGTCCTGTGGACGACCGGCTCAGCCCGGGTCCGGACCGGTCGCGACGGGACGCTCCGGGTCGTTCGACCACGCCGACCACGACCCCGGGAAGAGCGCCGCCTCCACGTCGATGACCGCCAGGGCCAGGACCGCGTGCGCGGCCGAGACACCCGAGCCGCAGTAGGCCGCGACGCCGCCCGAGCCGCTCAGCCTCCCCAGGCTGGCCCGCAGCTCGTCATCGGGCAGCAGCGTGCCGCTGCCGGTGAGGAGCCCGGCGGCCGGGACATTGGTTGCCCCGGGGATGTGACCCGCTCGCGGGTCGAGCGGCTCCAGCTCGCCCCGATAGCGCTCTGGCGCGCGAGCGTCGAGCAGGACGCCGCGCTCAGCGTACGCGGCGGCGTCCTGCGCACTGAGGCTCGGCAGCCGCCCGAGGGTCAGCTGTGGGTTCTTCGCGGGCCAGCCCACCTCGTCGCCGACCTCCAGGGGGCCGCCCAGGGTGAGCCACGCGGACAGGCCGCCGTCGAGGACCCGGGCCTGGATCCCCGCCCAGCGCAGCACCCACCAGGCTCGCGCCGACGCGAAGGAGCCGGGTTCGTCGTAGACGACGACCTCGTCGGCATCCTCGACGCCGAGCGCCCCGAGCCCGCGCTCGAGCGTCTCGAGGTCGGGCAGCGGGTGGCGACCGTCGCGGGGGTCGTCACTGTGGCTGGTCAGCACCTCCTCGAGGTCAAGGAAGCGTGCGCCGGGAAGGTGGCCCGCGGCATACCGCTCTCGACCGGCACCAGGAGGGTCCCCCAGTCGCCACCGCACATCCAGCAGAACCGGCTGGTGGGGCAGCCTCTGGAGCAGGTCGACAGCAGCGACGAGGTGCTCGGTCCGGCTCACCTCCCCGACCGTAGTCGAACCGAGGGACAGGGATTCGTCTGCGCTCACCACGCCGAAGAACGAGCAGCGACCACAGACGAACCGAGGGACAGGGATTCGTCTGCGCTCACCACGCCGAAGAACGAGCAGCGACCACAGACGAACCAAGGTGTGGGCCGGCTCAGCCGTAGGTGTCCCGAGGACCCGGGCCCTGCGCTCGCCGCAGACCCTTGCTCCAGCTCGGGGCGCTCGGGCCGGTGACCTTGAGCTCGGTCACCGTGCCGGCTGCGACCTCCTCGTCGATCCGGGCGAGCAGCGTCGAGGTGAGCAGCCGCAGCTGGGTGGCCCAGGCCGTCGAGTCGGCGCGCAGGGTGAGCACGCCGGCCTCGAAGGACACCGGCACCACGTGCTCCGCCACGTCGGCACCGACGATCTGCGGCCACCGTCCCATGACCGAGCCGGCCGCGACGTCCACCTGCCAGCCGCGCTCCGCCATGAGCCGGTCGAGCTGGTCCCCGAGCAGGGCCGGGTCGCGGCCGTCGCGGCCGGATCCCGACAGGGTCGGCTCGGCCAGACCTGGCCGGCGGCGGCGCAGTGGCTTCAGGCCCGGCCGAAGGCCCTTGTCCCGTGCGGTCTGCCGGGCCCTGGCCAGGGCCGCAGCCGCGGCTTCGGCCGCCGCGTCCGCTCCGGTCACGGCGCCTCTAGACTCGGGTGTCCGGGAGCTCTCCGGCTCAGGCAACCTTCTCGACCTCCCCGAGACTCACGGCATACGTCACTCCGGAGTCTCGCAGCACCTGGGGGACGTCCGCCTCCACCGCCGCGGTGATGAGCACCTGCTCGCAGTCTCCGATGAGGTTGGCCAACCGGTCGCGCCGCCCCGAGTCGAGCTCGGCGAAGACGTCGTCGAGGATGAGGACGGGATCCTCACCCAGGTCGTTGCGCAACAGCTGGTATGCCGCGAGCTTGAGTCCCAGCGCGAACGACCACGACTCGCCGTGGCTGGCGTAGCCCTTGGCCGGCAGCTCGCCAAGGGTGAGGACGACGTCGTCGCGGTGCGGGCCGACGAGCGAGACGCCGCGCTCGACCTCCTGGTCGCGGACCTCGTCGAATGTTGCCACGAGCTCCGCCTGGAGGTCGACGAGGTCGGGGACCTCACCGGCGGCGATCCGGGACGCGACCTGCTCGCGCAGGCTGGAGCGGTAGTGCACCCTGGCGTCGGACTGGCCCGCGCTGACGGCGTCGTAGGCGGAGGCAAGGTAGGGCCCGAGGTCGCGCAGCAGCCGCAGCCGGGCGTAGAGCAGCTGGGCACCGACCTGCGCGAGCTGGGTGTTCCACACGTCGAGCGTGTGCAGCGCCGACGCCTGGGCGTCGTCCCCGCCGGCGGCGTGGGCCCTGACCGGCTCGTCGGTGTGGCGGGGGCGCCGTGCTCCTCGTCGCAGGACCGGTGCGGCGGACCTGAGCAGGGCGTTGCGTTGCTTGACGACCTTGTCGTAGTCCGACCGGACCCCGGCCCAGCGGGGCTGTCGCTGGACGAGGAGGTCGTCGAGGAAGGCCCTCCTGCCCGACGGGTCTCCCTTGACGAGGGCCAGGTCCTCGGGGGCGAACAGCACGGTGCGCAGGGCGCCGAGGACGTCGCGGGGTCGCGGCACGGGTGACCGGTTGAGCCGGGCGCGGTTGACCCGCCCGGGGGTGAGCTCGAGCTCGACCAGCGTCTCCCGGCCGCCCCGGTCGATGGCACCGCGGATCACGGCCTGCCTCGCACCGAACCGGACCAGCGGCTGGTCGGTGGCCACGCGATGGCTGGACAGGCTCGCGAGATAGCCGATCGCCTCGACGAGGTTGGTCTTGCCCTGCCCGTTGAGGCCGACCAGGGTCGTGACGCCAGGCCCGAGTGGAAGGTCCGCCGTCGGATAGCTGCGGAAGTCCGTGACGCTCAGGTGCCTGACGTGCACGTCACGTCGTCGAGCCGGTGCCGGAGGACGGGCCGGCGGCAGCAGCCTTCTGGCCCTTGCGGGCGGCGGCCTTCGCACTCTTCTTCGCGGACTTCTTCTCGACGGCGCGGCCGAGGTGGCCGTCGCCGATGACGGCCGCCTGGCGCAGCTGGTTGCCCTGCTCGGTCGTCATGACCTCATGGCCACCGAACTGGCCCCGCAGGGCCGCGACCATCTGCATCGACGGCGACACCTGCTGGCGGGAGGCGAAGCGGGCGAAGAGCGACGCGGAGATGACCGGCATGGGGACGTCGAGCGCGATCGCCTCCTCGACGGTCCACTTCCCCTCCCCGGAGTCGACGGTGTAGTCGGAGACGTTCTCGAGGGCGGCGTTCTCCTCCAGTGCCGTGACGGCGAGATCGAGCAGCCAGGAGCGCACGACCGTGCCCCTGCTCCATGCCTTGAAGGCGCCCGGGACGTCCTTGACGATGTCCTTCTTGTTCAGCAGCTCGTAGCCCTCGGCATACGCGTGCATGAGGCCGTACTCGATGCCGTTGTGGACCATCTTCGTGTAGTGCCCCGCCCCGACCTCGCCGGCGTGGACGAAGCCCTCCTCGCGCGGGCCCTCGGGCCGCAGCGCGTCGAAGATCGGCATGGCCCGGTTCACGAGCCGGGCCTCGCCGCCGACCATGAGCCCATAGCCGTTCTCGAGCCCCCAGATGCCGCCGGACACACCACAGTCCAGGTAGCCGATCCCCTCGGCCTTGAGCGCCTTCGCGTTCTCGATGTCATCGGTGAACCGGGAGTTGCCCCCGTCGATCACCATGTCGCCCTTCTCGAGCAGGTCACCCAGCTTGGCGATGGTCTCGCGGGTCGGGGCGCCAGACGGAACCATGACCCAGACGACGCGCGGGGCCTCGAGCTTCTTGACCAGCGCGGCGATCGTCCGCACGTCGGAGACTTCCGGATGATGGTCGTAACCGACGACGTCGTGGCCCGCGCGGCGTAGCCGCGTGCGCATGTTGCCGCCCATCTTGCCGAGACCGATGAGACCAAGCTGCATGAGAGGACCTTTCGTCGAGCGCAGGGCGGGTTGCGTCAGGCTACGCCCCAGCCCGGTCAGCTGGCGAAGCGAACGGGCATGAGGACGTAGCGGTAGGACTCGTCGGCCTCGCTGTCCGCCTCGACCTGTCCGGAGAGCACTGCCGGGCGGCTCGGTTGGGTGAAGGAGAACCGCGAGTATGCCGTGCCGACGGCGCCCAGCCCGTCGAGGAGGAACTGCGGGTTGAACGCGATCTCGATCTCCGGGCCGGTCAAGGTCGACTCGACCGCCTCGGACGCCTGCGCGTCATCACCGGTCCCCGCCTCGATCGTCACCTGACCGTCGGTGAACTTCAGCCTGACCGGGGTGTTGCGCTCGGCGACGAGGGCGACGCGCTTGACCGCCTCGACCAGGGCGGCCGTCTGGATGACCGCCTCGGTGTCCACGCTGCTCGGGAAGATCGAGGTGACCTTGGGGTACTCGCCGTCGAGCAACCGGGTCGTGGTGCGGCGTTGCCCGGCCTCGAAGCCGATCAGCCCGTCGCCGCCGGCGGAGCTGCCGAGGGCGAGCTCCACCGATCCACTGGCGCCAAGGGCCTTTGCCGTGTCGGACAGGGTCCGCGCCGGGATGAGCGCGGTGTGGCTGGCGTCGGTGGTCGCCGGCTGCCAGGTCAGCTCGCGCATGGCGAGCCGGTAGCGGTCGGTGGCGAGGAGGGTGACCTTCTCGCCGTCGATCTCCATCCGGACCCCGGTGAGGATGGGCAGGGTGTCACCCCTGTCGGCCGCGATCGAGACCTGCGCGACCGCCTGGGTGAAGACGTCGCCCTGCACCGTGCCGCTCGGCTCCGGCGAGGACGGCAGCGTCGGATAGTCGTCGGCGGGCATCATCAGGAGGCTGAACCGGGACGATCCGCAGATGACCTGGACCTTGGTGCCCTCGGCGGAGACGTCGATCGGCCGGTTGGGCAGGTTGCGGGAGATGTCGGCGAGCAGCCGGCCGAGCACGAGCACCGTGCCGGAGGTGGCGACGTCCGCGGCGATGGTGACCTTGGCGGACAGCTCGTAGTCGAAGGCGGACAGCGTGAGGGTGCCCTCGTCGCTCGCCTCGATGAGCACGCCGGCGAGGACCGGCACCGGCGGGCGGGCCGGCAGCCCACGAGCCACCCAGGTCACCGCTTCGGCCAGCACGTCGCGCTCAACCCTGAACTTCACGTCTCGTCCCACCCTTCGCCCCTGCTCCAGCCGTCTGCCCGACCGGTCGACGCTCGGAGTCCGAACCTTAGTGCCCGTCTGTGACGTCGCACCACCGGACGACCACACGAGCCGGCCACATCGGCCGGCTCGGTCGGCCGGCGCTCTGCTGGGTGTGTGTTTCGGCCGGCGGCCGGCCGACCGGGTCAGTACTCGGGGCGGGATCATCTCTGGGAAGGGGTCGTCATCGTCATAGGGCCTGTGGACGCTGGGGACAACTCGTGTCATCGCAGGTGGCACGGTCGACGGTGGTTGTGGAGCGAGAACGCTGAGCCCTGTGGAGAAGTAGCGACTCCTGTGGACAGGCAGGGATTGTCCACAGGCCCCGGTCGCTGCGCTGGCCCGTGGTCCCCAGGGTGCGAGCGACTGTCCACCGTCGTCCACCGGGCCTGGGGACGACGGTTTCGCCCGGTTTATCCGGACCTCTGGAGACGTTCCACAGAGTTGTCCACAGGCAGTGGACAAGTCGCGGGACGCACCGATCTCCGCTGGGAAACGTCCGGGAGTATCGCGGCGGCCCTGTGGACAACGTGGGGAGGAAGGTCTCAGCGCTGCTGCTGCTTGATCCGGTTGGTCAGCTCGGTGACCTGGTTGTAGATGGCTCGTCGCTCCGACATCAGCTCGCGGATCTTGCGGTCGGCGTGCATCACGGTGGTGTGGTCCCGGTTGCCGAACTGCTGGCCGATCTTCGGCAGCGAGAGCTCGGTCAGCTCGCGGCAGAGGTACATCGCGATCTGACGGGCGGTGACGAGCTGCCGTGAGCGGGAGGCGCCGCAGAGGTCGTCGATGGTCAGGGCGTAGTAGGCCGCGGTCTGAGCCATGATCGTCGATGCGGTGATCTGGCTCGCCTGGTCGTTGGGAATGAGGTCCTTGAGGACGATCTCGGCCAGCTCCAGTGACACCGGCTGCTTGTTGAGGCTGGCGAAGGCGGTTACCCGGATAAGGGCCCCTTCGAGCTCGCGAATGTTCGTCGAGATCTTGCTGGCAATGAACTCCAGCACGTCGTCGGGCGCGGACATCTTCTCCTGGACGGCCTTCTTGCGCAGGATCGCGATCCGGGTCTCGAGGTCGGGCGGCTGGACGTCGGTGATCAGGCCCCACTCGAACCGCGACCTGAGCCGGGCCTCGAACCCGGAGAGCTGCTTCGGTGGCAGGTCGGAGGTGATGACTACCTGTTTGCTGGCATTGTGCAGCGCGTTGAAGGTGTGGAAGAACTCTTCCTGGGTCTGGACCTTGCCCTGGAGGAACTGGATGTCGTCGATGAGCAGGACGTCGACGTCGCGGTAGAGGCTCTGGAAGCGGTTCGTGCGGTCGTCGCGGATGGAGTTGATGAAGTCGTTGGTGAACTCCTCGGAGTTCACGTAGCGCACGCCCAGGTGCGGCAGAAGATGGCGGGCGTAGTGGCCGATGGCGTGCAGCAGGTGGGTCTTGCCCAGTCCTGAGTCGCCGTAGATGAACAGCGGGTTGTACGCCTTGGCCGGGGCCTCGGCGACGGCGGCCGCCGCGGCGTGGGCGAACCGGTTGCTCGAGCCGGCGACGAAGGTGTCGAACGTGTACTTCCGGTTCAGCCGCGTCTTCCCCACCTCACCCGGCCGGCCCCCGAGGCCGTTGTGGTTCGGGCTCTCCTGCGCGGGCAACGGCACACCGTTGACCGGGGCATGGACCGGGCCGCCATCCGGCTGGGTGCGCTCTGGTGGCGGCTGGTCCGTCAGGGGCCGGGGGTAGGCATCCTTGAGCGTCTCGTCCACGGTCACGGCGAGCCGCGCCACCTCACGACCGAGGTGGGTGCTCAGGGCGGTGGCGACCTCATCACGGACCCGCTGCTCGACGATCGTCTTGGTCAGGTCGTCGGGGACCGTCAGGACGGCGCTCTGGTCGATGACGCCGACGAGCCGGCTGAGGCCGAGGAACGCGCGCTGGTGCGACGGAAGACCCTGGTCCTCCAAGGTGCGCAGCGTCTCCTGCCAGACTCGGGCGTAGTCCAGGTCCGCGTCCGACATGTCACCGTCCTGCTTCGTTGCGTGTGGTTCCGGCCAGGTCGCAGCGAGGCGGCGATTGCTGTCCACAGGGTTTTCCACAGCCTGTGAACAGCACGTTCGGCGCGACGGTAGCAACTCCCCAGGGGCTTCTTCAAGCCGATGGCCTCCAACGAAGGGGAGGTTACACCGCCGGTCCGGCGTGTCGTCGCCTTCGCGGACAGAAGGTGGCTCAGACTACTCGGTTCGGCGCGGTGTGCCGCCCTCGTCTGCCCTCCGGTGTCCGGACGCTATCCCGGCGGGCTGCCGCGCGGTGGCCACGGCGGCTTCCGGGCCGGTTGGCCGGTTTGACCGTGTCGGCGCCGCTCCCGTATCGTGACCGAGGCCTGTTCCGTTGGCCGTTTTCGCCTGCCTGTGAGTCTATGCACGCACTCGATGCACGCACTCGGTCGCCCGAAGTGCCGTCGCCGGAGGTGGCGCAGAGTACGGGCTTCCGGTTACGGCCGGTGGCCTGATTGCCTCGGTCGGGTTACGTTGACCGACCCTCACCAACAACCGACCGAACGCACCAGACCGGACGCGACCGATGGCGCGTCCGAAAGCAACGGAGAACACTCGTGAGCAAGCGCACCTTCCAGCCGAACAACCGTCGCCGGGCCAAGACCCACGGCTTCCGTCTGCGCATGCGCACCCGAGCGGGCCGCGCCATCCTCGCCGCCCGTCGTCAAAAGGGCCGCACCGAGCTGTCCGCCTGAGGCCCCGGCGTGCTGCCGGCGCGTCATCGTCTGCGGTCTTCTGCAGACTTTGCGTCGGTGGTTCGCGGGCCCGGTGGATCACGCTCGGGCGGACGCCTGATCGTCGTGCATGCCAACCAGACCGACGCGCGAGCGGGTCGTCCACCGCGCGTCGGCTTTGTCGTCTCCAAGGGGGTCGGGGGGGCGGTGGTGCGCAACCGGACCAAGCGGGTGCTGCGCCACCTGCTGGCGGCCCGCGTGCACGGCATACCGGATGGGTGCGACCTCGTGGTGCGGGCCAACCCGCCCGCAGCGGCGGCAAGCCCCCCGCAGCTCGCGGACGAGCTCGACCGGCTCCTTCCCAAGGCACTTCGGCGGCGGCGGCGGTGACCATCCGAAACGTGCTGGCCCTGCCGCTCATCGTCGTGATCAAGGCCTACCAGCTGCTCATCTCGCCGCTGACCCCCCCGTCCTGCCGGTTCCACCCCAGTTGCTCCACGTATGCCGTGACCGCCCTGACGCGGTTCGGCCCCCTCAAGGGGGGCTGGCTGACGGTCCGCCGCCTCGGGCGATGCAACCCGTGGAACCCCGGCGGCGTCGACCACGTTCCTGAGGGGACGGCGAAGTCCTCCCGGGCGGAGGCGCACCACCACTGAACCAACGGCGCCCCGGCCTGTTCGCCGGGGACGCGGACCACCAGGGGGGACTCCGGTCCCACCACGCGACTAGGGATGACCTTGTACGACTTCTTCACGAGCCTGCTGACCCCGATCATGTGGGGTGAGGCGTGGATCATGACGGCCTGGCACACGCTGTTCAGCCTTCTCGGCATCCCTGAGGCGAGCGGCTGGGGCTGGGCGCTGTCGATCATGGGGCTGACGGTCATCGTCCGGATCATCCTGATCCCCTTGTTCGTCAAGCAGATCCACTCCTCCCGCCGGATGCAGCTCATTCAGCCCGAGATGCAGAAGATCCAGGCGAAGTACAAGGGCAAGTCCGATCCCGACTCCCGTCAGGCGATGACCGCGGAGACGATGGACCTCTACAAGCGGACCGGGACCAACCCGTTCTCCTCGTGTTTGCCGATCCTGCTCCAGTCGCCGTTCTTCTTCGCCCTGTTCCAGCTGCTCAACAACCTGCCGCACATTGCCCAGGGCACCCACGCGGCCGTCGGGCCGATCACCAAGGACATTGCGGCGGTCATCGAGAAGTCGTCGCTCTTTGGGGCGCCGTTGTCGAGCCACTTTCTCGGCGCGGCGGATCTCAACACGAAGATCCTCACGGCAGTACTCATCGTGCTCATGTCGGTGACGACCTTCACGACCCAGCGCCAGCTGATGCGCAAGAACATGCCCGACTCGGCGCTCGACAACCCGTTCATGAAGCAGCAGAAGGTCATCCTCTACCTGATGCCGATCTTCTTCGCCTTCTCCGGCATCAACTTCCCCATCGGCGTCCTGCTCTACTGGCTGACGACGAACCTGTGGACGATGGGCCAGCAGTTCTACGTCATCCGGAAGATGCCTGCTCCCGGTTCGGCCGCCGAGCGGGCCCTGCACGACCGCCAGGAGCGCCAGGGCAAGACCGTGAAGAAGTTCAGCCTGCCCGGTCTGGAGACGTCACCGCAGGACGCGCCCGTCGTCGAGCCTCCGAAGACGGGCGGCCAGCGCCAGCAGCCGAAGGCCAAGAAGCGGAACAAGAAGCCCGGAAGCGCCGGCGGCCCGCGCCCTGGCCCCGTCCCGGGTGACGGCAAGCCCCAGGACAATCCCGGCACCACCTGACCCAGGGGCAACTCTGCGCCGCGGACCTTTGCGTCGCCGACCTGCCTCGACGCACCGAACCAGGTGCACCGCACCGATGCACGACCGACCGATGACGCGACCGGGATCTCTCCCCGACGTACCCAGGAGCACCGCCATGACTGACCGCACCACGAGCCGCCCGGACACCCATCAGGAACTCGCCGCCGACGAGGCGAAGGAGGACACGTCGCCGCCACAGGTCCTTGACAGCCTTGACAGCCTTGACCGGCGAAACGAGGACAGCGGCGCCGTGGGGCGGGAGGACGTCGCGGGGCACGGGCTCGGCACTGAGGTTGGCGACGACGCGGTGGTTGCTGTGCCCGCCGGAGCTGAGGTGCTGCTCGATGACGGTGAGGCGGCTGGCGCGGTCGAGCCCGGGGAGGACGTCGAGGACGTGCCCGACATCGGTGTGAACGAGGCCCCAGCTGACGATGTCGACGAGGCCGACGTGGTGGATGCTGACGAGTCTGACCGCTTTGCTGACGCCGATGACGCCGATGACGCCGATGACATGGACGGCGCCGATGACATGGACGGCGCCGATGACATGGACGGCGCCGATGACATGGACGGCGCCGAGGCCAGCCCAGCGCCGAGGGGCAGCAAGCGTTCGCGGGCCACACAGCTGGAGCGCGAGGGCGAGGTCGCCGCCGACTTCCTCGAGACCCTCCTGGACATCGCAGATCTCGACGGTGACATCGAGGTGGACATCGACGGTGACCGTGCCGCCGTGGCCATCGTCGACTCCGAGGAGGGTCCGGTGCCCCGCCGCCTCGTCGGCGCCCAGGGCAAGGTGCTCGAGGCCCTCCAGGAGCTGACCCGCCTCGCCGTCCAGACCGCCACCGGCGAGCGCAGCCGGCTCATGCTCGACGTCGCCGGTCACCGCGCCGAACGACGCACGACCTTGGTGCGGCTCGCCAAGGAGGCGATCGCGGAGGTCAAGGTGTCGGGCACGCAGAAGGCTCTGGACGACATGACGGCTTTCGAGCGCAAGGTCGTCCATGACGAGGTGGCCGCTGCGGGACTGGGATCCGAGTCCGAGGGCGTCGAGCCCCACCGCCACATCGTCATCCTCCCCGGCTGACGGCCCCTCCCGTTCCACGTGAACACCGCGCGGTATGACGTGCGACCCGGTCCGGCCTGAGCCGGTCTTCGGCGGTCCCCCTCCCACGCCGCCGGTGGCAAGCAGCGTCTTCGGCGAGCGAACATCACTGGCCGAACGCTACGTCGCGGCCCTGGCCGACACAGGGATCTCCCACGGCCTGGTCGGGCCGCGTGAGGCCCCGAGGTTGTGGGATCGCCATGTCCTCAACTGCGCAGTGGTTCACCCGCTGTTCGGGCAGGGCGCTGAGGTGGCCGACATCGGATCCGGCGCGGGTTTGCCGGGACTCGTTTTGGCCATCGCCCGCCCCGACCTGCAGCTGCAGCTCATCGAGCCGCTCCACCGACGGGTCGCCTGGCTGCAGCGAACTATCCTGGATCTGGAGCTGGAGAACGTCTCCGTCCATGAGGGCCGAGCTGAGAGCCTGTGGGGTGTGCGGCGCTTCCCGTACGTCACCGCCCGTGCCGTCGCGCGGATCGGTGAGCTCGGCCGGTGGGCTCTGCCCCTTCTTAAGACCGGGGGGACGCTGCACGCCGTCAAGGGGTCGAGTGGCCCCGATGAGCTCGAGGCCGACAGAGCGACGCTCACCGACCTCGGCGCGGCGCAGTTTGCCGTGGCGCGGTTGGGTCGGGGGGTCGTCGACCCGGAAACCGTGGTTCTGTCGGTGTCCGTCGATGCTGCCGTGTCCGGTCGTCGGGCGAAGGAGCGCCGCTCGCCGAAGAGGGGCACGCCGGGCAGTCGTCGGCGCTGACGGGAGCACGCCGGCCGGTCTTCGCCGGCCCGATGGTGGCCCCTTGGCGTTTCGGTGTGGGTCGGTGAGCAGCGTCTGTCGTCCCGGGTGGCCCCCGGTGGTGTCCTGCTGCGCGGCTGTCATTCCGCGTTGGCGTCCTGCCGTGTGGTTGGATGAGCGGCATGGAGGCTGGCGAACGGTGACGATGCAGGACCAACGGACCAGCATCCGCGGGCGCAGCGAAGTCGTGACGATGCAGGACGAACGGACAAGCACCCCGCATACGGCAGTCCACGGCCTGGGCTGGCCTGCCGTGAGCCCAGCTCCCCCGCGCGGCATTGGACCGGAGTCCCCCCGTGCCGTGCCCCCCAGCGGCGTGGGGTGGCCCGTTTCACGTGAAACCCATGGCTCCCCGACGGGCACTGATCCTGAGCCGGCCGCCGCGAAGGCTGAGTCACCTGTTTCACGTGAAACGCGGCCCGACGAGCCGGTGGGCAGCAGGGATGAGGCGGGGGGGAATCTAGCGGGGACTCCGCGGGGGCGTGTTCACCTCGGCGAGGGCACGCAGGGCGCCACCTCACGCACCTCGGGCGGGGGCGATTCACGTGAAACTGCACCCACCGACGCCGCGGAGCGGCAGCAGCTCGTCGACAGCCTTCCCAGCCCTGGTGCAGACACCCCGTTGGCGCAGGCGATCGCCCAGGAGGCCCGCAAACGCATCGCCCTGACGGGCCGACGGTTCCCGAAGCCGGCCCAGACCAGAGTCCTCACAGTGGCGAACCAAAAGGGCGGCGTCGGTAAGACGACCACGACCGTGAACATCGCAGCCGCCCTGGCTCAGTCGGGGCTCAAGGTGCTCGTCGTGGACCTCGACCCGCAGGGCAACGCCAGCACGGCCCTGGGCATCGACCACCAGGCCGACGTCCCCAGCATCTACGACGTGCTCATCGAGGGGACGCCACTCGCCGACGTGGTGGCCGAGTGTGCGACGGTCCCTGGCCTGTTCTGCGCCCCGGCGACGATTGACCTGGCTGGAGCCGAGATCGAGCTCGTCTCCCTCGTTGCCCGGGAGACGCGGCTGGGACGGGCGATCACCGAACACGCGAAGGCCAGCGACTTCGACTACGTGCTCATCGACTGCCCGCCCAGTCTCGGGCTGCTCACCGTCAACGCCTTTGTCGCAGCGTCCGAGGTGTTCATCCCGATCCAGTGCGAGTACTACGCCCTGGAGGGACTGTCCCAGCTGCTCAGGAACATCGAACTCATCCGCAACCACCTCAACCCGGCCCTCCACGTGTCGACCATCCTGCTGACCATGTACGACGGTCGAACCCGGCTGTCCTCCCAAGTCGCCGAGGAGGTGCGCACCCACTTTCCGGAGCAGGTCCTGCGCACCACGGTGCCGCGGTCGGTGCGAGTGTCCGAGGCCCCGAGCTTCGGCGAGACGGTCATGACGTACGACCCGGCGAGCAGCGGAGCCCTGGCTTACCTCGAGGCTGCGGGAGAGATCGCGACTCGCGGCGCCGACGGACGTCAAGGATGACCGGTGTTGATGGCTCAAACGCCACGAGCGCCCGGGATGCCACGGGCGCCCGGGGCGCCGGGGATGCCGGGGACGGACCCGGGACGAACGGGAGGGTGGTCGCATGAGGGAGAAGCGTCGAGCACTGGGTCGAGGTCTGGGTGCGTTGATCCCGAACGCCCCCAGCGGCAATGACCGCCCGGTCGACGTGTTCTTCCGTGACCAGCCGCGGTCGGAGTGGATATCAGACGCGGAGGGAAGCAGGCAGGGGGTAGCGGACACCGCTGACCCGGTTGGTGCAGACGTCGACTCGGGCGAGGGGTCCGCGCCGTCCCACACAAACGTCACGACGGACGACCGGGCTGGCCACCCCCCGGACCACACCACGTCGTCGGAGGAACGTCGCGACGAAGGGCTCACGGCAGTCCCGGGTGCCACCTTCGCCGAGCTGCCGGTCACCGCCATCCGGCCGAACCCGAAGCAGCCGCGCACCGTGTTCGACGAGGACGAGCTGGCCGAGCTGGCGCACTCGATCGGCGAGATCGGCGTCCTCCAGCCGATCGTCGTTCGCCGGGTTGGTGACCAGCGGGACGTGCCGGACGGCATCGACTACGAGCTGATCATGGGAGAACGCCGCTGGCGTGCCTCGCAGCAGGCCGGGCTCGAGACAGTTCCGTCGATCATCAAGGACACTCAGGATGACGACCTGCTTCGGGACGCCCTGCTGGAGAACCTGCACCGAAGCCAGCTGAACCCGCTCGAGGAGGCCGCGGCATACCAGCAGCTCCTGGACGACTTCGGGTGTTCGCACGAGGAGCTGGCCACCCGCATCGGCCGGTCGCGACCGCAGATCTCCAACACCCTGCGCCTGCTGCGGTTGCCTCCACTGGTGGCCCGCCGGCTTGCTGCCGGCGTCCTCAGCGCCGGACACGCTCGAGCGCTGCTGTCACTCGACGACGGAGCGGCGATGGAACGCCTCGCCCAGCGGATCGTCGCTGAGGGGCTCTCCGTCCGCAGTGTCGAGGAGGTCGTCTCCATGGGCGGGGACGCGGCGCCCCGGACCCGGCGCCCCAGGGCCGGCGCGCGCCACCCGCGGCTCGACGACCTCGCGGCGAGGCTGTCCGACCACCTCGACACTCGGGTCAACATCGCCCTGGGTCAGCGCAAGGGGAAGCTAACGGTGGAGTTCGCATCCGTGGACGACCTGAACCGGATCATCGGCCTGTTGGGTGTCGCCGAGGACTCCCAGCGGTCCTCAGCCAAGTCGCTCTCTGGACGACCGCTGCCTTGACGGCCGCTCTCTCGCGGGCCACTCTCTCGAAGGCCGCTCCCGAAACTGCCGAGCGCTAAAGTTGTTCTGCCAGAAGGGAACTGGCGGGCATCACCGGATCAGGGCAAGTGCGGGGTTGTGCTCCGCCGGCACAGCTTCCGCAGCGCGCACCGGCCCTGGGGGTGTCCCGTCGCCGAACGGCCGCCCGCCGAGTGCCTCGCGCCCGTGGGGCTGGGCCCACTGCCCCAGCAGTGGGCCGGTCGGCACGACGCCCGTCGGGTTGATGTCGTGGTGGACGACGTAGTAGTGCCGCTTGATGTGGTCGAAGTCTGTCGTGTCGCCGAACCCCGGCGTCTGGAACAGGTCGCGGGCGTAGGCCCACAGGATCGGCATCTCGGTGAGCTTCTGCCGGTTGCACTTGAAGTGACCGTGATAGACGGGGTCGAACCGCGCCAGCGTCGTGAAGAGGCGCACATCCGCCTCGGTGATCGCGTCACCCATGATAAACCGTTGTCCCGCAAGGCGATCCGAGAGCCAGTCGAGGCGGGAGAACAGCTGCTCGTAGGCCTTCTCGTAGGACTTCTGGGTTCCGGCGAAGCCCGCCCGGTAGACGCCGTTGTTGACGTCCTGGTAGACGAGCTGCATGACCTCGTCCATCTCGTCACGCACGTCCTCGGGGTAGAGATCGGGCGCCCCCGCACGGTGGTGCTCGCGCCACTGGGTCGACAGGTCGAGGGTGATCTGCTGGAAGTCGTTGGTCACCACCCCACCCGACGGGACGTCGACGATGCAGGGCACGGTGATCCCTCGTGGGTAGTCGGGGAACCGCGCGAAGTAGGCGTCCTGGATGCGCGGAATCCCGAGGACGGGGTCCACCGAGCCGGGGTCGAGGTCGAACGTCCACGACCGCGCATCATGGGTCGGCCCGCAGACGCCCATGGAGAGCACGTCCTCGAGGCCGAGGAGCCGCCGCACGATGATGGCCCGGTTGGCCCAGGGGCAGGCCCGCGCGACGACGAGACGGTACCGCCCGGGCTCGACGGGCCAGCGCTCGCCCCCGGCCGTGATCCGGTCCTGGATGTACCTCGTATCCCGCTCGAAGGTCTCCTCGACGTAGCCCCGCTCTGCGTCGGATCCGCTCGTCCTGACGTCGTTGCCCATGGCCTCACCCTAG
>JAABUP010005533.1_pt1 | contig 19056 bp, 23 predicted proteins | sample 5559201 | NCBI WGS metagenome assembly JAABUP01 (sample SAMN10711887, study PRJNA513373) | rock metagenome | isolation source: Antarctica rocks | place: Antarctica
GAAATGCATCTCATTGCCTTACTAAATTCGAATCCATAGACAACAACACAGCCTGTTACAAACTGGGATGAAATCTACAAATTACAGGATGAAGTTGATAGACAGATCATCAGCTTTGAGCCAGTATCTTCCGCATTCTTCATTCATATCATGCTATTCACACTAAGCCTATCTTACAGCTGACCCAATCCACCTCATCTCCTGACATTGATCACCTATCAAGCTGGTTAATCAGGTAGCGGTACTCAAACCTGATGTGCTCTGTTTGGTCAAGTCTGAGATCCTGTCAGTCAGCCTGTTGCTAAAGCGTTCCGAGACCTTGTATGCCCTCTTGTTTGAGGGAATCTCTCTCTCTTTGCCGTCCTCGGAGCGCATTGTGGTGGCCTGACTGTGCTTGTAGAGTGACCTTATAGTGTTGTTGTAGCTCTCAACCCAAGACTGACCAGGGGCTGAGGTCCAGTCCTCGATGGTTGGGAGTGTCTTGCGGAGTGATTTCAGGGTAGTGATGACTGGGTCCTTGATTGACGTCTTGTCAAATTCCGACTGTCGCACTGCCTTGATGGTCCTGTTGATGCGGCTCAGGTCTCCGGTGAGGACAGAATTACCACCCTCCCTATATGGCATATGTCATATGTCAGTCAAGATCGTGTATATAGTAGATCATGGTACTAACTGGTTGATGACGGAGTCAGTAATGTCAATCCACTTGATACTGCGCTCAATTTGTTTGCTGTTCTCCTTGGTTTTGGGAATACCGTTGAAAGCACTCCTGAGAGATGAGAGAATGTTTGTGCATTTGGTTTTGTCCGTTCCATTGAAAGCTGCAAGTGACTTTGGGTTGACCGACTTAGCAAGCTTGTTGAAATCCTTCCATATGCTGGTGGACTTTGCCTCGTCATGAGTGTCAAAAGTGCAACCAATGGAAGAATGGATCCTGTCTAGCAGAAGGCTGGACCAATTGGCACTGTAGTCCTCACGGCCCAGAGGGTCTTTGTACCTGGGGTCATTGCGGTAGTGTCACGATCGCATATCGAACAACGGCAAAACCACGTTTTCGCCAACTATCGCCGAGAGTCGCACATCACAGGACGCCCAAAAACGGCAACGCGCGTTCGTTCGGCCTCATCCCGCAGAGATCGAGACGTGATGTTTGGAAGAGAGACATGGAACACAAAGCTATAAGTATATACTATAGATCGCTGAGGGATAGCCTCAGCGATTCGAGATTGAAGTCACTGAAGTCATTGAAGTCATTGAATTCATTGAAGTCATTTCGTAGTACCCCCTTGTCCTAGTCTTTGCATCGATAGCGCTACCCAACCAGTGCCTACTTCGGCTACGTTCTCATACGTCCCCGACAGTACCTTTGACGCTGGACCCTCTTTGCCTATCAATCGCCACCTTCGGCCACCATCGCCAGTCGTAGGAGTTGGACGTCGGGCCTTATCACTGGTCGGCGTAGCACCCTGACACATGCATCTTCAGGTCTTATACAATGCTACTTTGAAATGTGCAACCCGTTTTCACATCTTACTCTCCAGCACGGTTTGTACTGAGATTCATGGTGTCTTACTCACCCACATGGTCATATCTCCAACTTGACCGTTTACGCCCAAAATCCTGTAAACAAGAATGGCATCTTAACCTCCTTGGAAGCTTGGTAGAGCCAAAATAGAGCTGACACCTGTTGCCAGTAGGATGCGAAATCATATGGCTCTACGCCTCTACTATCAACATTCATGCTGCAGAGGGAGATGACGTGTTTTCACTTGATAGGGAATGACGTGTTTAGACTGATACTCGGTATGCATTTAACAGCCCGTAACTTTCTTTCCTTCGCCCCGTCGTCACTTTTTTGAAAAGCTTGAAGGCGAAAGCGTGGAACGAGTGATGGAATCGGAAGGTTCCATCAGGGAGGATGTTCAATCTCAATCTCTGCCTTTGTTCGACCCCTCTTCGATCGGTCGACAGTCCATCAGCTCCGCACTCGTCACCCGCGTCGATGTCACAAACTATGTCATCAAACTATTATTCGCAGGAATTCGAAGATGTAGCCATCCTCCTCATGAACTTCGGTGATCGATACTTTGATCCAACGGATCCTTCCTTTGGAGCCATCCTCCTCCACGCACACCTCTCCTTTCATTCCTTTGTCCATTGTAGCGCGAATCAGGTCGAGGAGAACGCTTGGACGGATCCTGTCCGGAGCCTGATCTCCGCAGTCAATGATCAACAATCTGGCTCAAAGGTCACCGCGTACATTCCCCTCTCTCGTCCCGTCCCTCCCCTTCTCCCTCTCCCCCGCCCCTCCCCTTCTCCCTCTTCCTCTCCCTCTCCCTCTACCCCTCCTCATCTTACGTCCCAACCCGGGTTCATCTCTCCCCCCCCACCCCAAGTGTATTCTTTTCCGACCCCTGGCTGACCTCTGACCTTTGACCTTTCGCCTCCCGATAACAGTATCGACAAAAATACGTCCGGTCGTGTGATGAGACTGCTTGGACTCGATCTCATCCTAGTCCGACCCGACCTGCTTGTAGGATTGAACTCTGAACACATCCAGGTCAAGGAATCGGCAGAGCAAGGTGCTCGACAGGTGGCGTTTGACAATCAGTTCAATCTACAATTGTACATCTTCTCGAGGAGTGTGAGCTCTCCGGAAAATGACCGTGGGGGGGAAGGTTGGGATGTGGTGGTCGGGAATAGTGACCGTCCGTCATCGGTTTTCACCCCATCTTCTTTGCTGACGGGTTGAGGTTGCCTCTGTTCTTGTGCTTCTGACCTCGTGGTCCTCCCCAAAACCTCACGGCATGATCACCTTTCGATACGCTCATCCTACCCTGCCCGACCCGCCCCCGCTACCTACCTTCGACCCATCTTTTCCTCCCATCACCTCCCCCGCATCGCTACCTACCCTCGACCCATCCTTTCTCCACTGACCTCCCCCCGCCTCACCTTCCCGACTCACTCTCACAGTCATCACATCCCCACAATGGTTTCCCTACCTATCATCGATCTTAAAGGTTGCCTCGGCACCCGCGCAAAAGTCGACATCCAGGACAGGATCTCGATGCGGATCTCGCTCGGGATAACCATTCGATTAGCCACACAGGCTGCGAGCGTGGATCCAGAGACTTATCGACCGGCGGATGAGGTGATGCGAAAGACGTACGGTCTGACCATCGTCACCGACACTTGGAACTCTACGTCATGGTCGCCGAGAAGGCACAGATCGGGGAGAGGGAGGGTGAGGAGCGAGGGAGGGTGAGGAGATGACGAACGAGAAGATGAGTCAGAAGAAGGAGAGGTTGTCGGGATCTCAAGGTCAAGGCTTATGTGAGTTTCTGCTCGTGCTCAAGCTGCGTCCTTGTCGTTCCCCTCCTCCTCCCTACTTACCTGACTGCTTTTGCCGTGTTCCCCTTCCCGTAAACGGTGCCCCTCAAATGCCCCTCAAATGGCTTCTGTACAAAGGTCATTTTTGGGGGGTTCCGCTTTGGCTTGCGCCTTTGCGCTTCTTGTTTGGCTCTCGTCCGCTTCCCCTCAGTCATTCCTCTCGCTCTCTTTTTGACCCCGAGAGCCTCATCTTCTCCATCTTCCCCCGCCCCCCCCACGCCCCCCCCTCTTTCATTCTCCCGCCAGATCGGTCTTGATGCCTTTCTCCCGATTCGGTCAACGCGATCCTCCAATCCAAAGCTAACACGACACTTACTAGACGACCGTCCATCTCGAACACGGTTCCCTCACCAATCCAAGATCTTCACTCCACCTGATCTCTCACTTACGACGTATCCGATCCGAATCCGAACATCGTCACCGCATGATCGGGAACTGGTTGTATTGTCTTCGAAACCATTATTTCAGTCCCCCGGCCCGCCAGGAGGAGAGTTCGACGAAGCGGAAGAAGGATTCTGAGAGAGGGAGGGGAAATCGATCTGGACCCGAGGGAGATCACCCGAGGGGGAGCGGGAGTGGGAGTGGGAGTCCGAGACGAGGTAGGGGAGATGGTGATGGTGGGGTTGATCGAGGTGGAGGTGGTCAAGGATCGCCTGGACCTCGTAATCAAGCACATCCGTCCGAAAGCCATCACCAATCGAACAAACCACGACCCCGATCATTCATCTCGAATGACAAGAAGGCGTTCGTGGAGGGATGGGTGGAAAGCGTCTCGTCTTGCGGTTCAGAGGGGAAACCGAGACTGGCTCGGGTTACTTTGCCTTGGTGTGACTTCCGATCGATCGGGTGAGGAGCATAGCATGATGGGAAGCGAACTTTTTTTGGTCATAATCATCCACCTTTATGCATGTCCTATACGGTCTTTTCAATCAAGAGCTCTATACGAAATTACCCCCCACAATCAACCCCACAGACATGATTGATCGTATGAGAACCATGATCCTGGTTGAGAACAGCCGGATGGAAGGTGGAAGGTCATGGTGAGGGTGAATGAGAATCCGTTCCAGGCGTCTTGACAGATCGGTTCAAAGGGATAATGCCCTTTTTATCTCACCTTGATGATGACAAGAAGAATGGAAACGGATGAGATATCGAGTGAACCAGGCGTGTTTGACTAAATCGAGTTGGTTGAGTAGACCTGAGAGATAGATGACGGGTAGACCTTGGAGGTGACGGACAGACATCTGATGGTGATGAGTAGACCCAGGAGGTGATGATCAGACCAAAGAGGTGTCAAGTGAAAACTATATCTACCAATCACTGTGATCGATGCTCTTCATGAGATCCATTGTTGGCGTGCTGGTGGTCTACAGGGGGGGACTGCTTTGCCATCATCTTCTGCAACAGTAGTGCCCCGCCATGACCCTCCACCAAAGGTAGACATGGTCACTTGTCGAATGGATGGCGTTGGCCGTAACGTATCAGAGGTAGAGCCTTTGTAATGAAATGGAGTTTGTGAGGAGACGTAAGGTGAAGCTGCAAGATGATTGAAGGTCGGAGAGCTCCCAGGTGATGGGAGTCGGAGTTGGAAGCGTGCCGATGAGAGCCGTGATTGGGAATTGATTTGATGGGGGATGCGTCTTCGTGTTCTCAGAGCCAGTTATACCTCCCTATGAATCTTCTTCGCAAGGACGCCAGATGGACTTGGGCAGAAGATCGAGGATTAGCTTTTGATTGTCTTTGTGAGTCGCCACTCCTCGCCCATTTTCCCAACAACCACGGTTTGCACTTTGGCTTTGGAGCTATAGCCTTGCGAACGGATCCCTCAACTCCCGTAGAGCATCCAACAGCCTTTGACTCTGGAAAATCCACGCCTGCAGAGGTGACTTGTACCGTTGGCGAGAAGGAAATATCTTACCATCTTCATAGCCTTGTGTTGGAAGGCTCGGATAAGCTCGCGCGCGACGCGTTCGTTCATAGTGTGAAAAGTTTTCACTTCGCTCGTCCTTTTTTATGCATTCATCATAAACTACAACACCTTCAGCAAGCACCGCGACTTCCTGGAAGGCTTTACCACACAAGGTGAAGGTCTATACGGATCGCCGGAATCTTCAATGCTTCATGACGGGCCAGATGTTGATGCCTAGACAAGCCAGATGGGCAACCGAGCTCTCGCGCTTCAACTTCCAGAACCACATCTCGGCCAGGACAAAGGATTCTACATTACCAGACATTCTATCTTTTGGCCCTGGCAAAAGAGCTACCCTTTCCAGAAAACAAACTCATTCTCGGAAAGTTTCGACAAAGCGCTGCCCGCCTTCGAGGATATGCCAAACAGAGGCGCAACTTGAGCGACCAAGCGTAAGATTGCTGAGATCCCCTTTTGATTTGAACAGAGACTTTTCCCCTTCAGATCAAGCTCCAACACCTCCAGTGACAAGTCAGAGGCACTCGGTGTTCCAGTTTTAGTGTGTGGCAACCCCCTTCCGCGCCCCGCCCCCCTCCCCGCCCCCCCCCCCTCTCAATCCCTGACAGTACGCCACCAATAAATACCCCTCTAACCCCCTGACCCTGCCTTCAACAAGATCTGCGACATCTCCAAAGATCCTTGGCAAGCGACAGCAAGATCAAGGCAGCATAGTCGAGGCTCGACCAGGGACTGCTGAACGAAGTCAGGAGATGTAGGTGGAGGGTCTCTGATCGCCAGGGAGACAGGAAGGAGATCGAGGACACTCTGATGGCTCTTCCTCTTCGACTGGGCGGTATGGGCATCCTCTCCCACCAGGAAATCGCTCCGCTGGCTTTGTCAGCAGCCAACGAGGCATCCGATCGCCTCATCAACTCGTTCTTGCCCCTTTCCTCCAATATGGACACTTCCCAAGAAGCCCAACCCAAATCCCAGCATGAACGGTGCAAGCAGCTCTGGGAGGATCAACAGAACGACCTCTTGACCACCTTGGACGACCCCGAACGAAAACTCATGGCCGAATCATCCTCTACACTCGGCAGGAAGTGGCCCGACACCATCCCCTACTACCACACACTGCGCCTGACAGATTTCGAGGTCTCCAAAGCCATCCACTACCGGACTATCTCAACCTCTCCTCTCATGACGTGCCCATGGTGCTCAAAATCGAACTCCTTGGGCCATGACGAGGTTTGCCTTGCCAGACCAAGGCAGACGGTGGCCAGGCATGACTCTGTTGCTCGAATCCTCCATTCCACCATGAAAACCATCGATCCAACCGCAGAGCATGAGCCACACTCGTTTGAAGGCCGGAGGAGGAACGATATCCGGCTCCGAGGGTCTTCAAGGGGACTGTGGACTTCGATGTCAAGGTTTACACCCTCCTTGGCAGTAAGGTACCAATACGACAACCAATACAGCCGCTGGCACTTCTCTACCTCTCCATATCGTCCTGCAAGCCACAAAATACCTGGAGCAGATAGAGAGGCGAGCTGTCCAGGCCAGGCCTCTCACCAATGGACGCTTCATCCCCTTGGTCTTCTCGGCAGGTGGGATGATGTCTGAAGCTACAAGGTAAGAGAGGAGAGAAGCTGGAAGCGAACACTTTCCAGAGGATGAAGACGATGGTAAGTGTCGCCTTGCTCAAGGCCAGGACAAGGAGTTTTGAGGCAGGAACGCCAGGAGACATGGGCAACGCCCTGGAGGAGCTGAGTGGCGACTTCTGAGTACAGATTTTTCTAGCGCTTGAGAGCCACTCCCATATCTCCATATCACTCTCCTTTTCCTCCCTCGGATATCATAGCTTCCGTTGACCCCCAGAACTACCCTAATGACCAGAATGCAACGAACTCAAACCCCTTAACCCCATAACGATAGTCAGTCAAGATCAGGTATAGTCTCTTGAAACGGTCTTGAAGAAGTCGACTGAAAGGACTTGCGGGGTTGCAGTACAGTAAGACCTTGATCGATATCGATGGACATGGGGCGTGACCAATCTGGCATGTGAGCTACGTCCTTCAGGTAAACCGTTCGAAGAGCGGGACAGAAGTGGTCCGGCTATCACCAGCCACGGAGCCAAGCGGAGCGGAGTATAGGCATCTGCATCTACTAGAACAAGCCTGGGTGAGATGAAGCGCGTTTCTGCCTTGTCACCTCAGCTTTCCTCTCCCTTCCGCACACAATGGGATTCCCCTTGACACATCATCCATTCTGACCTCCCTGACGCGAGGACGAAGAGGCCAGGAATGAGGTCCAGTAGCGAAGGCGAAGGAGAAGGAGCTGGAAGCCGAACCAAAGGCGAAATGGGGCGCAATCGATAGACGCACTGAGAGTGACAAGCTGCTCTTACGCGTGGACGTGTGGGCTCATTTCGTGCCGCGAGTAAGGATCGGATCGATGGGGATGAGGGTGGCAAGATGGGCTGTCAGAGTCAGAACTTAGCTTGTCGGGATGCCTGACCGAGCGATGAGTCATTAATTATCCGAGTATTGATGATGGCAGAATAGATAATCTGGAAAAAGAAAGAGATCTTGCCCGTGTAGATGGATGGTTTACACTTGGATGGTAGATCTCGTGTAGGGATAAGTCACATAAAAAAATGCACTTGAGAGACACGCGACAGACATCGCTCCACCAATCGGCTGTTGAACCTAGCAAAGGCCGGAGAACGGATCGCACCGAGAACGAAGATCTTTGTATTGGAAGGATCGAAGGGGGCTCTCCCGAGAACTCTTCCGGTAATGATCAATTTGATTCCGCGTCATAACGATTACGAAAACCCGCTTCAATCTCGTCGCATATTGTTATTTTGTCATTGTTTCTCTCTTTACGTTGCATCAACAGCAGAGTAGAATCATCGATTCCACTCACCACTGGAATATCCTCTCAGCCAAAGCCGTCCGACTCGCCGCTGTCATAGAAGATCCCCGGTTCTCCCGCTGTCTCCATCATCATGGGTCCTCCTCATGATGATGGACGATCCTCTCGTTCCTCTCGTCCTGCTCGTAAACCACCTCATCCGATCAAGATCATTGACGAGAAAGAGCCAAGGAAGGACGAGTTGAAGGGTCGGGGAGTGAAGGAGAAGGGGAAGGAGAAGGAGGAGGAGAATGAGGAGGAGCAGACGGGTGTGAAGAGGAAAGGCAAACGGGGGAATCTGAACGGGAAGAGAGATTCGAATGAATCTTCCAGAACGGATGATTCACTCCCTCAAATCATCACTCCCAAACTCATCGACATCCCTCACGATCTCATGGATGACCCTACCCTCTTCGCCAGTCATCTCTCCGACTTTCATCTCGAGATCAACGATCAGACCGAGAAGGAATTGAGACGAGTCTTGACCGATCTGGCTATGGATCGAGAGGATGAGAAGTCTTACAACGATCATCTGGTGGGAGTTTTGAGGCGGACGATCGAGCCCAGGGATGATTCAAAGGGTTCGTTTAGGATTTTCATCGAGACGGATAAGGATTTGGGATCGTTTCATGCCAAGGGGAGACCTGTTTACTCTGGGACCGAGGTTCAGGAGATTGTCAGGGAGATCAGGAAGAAATCGGGCGATCTATTTACTCGATCTGAACCAGGATTGACTTCGGGGACGATGAAGATGGGTATGTCCACCTTTCTCTTCCCATAGTCAATCGCAGGTGAACGTGCTGACGTGGGGTGTGTTCCCATACAGATCAAGGCGGAATACTCGGTTCCGATCCCTCAATCCTCAACCCGATCTCAATCCTCTCTCCTCCTGGTTCGATCGCGACCTCGACTACTTCCACCGGGAGTACCAACCCCGATGGGATCCGAAAGCCCGATTTCGCTTCGGCCGGCTGTAACGGTTCGTTATGTGTCGTCGGACAATCCGGCGAACACAAGACGTGTGAATCGGATGGTGAAGCCAGCGAGAAGATCACTCGACAAGGATGGGCACAATCCATGATTCAACTCGTATCTTGTGATCAAGCTTTTGGCACTCATCTCGGTTACGTCATGATCAACACGATGTTCTCGAGGATGGTGATGATCAAGGAAAAGATCATCGCTATTGAGATTTCGGAACGAGACGATCTCAAGTCTATCGCCGGTGAACTCTTCACGGCCAGTCAATTCTTTCAATCCACAGCTTCGCTCCATCGTTTCCTTCGACATTCACTCGGGGAAGCGGTGAGAGAGCGTAAGCGAACGACGAACCATGTGGGCGTCCAAGCTTTCTGGCACATGTTCAGCATCGGCTTGAGCCAGGTCATGCTCTCAAAGTGGCAAGTCTGTCAACCTCTCAAACGACCTGAAGAGTGGGGTGAGAGATTGAACAAGTTGACGAGGTTGAACCTTTGGGAAGGTGAGGAGACTCTGACGGGAGAAGTACGAGCGAAGGTGAGGAGATGGGTGAAGGAAGATAAGCCGGAACATAAGAGAAAGTATAGGGTCGAGAAAGGAGGAGGAGGAGGAGGTGGAGGTGGAGACGATGGAGGGAGACGGGAAAAGGATCGGCGAGATGCTCAAGATGGGGGAGGGAGAGATGACTCGGAGTTTGCTAGGGAGAAACCTCGAGGCGATCAAACGGAAGCGGAAGCGGAAGCGAAGCACCAGCAGCCGCAGCAGCAGCGCGATGTTGGATCCTCCAGCAATCTTGCTGGGTTGCTGATCCGTCGATCAGAAGGGTGTGAGGAAGAAGGCAGAGGGATCCGGCCGGTGCGCGGCGCTTCAGACGGTTCGTGGAACGCTTGTCAAATGATCTCGCTTACCGTACCACCCTACGACCCATAGTGAATGGACAAGAGTCTGGACGAAATCACGCAAATGATGATGAGGGCGAGACCACCGAGGAGGCTTCTCCTTTCTCCGACTCGCGATTCGATACGAAACCGGAGCTCGAGCTCGACGCCGAGTCGTCCTCCCCCCTCACGCATCATCTTCTCAGCAAAGATATCTTCTCTCCATCATACACCGATACCAACGCCGGGCGGGTATCTCCGAGTGAATCATCAACTCCGAGCGCAACCGAAGACGAAGACGAAGACGAAGAGATTGACCTAATCCGAGTGCTGGATTCTGTTGGGATCAAGATCTTACCCATCAGTTCGGAAGATATGGACGATCTTTTGAATTATGCTTCCGAGGAGATAGCGTTTCGAGCGAGAGCTAGTGCGGATGCGAGGGCGAGTGAGGTCAAGTCAGCAAGTCCGAATGCGAATGGGGATCCGAATGCGAGTACGGTCAAGTCTCCGGGTGACCTGGTAGAGATGATGAGGGTTTAAGAGATGGATGCTTGGGACTCTTTGGCGAGGTCATGATGGATACTATAGCCATACTTTGGTGCGTTTGAGCTGGTTGGAGCTTCCAGGAGTAGTAAGCAACAGGATTGAGTTGATTCGTCTCATTAGGATGTGACAGGATGCCGGCGATAGCGTAATCAGAAGCATCTGTCTCAATCACAATTGATTTGCTGGGTTGGAAGTGCTGGAGGATAGGAGCGCTTGTGAAAGCCTCCTTCAGAGTATTGAATGCTTCGTCCTCAGATCGGCCCCATTCAAACTTGATCTCCTTGCGGAGTAGTCTTGTTAAGGGAGTTGTCACTTTGGAGTAAGCTCGGATGAATCATCTGTAGAAGTTGGCAAAACCAAGGAAGACTTGAATGTTGTAGACAGATTAAGGGGTTGGCCAGGATAGGACGGCATCAACTTTCTTTGGATCCATGCAGACGCCATGATCCGATACGAGGTAGCCCAGGAAGTCAACCTCATGCTTGAAGAAGGTACACTTTTCAGCTTTGGCCCAGAGTTGATTTTGCTGGAGTTTGTCGAGCACCTGCTTGACATGGGTGATGTGCGCCTCTCTTGTCTTGCTGAACACGAGGATATCGTCCAAATATACGATGACAGAGATGTCAAGGTATTCACGGAGGGTGTCGTTGATGAGGTTCTGGAATGATGCCGGGGCGTTGGTGAGCCCAAACGGCATGACAAGATATTCAAACAAGCCATAGCGGGTGCGGAAGGCTGTCTTCCATTCATCACCGTCGGCAATGGGCTTCACTGAGCCTGTCGAGGGATTCTAGGATAAGTGGTAGCGGATAGCTGTTCTTGCGGGTGATTTTGTTGAGTCCTCGTCTACACAGAGGCGGAGTGAACCGTCAGATTTCTTGACGAAGAGGATGGGTGAAGCCGCCGGGCTGGAACTGGGACGGATGAATCCCTTCTTGAGGTTCTCCTTTAGGTAATCGTCCAAAGCTTTGAGTTCTACTGCAGACGGGGAATAGATCGGTCCAAAAGGAGGTCGCGAGTCTCCTTCAAGTGGAATGTTATTGATCGTAATGTCCGTGGTTTGGTAGCTTGTCAGAGTCGGAACGGATTGCTGGATTGACTTGATGTCTGATACAGAGTTGTCGTCATCCTCAGCCGGATGAGGATTGAGATGTGACGCCATAGACCAGCGCTGTCTTGAGAGCAGAGCGCGGAAAGCTGCCGCGCTCACAAGAGATATCTTGGGAGGGGCCAGAGTTGTATGGATTGGCGGCTGTAACCTGCCGGGAGGCTGGAGTGTGGGGGACGGTCACCCGCCGAGACTTGCTGTTGTTGAGGGGCGGTGTATCTGAGGCAATGGAGCCAGACAGATTGCCGGAATTTCTGATTTGCTGCGATCCGCCGGAATGCCTCAAGCACTGTGCCAGACAGTACGGAGAGGCAAAGACAATTGATTGATCGGACCAATTGACTTGCGGGTGGTGCTGGGATAGCCAGGGAAGGCCCAGGATGACGGGATAGTTGCCAAGTTTAGTAATCTCAAGCGAAATAACTTCCTCATGACCTAGGATTGACAGAGTGACTGGTGCTGAAGCCAGAAGATATTGGTCGCCCATCGATGACTTGAATGTCCAACGGGGATGTCCTTTGGGACTTGCAGAATTTCTGGTGACTCGAGGAATGACTTGTTCACGAAGCTCTTGGTAGCCCCTGAATCAATCATAGCAAAGGTGTTGTATTGATGACCGCCAAAGGACAGAGTCATTGGTAGGCAGAGATGTTCCTTAGGATCAGACGGAGTGGTCGAGAGCGTTGTAGCGGAGTAGTTGGACGTGTTGTTGACCGTATTGATAGCCCCTGAGAAGGCACCAGAGCTGGTGGCTGGATTACGCTTGGGGCTTCATGTTTTTTGACTCATTGCTAACGGTAGCGTTGAGCTTGCCTTGATTGCTTGACTTGGTGGAGCGAGTGCGGCAGTCTGCCGCAACACGACATGGTTTGCCACAGTAGAGGCAAAGCTTGTTGTCCATCCTAATCTTGCGCTCCTCTGGGGAGAGCGGTGCATAGCGGGGACGGACAGCATCTATCTCCATGGGAACTGAGCTGGATGAAGTCTGCATTGGACGCGAGACTGGCTGGAAGCTGAATGGACGCTGCCGGATGATTAAGGTGTCGATGCGTGTTGCAGTCGGCCGCGATGAAGCTTCACGAACTCGTCTGGATCGAATTTCCGCTCATACAGCCGATAATCCGGCCGGCCTGAGCCATCAAACTGTCCTCGCCATATCGGGAAAGCACGCCGTCCGTCTCCGCCTCGGCTCGGATTAGGGTCTTGATGCACCAAATCGTCATTCCGAATGATCGAGTTGACCATCAAGAAAATCTCGTTCAAGTGGATCCTCACGTCATCTTCCGTCATGATCATGGGAAACACCGAAATTGGGACTCCAAGCGTTTGCGGACGATGCTCATCCAACCTCAACCACCTCAACCGATTTTCCAACCGTTCCAACATCGTGTCATCCAGGGAGAATCTTATCGATCGAAAGTTCCAAGCTGTGACGTTCCCTGACTCGACCGCGGTAGAGCTGGAAGGTGCACCGGATGATAAATCGGTGGGATCTAGAAGGGTGAAATCGTTGATGTAATTGACCAGGCTGTGTGGCCGGTAGGGTGGGGTGGGTAGAGGAGGTAAAGTTGAGGTGTATGGGACTGCAGAGGATGAACAGGGGGTTGTATCCGCCATGACACGACAGTGAAGGGGATTTGGGGGATGGCGGGGAGCGGGAGAGCTGTGCTGGTGGATGCAAGTGGGCGACGATTGTAAAGGGCTTTCTTTTGGTTCCGAGTTTTTCTTGGTTTTATCCCGGAAGCTTTTCCTTTGGTTGCCAACCCATGCGCCGGTAGAAGGGAGTCAAATCTCAAAAGGGGCTCATACAGTAGTATCTTCATTGACCGAGAAGCCATATCTGCGACCTCCAGTCTTCACCCAAGTTACTGCAATTCCATCCGATTCAGATGGATCCCCTATAATGTCATCGCTGTCTCGAGGAGGATGAGGAATGGTAACCGAGCAGAGCGGATCGAAAGGCTGGTTGACATTCGAGTACGATCATTCGATCGGTCGGAGCTATCATCCGACACAGATGAGTCGACATCAAGAAATAGCCGAGGTATGTCCCGAAAGCCTCTTGCTCACTCAAAAGTTGGACCATCGCCGCTGCCAAACCTTTCCGGGTCTGAGGGATGGATAGCTCGGTGATGAAGGCGGAAAAGGTCACGGAAGTCGAAGTCCGATCGCTTTCGGTGGCGTTGTTCTCTGCCGCTTTGTGTTCCCCATTGACTCCGATGATTCGGAGATTGGAACGACCGATTTGACCGGCAGCGATGAAGTCGGGTCGGCGAATACCATCTGTACCATAGGAGGATTGATGGGAAGATACTGATGTTTGACCGCCTAGAGTAGACCACCGGTCAAGGTCAGTAAGAGAGTGTACATGCAAGGGCGTGAAGTGCACATTCAAGCGCTTAAGATAGGTAAAGGCGAGGATCGTGAGATGAGTCGAGGAGTGGACTTACCCAGAGCAAGAGGTGAGTCTGAATGACCGCTCCGCCTCGAAGCAACAGCGCTTGACTCGGTGAGCAAACCAAACTCCCTCCTCACACTTCTAACCACCTCCTGCATCCAAGTCTGAGCATAAACCGTACCATCCCTCGCCTTTGAGTTTCCTAGATCCTGATCCGTTTGCCAGTCAACGAAGGGCTCGGTAGGAGGTCCGAGCTTCCTTTTGAAGAGGGATGTCCAGAGAGCAGCGATCTTGGTGTTGTATTGAACCTCATCACTTGGATTGTGACTGTAGGGAGCGAGTACTTGAGACAGGAATTGATTTTCGGCATACGGGGGAATCAAGTAATCGCCAAGGATAGTCGCACCGAATCTCGAGGGATCAGAGGGAGGTTGCGAATTCGAGGTGGGGAGGGAAAAGTAGGTGGCGGCGAGGGGGGAGATCAGATGGCTGGAGGTGGATGAGGTCGAGTGGGAGGATGAGGAAGAGGAAGAGGGAGATAAAAGGCCTGAGCTTGTCCCGGTTGGATTGGCAGTCTGGCTCGATCGTCCTGGTCGATCGGTGGACGAGTGAATGTGGGGAGTCAAAAGGGGAATCTCGGGAAGAGCGATCGATTCGGAATTCAGTGAGAGGGGAGCAGATCGATGGGTCTTGAATCGAGCTTGAGCAGGGTTAGAAGTATAGGGATGAGTGATGGGTGATCTTTGTTCGGATCCATGAGCGTCCCGGATTGGCAATGACCACGTCTGATACTGACTCATCCTTCGGCCTGCCTTCTGACTCTTCCACCTCTTTGTTCTCAATCTCCACCCCATCCGCCTTCTTCAACCCTTGCTTCCTCTTCTTCCTCTTCCTCTCCTTCTTCTTCTCCTCCTTCTCGATCATCGACACATGATCTTTGGCTTCACCACCCGGCATCTTCTCCACCACTTACCGGGTAGCTCAGGCTGTACTTGATCGTATGGGGCGAAGAGAGATGCCTTTGAGAATTGGGAAGTGTAGAGGGATGGAAGGGAAAGAGAAAGGCGGCGGGGCGGCTTTTACTTCCGCCGGTCAGGCGTCCATGACGTGTCGTTTCAACACGTCATTATCGATTCCTCCTTCCGCCAGTCGTTCTGTTGATAAAGCCCACGAAAGTAATGACGCGCAGGAAAATAGTGCCGGACCCCCTTCGCGTACTCTGACTACCAAATCCTGGAGTACGCGTGACACAGAGCGGACTATACATCAGCTCATCACCGGACTATCTCAGTCTGTCGCGATCCCTCGCTGATCATCGTCTTCACAGTAGCCACTGCCCGGCCGGCTCGCGGTAACTACCCCACGACGGCGTCATGGGCCTAACCAAACCTCCACTCATTCCTATACCGCTTGAATTCCCAGCGGCGGCCACCCTCGTCACCCCGTACGATGGATCAAATGAGCGGGGATGGGAGACGAGACAAAAGCGGCGTACATACCAAAAATAGTAGTCAGGTCACGACTCAGGCCACCTCGCCTCTCCCGGCCCACCCTCGCACCTCTTTGTCCAAGCTTGAATCGGGTTCCTACAACCATTGTCCAAAACACCATCCTGACTATCAAAACATGCGAACGCCATACCCCCCTTACGATCCCGAATTTTCGTTCGCTGAATACCAGATGTAGGCGAGGTGGAGATTGTGGACGACCTGGCCCAGGGTTCTGGCGTCCGTTCCGACGCAAGAGATAATCAAATCGTCCTTCAAAACTTCCCTGGTGTCCGACGTCACTGACGATCAGACCTGCAGGACGGTAGGAGGAAATTACCAACGTGGGTGACCGGTGTCCTGGAGATGGTTAGTTACAGGATGTCTCCTTCGCCGACGCTGACCACGTAACTTATCGGATGAAGCCAGGGACGTTCTGGAACTCAACGTGGACGCATGCGGACAACGCAGATTCAGGGTTTGACGGCTTATCTAGGGGTTCCCGCGTGCATGATAGGCCGGAATTCTCCGACAAGTATCAAAGCTAGGAACCCAAGCAGGGTGATCGGCTTTGCTTGGCCGTCGGTCCGGGCTTTCTCAGGTCGGAGGAAACGCGTGGACCGGGTATGACAAGCATGTGGTTCCTCTTGAGATCGAAACCCACGCGATTCTGTCTTCTCGTATTCGCTAGGCTCACTTTAGACCTCCACTCCCAATCCCGGCCCGCGCGTTGCCCGGGTTTGCTAGGCTCGATCACCTCCTGTTGTGTATTGGTATATAAACGACTTTACGAGGACCACACGCAGCAGGAAGAGGGCATGACACATGCCTTCACATGAACGAAATGCCCTGACAAGCCGCGTCTTCTTACGGGCTAATGCAATGACAAACGATCTACATGGGCAAGCTGTTCCTGATATTTTGGGGGGGATCGATCGTTGCTTCTTCTATCGTGTCATAACCTCGCACATGTATCAGTACGCCTTTATGCCTGTCCTTTTGTCAACCGCTGTATCCAAATACAGACCCTGCCGGCTTGTCGTCCCCTCCCATACCCAGCTTACTCTGCACCGCACCGACCAGGCCTTCCGCCCCATCCTCTGCCCGAACGGCCACTTCCAATCCTTATACTCATGATGTGGATGCAGGGCTCGTAAGGGAAGAGCACGCCGTGTCGACCCGAGAGGATGTACCCCTCGTGCCACCCCTTCCACGGTGTGCTCCGAGAGCATCTCCATGACCCGTCCCGCGAACGCGAGGTTGCCCCCACGCCCATCCAGACCTTCTTGCCGGCATTGTCCACTTCGCCATGTTGCCCATACAGCCAGCCGACGTGATTCCGGGATTGACGGAGAGGGCGTAGTCCCCGAAAGGAGGGAGGTGGAGAGCGGTGCGGTGCCCGCCGTTCGTCTGTGGGTTACCGGACATCCTCTTGTCCCGCGGGGGGACGAGCGCTCTGCATTCCGGGATGAGCTTGCCATAATCGACGAACAGCTGTTCGGGCTTATACGACTTCATCCAGGACTCCAGCAGGGCGAGGTGTTCCTTGTTGGTAGCGACGTCGGGAAAGGGGATCTGGTGCGCGCGCCAGAAGCCCTCGATGGTGACCATCTACTTCGCGAGGCGCCGTTATACAATAGTCAGCGACGCCTCGTAATCCTATCCATGTGAAATAAGGGGCCCACGCTCCCATTCAGATGGAGCACCGGCAGAACCGTACCGTCCGTGATGGGGTTCAAGAACTTTGTTCCCATGCCAACTCGTCGCCAGCGGACCCGTCTCACTCTCTCCATCTCCCACAACCGTCAGACTGATCAAGTCCGGGTGGTCAAACACCGTCCCGAAAGCGTGCGAGAGGGAGTAACCGAGCTCCCCTCCCTCGTGGAGTGATCTCGGAGTCTCGGGAGTGGCGTATGAACCGATACCGCCTGGGAAGGAGAACTGTCGGAAGAAGTGGATGATGCCTCTCTGATCTTCGGCGACGTTTGGGTAGAATTCGGTGTAAACGCCTTCGAGGTAGGCTTGGGAGAGTACAGCGGGGGCTCCGTGACCTGTAAAAGGGGTCAGACCGTATTTAATCCTTCGAGATGTACATCGCGTCGATCCCATACTTCCTGATCAACCTGTTCATATGGACGTAGGTGAGGATCTGGCCGGCATCGGATCTCGAGTGACCGAGCAACCTTGACTTGACGTGTTCGAACGTCAAGGGCTCCCTGAGCTTCGGAGGTAGAGCATCCCCAAGCCTCTCGCTTCTCTACCAAATTCAAGCTAGCCTCCGCTGTTCAACCCACCTAACCCACAAAATTTGTAATTTTCAAATGTACCCATCGGTGTATCTCCAACCTTGCGGTATTCCGCAAAGCATCGCTCTCGGTTGAGGCCGAGCGGAGTCGCGATAGATGATTGCCGACGCACAGCACGAGTGCTCCACATCAACATACTTTGTATCGGCGCGGATACGATGTTCTTCCTGCTTTGCTTCGCCCAGTACATCCATGAGTATCACTCAAGATCGTAGATTGTCATGGGCGAGGAGGGTGATCAAAACCGAGATGCGGGCCCCGCAAGGCGACAAGGTAGCTCGGGAAGATGAGGCCAAGGTCAGCTGGAGAACACTGGCCGCTCTGTTTGCGCTGTGAGCGTAGAGTTGTACGCATGCCAAGTTCTTTTGCTGACCGAGGAGCAGAGCGTTGACCTTTGGCTGTCAGCTGGGAGTCGGCTCCAATATAACGCCTTCCCGTCTTCGCCAATATCGCTGCCGATTTCAACGCGACCCGAATCTAGGGATGGATCAGCTCCGGCTGGCTGCTTGGGGCCACTATCGGGACCATTATTGCCGGACGTCTCTCGGATATCTTCGGACAACGCGCCATCATCACGTATAGCAATATGCTTGGCTTCGTGGGATTCGACATGTGCGGTGTCAACATCAAATTACTCGGTGAGTACTCCCTACCTATAGTGTTAGTCAGGCTCATGGTGATGAATCGTGCCACTAGGTTCTGATCGGGGGTATACACGTCTTCGGCGTCGCGGCTCGGTCTCGCTACCACCGCCAACGCCGCGGCATGCGAGATAGTCCCGAACATATGGCGGTGGCCTTCCTCGAGCTACTCATCGGTGAGAAGGATTCACTCTCTTGGATCTCCGAGCTCACTCCCGTCAGGATCTCTTTCCGGATCAACCTTTTTACACCTGATCATCGCCGTGAGCTCGGCGTGTGGATGTGACCCGCCATGCTGATGTTCGGACTGTATCAGAACACCACGTACAAGTTGTTACGCCGGGAGAGTCGTAGGCTGCTCTCAGGGTAGCTATCAGGTACCCGCGCGGGATGGAGCAGAGCGGATGACGCGTTGTACAGAGTTGCATAAGACTGCGGCTAGAATAGTCGAGTTCATGCATCGCTTTTCCACCCACTTGTAACAGATTAAAAGTCG
>JAABUP010005534.1_pt1 | contig 19055 bp, 22 predicted proteins | sample 5559201 | NCBI WGS metagenome assembly JAABUP01 (sample SAMN10711887, study PRJNA513373) | rock metagenome | isolation source: Antarctica rocks | place: Antarctica
ACCTCCGAGAGAGAAAATCTGTGCTTTGGATTGCTCACCATGAGACTCAACTTGCCACCATCTGACAGAGAGACATGGGCGGCATATAGACTGGCCGGTTGATAGAAGGTTGATATGCTAAGTCGTGAACCCATGGCAAAGGAGGCGTGCGTTGGGAAAAGATTGTATTCCCAATCTGAATCCTAAGTCGTCTTGTAGAAGCGCGTACTACCTTTGAGTGAGAAGAGAATGTCGCGTCATCGTCAGAGGTGGTCCCCTGTTGTATTAAAGATCCTTCCGACTTGCCAAGCATATTAGCAAATACGCACAAATGCCGCAACGCCGGTCACAGGCCTGTATGACAACACCTATGACGGCGGTTACAATCGTCATCGTCCACTTTACTCAGCGCTCGGAAGAACCTATCGATCCTTTGTCAAAAACATTTCGGTCCCTAATTATATACCGATACAACGCAGATCAATAGAACTTCCCCTGTAGATCCCTTGCCCATTATACGCTCAAACATGGACAATGTAGACCGTCGCAAAACCAGCAAGGCAGGCAAGAAGCACCATGTAATATGAGCCCTGAGCTTCTCGGCTTAGACCGGCAGCACTCCCCTCGGAACTGATAGGTCTAGGATTTATGGGAGTTGCTGAGGCTTTTGCTGAGGCGTTTCCGGTATTCAGGATACCGGAAAGTTTCTCTTCGCCCTCAATGAGTACGAGGGCCATACCGCTCTGAAGAAGAGCATGTCAGTCACGAAAATTCATCGCACCTTTGTAGCAGGAGCCGATAATGAGTACACATACCACGAGATGCCATGATATATGGCAATGGAAAAGCCAAGCTCCAGGATTATCTGCTCTGTATCTGTGTTTTGAATCAGCCATGTATGGGCATATACTATGGGGGCCACGTCATAAAACTTACCGAATAGCAGCCCAACCGGAGGCGGGAAGGTCTGTAGTGTCGCGGTACGAAGGGTCTTGTAGATTGATTACAGATGAAGGGGCATCAGTCACCGAGGGATAAGGGAATGCTCCATTCCCAGAGCCCAAAACCCAGAATTTGTGCCCGTGGAGATGCATCGGATGACCCATCTTGTGCGCCATCAACTGTCAGCATGGTCCACTTCGGAAGCAATGTAGCCGCGCTCAAAGAGTTGTAGAAGGCTTACAATGTCCATTGAATTGTTTGCGACTAACATGATGATGTCGATCGTTGAATTGAATGGCAAATGGAGTGTAGTATTGGCGTTCCAACCATCAGATGAATTCCCATGAAGAATCGGTGTTGAGGGTTCCGTGTATGGGCTACCGTCGACCACCCAAGTCACAATGCCAGTTTGACTGATTGAAAAGACCTCGGTCACATCGGCTTTCCCAACGGGGGGCCTGTTGTCGTCGAACGGCTGTAGGGAGAGAGGGTCCAGGGTCGACGCGCCAGATATTGCTGAGCCGTTCTTAAGCGTCCACACTGACGAGGGATCATCTCGGATAGTGGTGTCGGTGGGGGCCGTCGAATTCATCTAGACGGTTAGCCTCTGCTTGAAGTTGTGCGCTCATCTTTAGGAGGCTAGTTACAGTATAGGCCACAATAGCTTGCCCTTCGAGGACCTGTTGCATGTCGCCTGTTGGATATGTAGCAAATCGCAAATAATAATTCCCGATAGGCTGGTTCAGCTTGATCATTACTGAGTACCGTTGGCCAACAGATAGGTAGAGCACCTGAAGAAATCAGCCTGACCCGCAAGCTTCAAAGACGTAAAGCTCACCTTAACCTCCCGCACAGCCGTAAAAAGCCCGTCGGCAGCATACACAAACATCGAATGCGAATCAAGCGATACCGCTAGCTTGCTGACTGAACCTGCGTTGACGAGATTGAGAGCCATCCATCCTTGCATATGATTCGCAACAATCGTTAATAAGGGCGACGTCGTATTTGAGCAGGTTCGAGGTGGAAGCGAGCTGACGTTGTAACCCGGTCTAAACAACATAGGCGGAGTACACCCGAGCTGGTTCAAAGGGCCCATTGCTTGCATGCTTGACATTGACATGCTTGACATTGAAGGCATGCTCGACATTGAGTTCGCGGAAGACATGGCCGGTATGCCTGACATTGAAGGCATACTTGACATTGAAGGCATACTTGACATCGATGGTGACTCGGACGCCATACCTGACATGGTTGACGTCGAGGTCATTGGCATTGCTGAATCCATGGCACTGCTCTGTGAAATAGAGTCCGTCATCGGATCATTCATTGACATCCTCTGCATCAACATTGGAGTTAACGATGACTCCATACTACTTTCCGTCATGGAACTCTTCATTGATTCACCCATCGACATCTCTTGCATCGCGGTGCCTGTCGACATACTAGAGCCGCCCATCATCGTTCCGGACATTCCCTGTGCAGAAGACGAAGGCATGCCGGTGTTTGCGCTAGAGGAAAAGTCCAGGCCGAGACCTGTTCCAGCTTGAAGAATGGACTCGGGGAGACATTGGACCCTTCCATAATCGTTCGCCAGAAGACTGTCAACGCAATGTGGGAAGGCGCCTGTCTGAAAGTATTGCTTATAGATGGTGTCCGAAAGACTGTGGGTCCAATCGGTAAGCAGGACCGGCGTTGCGTCACGTTCGGCCTGAAGGAGGTTGGTGAGGTCATTGTGACTCGTGGCGATTTGCTCAAAGGGTCGACGACGTGAGGAAGACGGACGTATCAAGAGTGGGCCTCGCACAGCGTCGTCGGAATAGGCTCGGAAGTGCGAGTGATACCAGTAGAAGCCGTACTCGCCTTTCGTGGAGAATCTGTAAGTGAAGTTACCTCCTGGCGGGATTGGGTACTAACGCGGCCAGGTGAGCAGATGGCTCTTTGAACAAGAAGCAAAGATGGCAGAGGGAAAGGGCTAACCTGGGTTACTCCCGGGACGCCGTCCATCTGTGGCGATCCGCGTTGAAGGAGGCCTAGTGCAAACAGTTCAGCTGGTTCAATGTTGTTCCGATACTCCCATCGACAGGTTCGAGTGATATAGGACAGGAGTGGGATTGTGTGAGACTCACCATGCCAATGAATGGTCATATTAACGGGCAATTCGTTGGTCACGAATACTTCAATGTCATCTCCTTCGTCAACATCAATCAGAGGGCCGGGTAGTTGGCCATTGATAAGATAGACCTCGCGACTGACACCGTCTGGTCAACGTCAGTGGGGTTTCACAGGACAATATCTGATGGCACAGGATGTTCGACTTGCCTGGAGCATTGGTGCCACTATGGACGGTAAAATTGTACGTTCTCAGAGCTGCGTTAGCTTGCCAGACGTTCAAAAGCAAAAACGCGACGCGGAAAAATAGGCACTGAATGAACATCTTGCTTCATTAATTGATTAGAAAGAAGGCTCGTTGGCTACAGGAAGGGAGAAGGAAAGCGCATTAACAACGTCTAAGGAATTTGAGGTTTTTTTGCGTATTTTAGCCCGCGTGGTCAGTCGGTTATTACGCGTTGCCGCCTTTCTACGTCATTTTAGGCCCTCTTGGCGCTGGGACTATCTTTAAAGGGGGCCATTCGAACAGCAGTATCTACTTAAAGTCGTGCTCTCCTCGCCCAAGCGGCGTTAGCGCCGCCCCATCCAGCCAAAGCATCCCGCTTAAGGCAATCCGACACTACGTAGGGATTCAGCCAGGCACCCAAGGTGGATTAGCGTCTTCTCCTTTGGTATGCGCCAAGCCACAAATAACGTATTTGGCTGCTGTGTGCCGATATCCTTTAACGTCTTCCTGTTCTGCATAGGGAATCTTGGGAGTCTTCGCTTCTTTGTAGATGTTCAACTACAACATTCGTTATTCCTTTCTGTCTTCCTTTGTCTAAATGCATTGTGCAGAAAGTAGCACGTTGCTTGGACCCCGAATCTCTATGATCATGCCCAAGCCGAAATGCAGCATCTGCCAAGACCCAATCAACTGCCACCTGAAACCTCCTTGCCGGGCCTGAAGCCCACGACTGGCAATCTGCTCTTCAGCAGCAGACTGCTGCAAACCACACTCACACTACTCAACGTCATGGCCAAACTGGCCCAGACTGGATCCAACCGTACATGCTGACCTTTGCTCACCACTGGATACAACACTCCCGCGGCCACCGGTAGACCGATGAGATTGTATATTAGCGCCCATAAGAAGTTGATCTTCACCCTTCTAAAAACGACGCGACTGAGATCAATGAGCGTGAGCAGAGAGAATAGGTTTGACGAGACCAGAACGAATTCCGCCGAGGAGATGGCGACGTCTGATCCCGAGCCGATGGTGATACCGACGTCCGCCTGGATCAAGGCGGGAGAATCATTAACCCCGTCACCCACCATGGCAACTGTCGCCCTCGTTTGAGTGGTCGCTTTGATAGGTCTTAGTCTTCTGCAAATACTGCACCTTTTCAGCCTTCTGCTCTGGAAGTACTCCGGCGATGACATTGTCGGCAGGAATGCCGACCATCTGGCCCACGGCGCGTGCTGTTGTCGAATTATCACCGGAGAGCATTCAAACTTGTATTCCTCTATGCTGAATCGCCTGAACTGTAGCAGCTGCATCACGTCGAAGGGGATCCGAAGCCGCAAACATTGCCGACAGCTTCCAGGTCGGGCTTGTCTCTCCACTCTGAGCATCACCTGAAAGACCCTGGCCTGTGCGGACGGCAAGTAAGACGACTGACTTCCCGTGAGCTTTCCAAACTTCAAGGTCCTTGGTTTCAGTGTCAGGAACACGGATCCCGTAGTCGTCCAGGAGCGCCTGATTGCCAATGATCGCTTGCATCGCTTTTCCATCGCCGGCGCTTGATGTAAAGCTTTCTTTCATCCCTTTTCCAGGAATTTCTTCCACATCACTTACTTTGGTAGCGTGCACTTCTCTCGAGCCGCAGAAAGAAACAACGGCTTTGACCAACGGATGGCTACTCTGTTCTTCTAAGTTTCTTGTCATGCCAAGCAACCTTTTCTCGTCGTCATCAAAGCTCAGTTGATAGTCCGTGATCGCAGGTTCTTCTCTCTCTGTCAGAGTACTAGTCTTGTCAAAAACGATGCAATCAAGATAGCTAGCCTTCTCAAAGGCTTCTCCCCCACCTTTGACGAGAATGTCATAGCGAGCGGCCAGATTCCCGCCAACAAATAGAGCTGTGGGAGCGGCTAGACTGATGCCACATGGGCAAGCAATGACGAAGACTGCGATTCGAATTGCAATGACCAGAATGGCCAGCCCCCAACAGTCATATTAAGATAGCCCGCCGGCAGTGACTCAGAGAGACCGAGAGCCATCCAGATTATCCACGTACTGACGGCGAAGAAGACTACAATTGAAACGAAGTAGCCTGTAAGAAGATCGGCCACTCGCTCGATCGATGCGCGTCTGGCTTGATCTTCCCGAACAACTTGAACAATTTGATTCAGCATGAAACTCTCTAAGATCTTGAATACTCGAATCAATATGAAGCTGGCCTTATTGACATTTCCGAAGAAAACTTCGTCTCCCACGAACTTGAACACGAGTCTCGACTCGTCAGTAAGACTTGACTCATCAAGTTTTGACTCTCCTCTGATAACATAGCCGCCAGAAGATGAGAAGTCGCCGTGTAGAATATTGACCCGATCGTCAACCTTCAACAAATCGATATGAACTCGTTTCGAATATTCTTTCGATGATCTGATATTACCCGACGCCTTTTCATCACTACTTTCATGCATGAGAATTGCCTGAGTCGGTCTGAGGTTTCCTAGTAGAGTCACCGCATCGCCCGTCTTTGATTTACTATATGCTTCGATAAATCTCTCAATGAGCAAGAACATCGTCAAAAAGACCATCGAATCGAAATACGTGAACAGACTATTGGTGATACCCATCTGAAACGAGTCGATTGCCGTCAGACCTAGTTGAACAGCGGACGCCAAGTAGGCGATTGTCGTCCCTAGAGAAATAAGCATATTCATGCTTTCGAAGCGATAGAATCGTCGAAGAATTGACGTCTTGCTGTCGAGTCTTCACAATGCTCTTAGCTCTCTCAAGACGGGTCGGTGAAATGCGTCGGCTGCGGAAAAGTAGACAGGAGTAGCTATAATGAATAGAGCTCATTCGACTCGACTAACATGCTCAGATCATATTGACTGCAAGACAAATTGACAATCCTCATTTGTAGACGGAACGAGACTCATCAGAACAATGCCGATGATAAAGGTCGAAATGACAGCTACGACGAAGAGATCGAGGTGAAACAGAATGCGCGTGCGTTCTCTCTTTTGCATCTTCTGAGAGATTTCTTCAAGTGTCGACGAATGATGAATAGAAGGCTTGAAAGCATCATCGACGTTCTTCAGGCAGAGAAGAATATGTCGTATGGTGAAGTCTGACATCTGAGAAAGGTATTCAATCTTCAAGATCGGATCAGCCACGGTCATTGCCTTCTGAATTGTGACTCTCTCGCTGAACTCTTGATTCAATGCACTGGTGATTCGGGAAGGGCAATGAGGGCAATACATCCCATGTACACGAATCGCGACTTTTCTCAGCATCTCACTGATGGGGTTCCCGTGTACCTTCACTAGATCGTTCAAGGTCGCTTCATATTCAACATCCTCGATTGTAGCTTGGATCTGCGGTAAATTGCCTCTGCCGTTGAAATTGAGAACAGCACTATTCGATATTAAGTTCACGTCGATTCTGGTAATCAGTCATGCTGCTGCAGCGCCTTAGTAATCGTGCCAACGCAAGAGCTGCAAGTCATGCCGCTGATAGCGTAGAAAGCCCGCCATATTTCGCTATGAGTCTCAGCCGTCGATTCTTTGTTCTTCTCCAGTTCTTTCGCTTGCCCCAAAGTGGCCTCGTAGCCGACGTCTTCGATGGCTTTAATGATGTCGCTCAGATGCTTCTTGCCCTCAAACGTTACAGAAGCACTGTCGATCAGAAGGTTGATTTCAGCTGTGCGCAACCATGAGATCTGATTGAGTGCGTGCATAATTTTGTTGACTTAGGAGTCACAAGTCATGCCTTCAACGACAAACGATGCCTGAAAGAGACCAGCGGTAGAAGAATGATCAATAACCACGAAAAAGAGGCTTGAGTCATCCTTAGCATTCTTATCGCTCACGCTCGTCGACTGAATATCACTACTCTTCTTCTCGTTGTCTGATTGCGATCGCATGTTTACTTGAGAATCTGCGGACGCGAATGACGAAGTCTGTTCGGCCTTTATTGTTTCCGCTCGACATTGTCCACATTTCTCAACATGTCGTTTCTTCATTTCACGGTCCCTAGAATGAGGGTTGTCTTGTCTTCAATTTCATCGATCGATGGCGTTGTAAAACTTCTCGACCCAGTCTACTTCAAGACGATTCTGTGAAGAAGATTCACTAGATTCAATGCCAAGTTGAGGGTCAGCGATCATATCGTAGACTTCAAAGCCCCCTGCGTCAAGTGTCTTTGCTATGATTGTTGCGAACAAGAAGGCATCCTGATGAACCGTGATCGATCGAGACACAATTGAGTGAGACATCGAGTGCGGCCTCGGACAAAGCGAGTTTATTGATGTGTTGATGCTGGTCACGCAGGAAGGGCAATGAAGATTTAGTATCAAGAAAGTCGTCATCGCTTGCCTCAGGACCTCAGACGTGTGGCGCTAAGCCCCTACCGGGTTAGCGCTTTGCTTACTACGGAAGCTGCGATTACACGGCCTTACCTGCTGCGGTAAAGTATGAGCGTATTATTGAGTTAATTACATTTTGTTCAACTATCAACTCAGCTACCTACTCGTTCGCCAACTCACCACCCTACTCACCACTCTACTCACCACTCTACATGCTCACCATCCTACTCACCACCCTACCTGCTCGCCTACCTACATGTTCAGCTACCAAGCCAGCTACCTACTCGTTCGCCTACTCATCAGCCTACTCCGTCGGCATTTCAGGAAGACAGCCTGCAGAATTGATGTTGCTAAAAGAGCTTTCAGCAACATTGTGGGCTGATTTCTGGCCCGGGGCTGGCCCCGCAAGCTCAGAAGCCATATTAGCATCTTTGACCGAATCTTGCTTGAAATATTTTGCCTAAGGTAAAATCTTGCTTCGACGAAATTTTGCAGCCGGCCCTATCAAACTCCCTATCAAACTCTCTACCAAACTCCCTTCATGACTTTCTTCATGGCTTCGTACCGAACTCTCTACTTGCTTCAATTTATGCGTCGGTCGGACGCATAACACACATCAAACAGTGCTTCAAATAATGCTTCCTATATGGCTTTCTACCTACTGGCCACCCTACATACTCACCTACATACTCAGCTACCTACTCAACTACCTACTCGCCTACCTATGATGTCAGCAGTGTCATTTAAATAATTAGGCATGCGCTTGCAGCTAATCATGTCAAAGTGATCTTATAAGTTGAACTGTAGACTGACCGTCGGGTCGGGTTTCGGGTTGACATTTTGGATCCGATCCGAAGTCGGGTTGCCCACACTTTCAACCCGATCCGAGTCGGGTTGAGCATATTTCCAACCCGACCCAACCCGACCCGACCCGAATTCAAAAATCTTCCAACCCGACCTGATGCGGTCAGTCTAAGTTGAAGAGTCAATCAAAATGATAAATCACCTAATTCATTGTTTAATTACGTGATTAAATAACATGTGAAATTTGTCAATGTTGTTGATCTAATGATTTTCAAATTTTCTGATACATTGAACATTATTTTAACGATGACAAGAAAATTAAAAATTAAAGTAGTTGAAAGATAGTATGTTTTAAATAGAAAAATAAGATTGCATCATTTTTGACTGAAGAAAATTGAATTCTCAAGATCAAATCAATGTCTCAAGTTTTTATGCTGCTTTTTCAAAAACAATGACGATTATGTTATAGCATTGAGAAATTCTAACACTGACATATCTGTCTGTTTTTTGATAAAGTCTTATCTTTGACTTCAATGTAGAAAGATGAAATATCTGTGAAATAGATTAAAGTCAGGTGTTAAGAAATATCGAGGCAACACGTCAAGATGTATCTAATCGAGTCAGCAATATCGAATGATAAAAGATTGTTGTTCTTTCTATCTAGGCAATTTCGCCTTTATTCTACATGCACTAGCTTGAACTAATCAATGCTCGGGTAATCGAGACTGCATCTCACGACAGTAGTTCAATCATTATATACACATGCACGTACTTTTTCTGACTCTCATATATCAACAGACTTAACTGACTGCAAGTCTGCAACTCTTACAGCCGAGCTTTACGAGCGATGCGAGACAGTTATCATTAAAATGCCCTCTTCAAAACTTGAACGCTTATCAGCCGAGATTCTTCTGCGCATCTGCGAGTACATTGTGGGCACTCACAAGTCAAGCTTGCTTACTTTCGCGCTGGTCAGCAAGCAATGCCATTGTGCTGCTACTGCCCTTCTCTTCCGCACCGTCAAATTCTCCTTACGAGGTCGTAAGCAGCTTGCCTATGACGTGCAACAGTGCATCAACAGATTGCAGCGTGCATTCAGCGTCAAGCATGTTCGCCGCTTGGTCGTTGAAGGCCTGATGCGCAGCCAGCAGGACGATACAGGCGAGATCGAGCCTCAAGACCGAAGGCACAGAGCTGAGAGCTCCCGTGATCGTGATGACGACGAACTCTCGGACCGGCGCCTCGCAGATGTCCCCGTAGCTGACCGAAAGCCTCCCAATGTCGTTTATGAGGAAGATGAAGCGTGGAAGCCTCTCGCCAATCTGGTCAGGCAACTACCGGCACTCTCAGATCTGATTTATGCGTGCCCAAGTCAATTCTCCCCCTGTCTCCTCCAGGCTTTGCATCAGCACCGGCCCAACTGCAGGCTTCACGTCCAAACCTGCAGCTTCCGCAGCCTGAACCAACCTGACCCGGACGCTCATGAGCTAGCGCTTGCAACGTCGCCCTGTCTGTATAGTGTTCTGGTCAGGTATGACAGCTACAACTCGGACGGGATTGAGGACTACCACGAAGAAGCCGTAATGCGTATTGCAGCAGGTTTGGCGCCGAATTTGAAGGAGGCACGCGTGTTCCGCGCCGCCGCTGGCTGGTCACTGGCACTTATGCGAGCACTTGAAACGCCGAGGAAGCCGTGGCAAGGGTTTGCCCTCAACAAGCAGAAGCATATCTCCACACCCGGATCCTTGCGACACTTGCAGCTGGCTGGTCACGGCTGCATAATCAGGCAAGTCGTTGAGAATTGGAGCAGACACACCGATTTCTCAGTTCTACGCACTCTCGAGTTGGAGAGCGACATCGAAGCCGATGCACTTCACTGTCTAGCAACAAAGTGCGACTTCTCTTCACTTAAAACGCTGGTTATGGTCCTTGCAACAGAAAACCTCCTTGAATCACCAACAATGGATCATTCCAGCCTCGCAAATCACTTTCTTTGTAGCCTACCATCTCTATTCACCCTCAAACTTGTCGGTGAACTTAGCCACACTACACTTGGTACAATTTTTGAATATCATGGTGCAGCCTTGCGCAGGCTCTGGCTATCACCCTTGGGAAACCTCAATCGACTTGTCATTGCACAACGAGAAGTTGAACGAATCGCAGAACACTGTCCTTTGCTTGAAGACCTGAGTCTGACTGTGCCACGCTCCAAAGGTGATGCTGGCGAGGTGGCTATCTATAAAGCACTAGGTTCCCTATCCAAGCTCCAAAGCATTTTCCTTACCCTCGACGCCTCAGATTGTGCCATCTTCATGGATGGTGACGATGATGATGAAACACCCAATGATCCATCCTTTGACAACTTTGACCAACAATTCTTCGATGACCCCAGGGGCTCATATCGCAAACCGCGCAACGGGCACGTCCGTGATGCCTTCATCAATAGCGCCTTAGATGAAACCCTGGCTCGCGCCATCTTTCGGAGCATTTCTACCGCCAAAACCAGTGGCGCATTGCCACTTGAGAGGCTGAAGCTCCGCGTGACTGGCGGAGGCTGCTTCGGTGACAGTTCCATGCTATCAAGCATTGAAGATGTCGTTGGCCATCTCGGCCGCTCGTGGCTGCTTGAGCGCAATCCAAGGGACGATCATCGACATGAGTTAGTTGCAACGGAGCTAGGACGGCAGGAAAGAGAAGCGAAGGAAAGTGTGAATCTGATATCTCTGGGATGGGATATCGAACCAATTTTTCGGAGGATTTGGCCGGAAAGGTGGAAAGCAGATGGTGATTGGCGCGATGACTGGCATAGCTGGCCACTTTCATAGACATAATGCACGACACTTTCATGAACTTTCAACCATACACCTAGCAAACATTTCAAGCAATTAGAGGTGCAAAAGTTAAAAGCCATCAGTTTCAGAAGTTCTAATTCCCTAACACAGTCTAATATAGCCTAACATGTTCTCGAGCCATAACAACTAACGTCTATGGTTCTATGACAAACTGGCTCTGAACCAAAACCCGTCTCATAACATGACGACGATATCTGGGTCTTTTCCTGATGAGCTTCGGCGGTAGATTGTTGAAGCAATAGGAGCAGAAGGAGTAGTCGTCCAATTAGGAACATAGTTGCAATGTCATTACACTGCCCGCTAGCCTAGTTGGGGCTAGCGCCAATTGCGGCACAAAACGTACCTTAGATAGCTTCCTTTCGTAGAAGACATACCTGTACACAATCGTCAGATCTACACTTCATCATAGATCGATTCTACTCTCCCTTATTCCAAGCCGCAGAATTAGAAGCTGCAGCAAGGAGCTTAGAAACGGCTTAGTCCAAGAAGATGCCCGCTTGAAAAATTCAAGGCCTGAACACATCCGTCCTTGTAGGTATTGCCTCACAGCAGAAAATGCTTGGATGGGCTCACACTAACGTTGTTACAATTGTGCTGCCATAGGCTTGCTGCAGAATGAGCAAGGTTTGGATGCACGAGCAGAATAGAGGAGGTCCTGGGATTCTAAAGGGAAAGGCTGAAGGGTCCGCCGGGTAATGCTTTCTGGGCGGTACAGAAAATTTTGGAGTTCTCGTCGGTTAAGGAAGGGAAATGCGCTGAGGCGGAGGCTAATATGCGGTATTGGACCGCAATCTGGGGCAGAACTGTCCACATAGCTTGTGACTGTTAAGGCAGCCGGGCGCCAGGGGCGGAAGAGGCCAAATAATCAAACGAGGGGGGCTATGAGCTGGTTGATGGCATGAGTGCGGGGGAATGGGCCATTATCGGCAAGAGTCATTTGGAGACTATGAGGAAGGTGGCAGCAAAGCGACACCCGCGAGAGCTGATGTCAAGGGACTGCGCCCCATAAGCCACGCTAAGTAGCAGACTTTTCATACTCAGGTGTATCGAGTACGTAGCTTTCTTCAACGCTTCAACAACCTACCTACTGCTGATGTTTTATCCATACCTTATATATCATCAGGCAGCCGACTCAAGGCGTTTATTTTGAGAGTACTCCGAAAATAGGCGACTGGCTTTGCAGCTGCGTCGTATCTTTTCTAGTGCCATGTTATGGGGAATTGAATCATTTATTTCCGTCCAACAGTGTTGTGTTCCTAAATGCATGCCTTGCGATCGTAGCACAACACTTGGCTAATCGATTGTTCAGTCTCCATTCATGTTCGAGTTCTGCCAAAGAAGAAGAGTCGTCGCATGAGGGTTCTGGTCCGTGAGGTTCGAAGACGGCCGAGTCGCGAGTTCTTATTCCCTCACGTTGAAACCCCGATAGACCGCTTCTTTCATATTGATGCGCGCCGAATGCTTGCAATCGCTTCTGCAGTCGCTTCTTCTTCTTTCCAATGCGCTTTCGTCGGAATCGTCTTTATGCGACAATCTGAAAGCGCACAATCTATTTCATTCTTCTTTGCACTCCGAACTTTTCTACTTTTCATCTCTGCAACAGAAATTCAAGAGCTCTGCTTGTCTCAAGAGTTCAACTGAAAGCATTTCGTCATGACTAATTCATATCTATACGGTTTTTACATAACGTTCATTCTCTGGAGTACAGTCCTTGCCATTCCCTTCAATCTCGAATTAGAACCATCTCTTCTGCTCTACAACTCAAGCGTACCTGTTCAGAGTCGCGGTATTAACTGCTTTCGTCAATTCCCACCTGAGCTTCCTCCCACCAGAGCAGATTGCATGAAGGCTATAGATAAGATGTTAGTCGAGCCAGATCTAATGAAGGTCAAGACCTGGACTGCCTCAACAACACACTCTACAACAAGAGAATGGAAACACGGCACGTGCGAGATCGATGTTGGGGCACCGGTGGGTACTGCAGAGGACCGCTTCTCAACTTGGTCGTGTGTGGCAAAAGCGCAGACGATCGTTCAGAAGTGCCTGGGCGACGGGCAAGTGGGAGGGAGGACAGCGATTGGCCCGAAATCGCTCTTTCAAATCATTATCACGCACCCCAGGGAAATGCCTTACTCGACTGTGTGACTTCGACTGGGGAGTTACTATGGAAGGAAGTACTAGCCGTTAGCGAGCAAAGAGCAGGCGTGTTTTGATGACTTCACAGATCTGAGAGACCCAACTAGCGGTTGCGAAGTAGACTCAAATGCGCGTTTGGGAAACTCATGTTTTCTTTCGTGCATGAAGGTGAAGCTCTTCAGTGCTGTAGGTTTTAGAATTGAAGCTGGTCTTAGGGCAAAATCATAGCTCTATAAAGGCGTGCTAAAACGATCATTGATACCTTTAGAGTAACTCAAAGAAATCTGCATGAAACCTCAATCGAATCAATTGCTATTTAACACATGATCTGTATTCTTGATGATGAGCTTTGTATTGATCATGTATGCACTGATGATTGATGTAAATAGACCTGCGCACAGCAATGACTGCAACTCAGTTCAACCCAATACGCAGCGTAAAACAGAGTGTTGAAAAACAAAGCATATACTTCTTGTTAGCTGACTCGTCTAACAGACTACTCGACCATTTCAACGACTAATTTCAATGGTTTTGACGGTAGAAGAAACATTGTCAATTTCTCCAGCACATCAGATGACGAAGCGTTCCTGCGAAGCGTACCTACGAGAAAGCATAAGTAGATTCTCAAAATCTGGAGCCAAAATATCATGCAAATTCAATATTGAGTATACGCCTAGAACATACAAGTGTAGAACCTACTGAAACCGAAATACATGATGGTGACACTATAATGTCAAAAACACTATCAGCTTATACCGTACGGGTATTTTTCGTCGTCGTTGTCATGTAAGGATAAAATTGCATTGTTCTTTGCGTGCACGATTGATAAAATTGAAGGATAACTTCGTGAATACCAGCAGTTAAGGTGGGAAATCAACTTCTACGAAATTGATGCATCAATGAACACGCACTCATGACAGTCTTGAGAGAAAAGCGGCAGAAATTACAAGAGACCTCAGCATATCCCTCATCAGAATACGCATCTTTAGGTTTATTTAGTGTTCTCGATCAATTTCAGAGGGATTACGTGAAGTTTCTGCCAGATGTGGTGTAAGAGAGAGACGAGAGAGAAAGACAGTGAGAGAGGGGAAGATAGATAAGGAGTCTTCTGTTCAGGATGTCAAATGAGAATTTGCTAGTTAGTTTGCGCGTTCGAAAAAAAGCATTCAATACGTGAATGGCGCAAGTTGCGCGCTTTACTCATCGTTCCCACTTTTCCCCTTTCCTTCCCATTCATCATTCAAGATCTTCGACTCATTCTCAAACTCTCGCGACCTTTAACATGATCACTATCCCAGCCTTTGATCTTTCAGCTGTAAGATTTGTTCTGGCACAAAAATTTATGGTTGGGATTATATGAGCCAAGTATAGGAAATTTGAGGCAAAGCGGAACGGTCGGTTCAGAATTTTTGAAGGCATGAAAATCCTTACGTCGAGCTCTACAGTCAAGCTCGTAGCAATCTCTTTTTCCAGGCGCTTCTTGTGCGACTTCGAGATAGGTGGCCGGCAGATATAGAAGGTAGAGCTTTTCTTCCCATTTTGCCACATTTGGTTCCTTCAATCAAAACCCAACCCATCACTAAACCTTGTTCCGTTTCATATGGTACCATCTAGCCCAGTCATGGGTTAAGTGATTGAGTCATATCTTACCCATCCCAGCTCGTTGACCGGTGTGTTATAATAGAGCAGACCTAATGCTTTGCTATTAAGCACATGTTATGCTGATTATTAAGAAATTATTACAGTGGTAGGTAGAGAAGCTTTTATTCATAATTGGCCGCACCATAGGTGCCCTCAATATTCGGTCTGATTCCTGTTCTACGAAGAAGGAAGTTTCATCTTCGACTACTCAATGTATACTGGCAACTCACAATCTCAATACCTGGCTGGCAACACTCATGCTTCGTAAAGTTCATTCTTCTCCCTCCTCAATAAATGGCACCTCCACCAGCAAAAAGCTCGGAACATCATCACGAACCATGCCTCATGCACCGGTTCAGCCTTTCCTTCAGAGCTCCTCTGCCGCACATCCTCAACGATACAAGGTAAGTAGTCAAAGTATATGCGCATACCTTCGGCCTCAACGCTGCGCAAGCCGTAATGGTTGTGCGTCGTGCCATCGCGGATATGTGTTCAGGCGTTGGGCCAGTAATTGACAGCATAGGAAATGTGGCTAGCCATGAGGTCGACATAGTGCAACTGGCCGATGGTGTGAAGGTTGATGAAGTAGGTGGCTGCGACGTCTCAGACTGTGTGGACTGCGTCGAGAAATGCTAGGGGACGAGGGTTTGCTTGTTCGTTGGCTTGAAACTCTGATTCCCATTCAGTAGGGAAGGCGGCTTGTAGGCTTTCGTACTGCCGCAGAACCCAGAATATTTGACTGGGGACGGTTCGAGATTCCCGTTGAGTGATGTATTGCTTAAGGCGGTGGTGAAAGACTATGAGACCTTCTCTATAGCACGTAAGACCAAAGCAGTGCTTCAATGAAGCTGAAAGGCGAGCGAAGAAGCTGCCTCGGTGACGAACCATGAGTGCTGCAAGGGAAATAATATCAGAGAATCCGCGGGTGTAGTGTGCCTTCCAATTTCCAGGGAGTAGGTTTCTTGTATTACTCAGCGGCTTAATTGCTTTGCCGGTACAATTTAGGCTTTCCATGGATGCGAGAATGTCTTCGAAAGTACCCAAGCCGAAAGATGGGATTTTGAGACCGTCGCAGCCGGGTAGTTTACCGAAGGTCATCATATCAGCCTCACGAGTTGAAATATATAGCTCTGCTCCTGAAGATGGCCTGGCATTGGGATAAGTTGACGAGGATGAAGGCGTTAGCCCTTCAACATCCGTAGAAACGACTTTTGAGAAACAGAATAGTGCAATATAATCACAATCAAACTGCTGGTTTCCATTCACTTATAGCGGTGTAAGATAGCTTGTGTTACCCCATGACGCTTACGGCAGTATGATGAATGGTCGTTTTGAAGGTAGTGTTCTTTCACCCGCCCTAAAACAAATCTTTGCGTCAATAATATTCATTTTGAATAGCTAAGCCACATACCAAAAATATCCGAGAACTATGCTGTACGTCTGTCCCACGGGAAGTCAAGGCCGATCTCGTAAAATCTTGCGACGGATGGAAATTCACACAAGCCTATCAGTACTTCTCACAGAGAGGCCTGATAGCTGAAGTGATGGCCATGTAGTTGCAGAACCTCAAGTTGTCTATTGAGGGAGTAACAGTCAATCCATAAAGGCGTACATACTCGATAAAAGTCTTCGAGAATTTGGTCCCAGTTTCAGGATATGGTACTTGACAGTGATGCCAACGATCATGTACGTCTAAGGTCATTCGTTTCAGATAAACCCAGGGTGACCATTTTATTAGTTGTAGAAGATATCAGCAACGCGAAGTAAATAACGACGGCTATGTTTCCTCCTATGCCGCCAACCAATGATGTGGTACAGGCCGTCATCGAAGCCTTGCATCAATATGACTAACAAGGCGCGGTAAATATGGGTTTAGCATGAATGGCAATAAATGTGGAACATTGACCAGGCGCTTGAGGGTAAGGTTGGCGAGCTTCACCCGTTTCATCCTATTCTCTTTATGTTCCGAAGTGTTTAAACTGTTTCCAAGAGCAACTATTGCTCAGCAATCTTCTGTCTGGTTTCGGTTTCTGAACAAGGAAATTTTGGGTACTCACTTGGCTAGGATAGTCCTTCATGATCGTTCATCTGCATGAGAAATCCGAAACCCAGGCTCTGCTTTATTGTAATGGAGCCATGTTACTAAACGAGTCGTGCTTTGCAACTTTTTTGATGCCAGCTCGCAGGGGGCATTACGATCTCACGGGCTGAAAGTCTCATGTAGGAAGGTAAGAGACTATTTTCGACATTAACAAAGATGCAGCTGAGAATACCCAATCGACTTTTCTGACATTCTCTTCGACATCAACGCTCTCGCAGAGCACTTACCCGCTCAGGGGCAGCCGCAGCCTGGTCTTCCGTGCTCGCACTCACTTTACGAAGGCAACAGAGAAGATCACATTGGCGGCGGCAGTAGCTGCGCTAGGTGAAGCGTTACTAGGGCTTTAAGATGAGCTGAACGACGGGAAGGATTGACGCAGTATGGATGGGGCGGCACGATGGCTGCAGGTTTTTTACAATGGTTCCAAGCTTTTCAATAACAACTCTCGAACATTTTGACTTTCCCAGCTGATGGCAGAGCTAAAGAACGATTGTCTCACTAAGCGACGAGCGCCAAATAGTGGAAAGTTGCCTCAGACGTGCGTGGCTAAGCCCCTTCGGGTTAGCTCTGCTTACTTCGCGAGCTCAGTGCAGCACGCAGCTTGCGCAGTAAGTAAAGCGCTAACCCGATAGGGACTTAGCGCAGATGCTAATTCGAAGGGGCTTAGCCCCACACGTCTGAGGTCCTGAGGCAAGTGGAAAGAAGCATTTTTCTCAACTTACCACACGGTGATGGTACTAGGTTCGTTGGCTGCCCGAGCAAGTCTGTTACCAATGGAAAGCAACGCAGTTTTCAGCTATTGCTGACTCAGAACTTATTGGTTATTGCGATCGTATAATAGGTTAATTACTAATTAATTTGACTAACTAAATAATAGCTATTTACACAATTTAATATATGCGCTGGGAAAGTCAATGGGAAAGTCAACGGGGAAGTTAATGGGGAAGTTAATGGGTAAACTAATGAGGTAGAGAGTCATGAAGGGAGCCATGAAAGGAACCATGGAGGCTGTTCGATAGGAAGCCATGTAGGATGTTCGATAGAGAGTCATGTAGAATGTTCGGTAGGAAGCCATGTAGAATGTTCGATAGGAAGTCATGTAGAATGTTCGATAGGGAGTCACGTAGGGTGTACGGTAGGGCTCATATTTGATGCTCGGTAGGGATCAAATTTGATTCTTGATTGCGAAGCAATTCGAAGCTTGGTAGGAAGCCATGTAGGGAGTCATGTAGAGAGTCATGTAGGGAGCCATGTAGAGAGTCATGTAGGAATCATAAAGGCTGTTCGATAGAGTCATATTTGGTGCTCAATAGAGAACAAATTTGATTCTTGAATGATGAGTAGAATGGTGAGTAGAGTGGTGAATAGGGTGATGAGTAGGGTGATGAGCATGTAGAATGGTGAGCATGTAGGGTGGCGAGTAGGATGGTGAGTAGGGTGGCGAGTAGAATGACGAGTAGGATGGCGAGTAGGATGGCGAGTAGAATGACGAGTAGGATGGCGAGTAGGATGACGAGTAGAATGGCGAGTAGAGTGGTTAGTAGGATGGTCAGTAGATAGCTCAGTGGAAAGCTCGGTCGAAAGGTCAGTAGAAAGGTCAGTAGAAAGGTCAGTAGAAAGATCAGTAGAAAGAACAGTAGAAAGATCAGTAGAAAGCTCAGTCGATAGCTCAGTCGATAGCTCAAGTAGAAAGCTCAGTTTGATAGAGAGTTTGATAGAGTGTTTGATAGAGAGTTCGGTAGGGAATTTGATAGAAAGTTCGATAGAGCGTTTGATTGAGAGTCTGATAGGGAATTTGATAGGGAGTTTGGTAGAGCGTTTGGTAGGGAATTTGAGTGGGCGAGTAGGTAGCGAGTAGGTGAGCGAGTAGATGGTGAGCATGTAGGGTGGTGAGTAGGATGATGAGTAGGGTGG
>JAABUP010005535.1_pt1 | contig 19045 bp, 21 predicted proteins | sample 5559201 | NCBI WGS metagenome assembly JAABUP01 (sample SAMN10711887, study PRJNA513373) | rock metagenome | isolation source: Antarctica rocks | place: Antarctica
GCTTTGTTTTGATTCTAATAATAGGAGTTATGCATCAAATGCATAGGACTGCTTAGTAAGTAGGGTATGGTCATATATTTTAGCTTGGGGGTAGTATAGAAGTTCCCCAAAGCCCACGGCTCAGATTCGATAAGGGCGGTGGCCTGACGAAACAGCATCTAGAAGTACAATTTCCTTGTCACCAGTCTCTGTTGTAGATGGCAATCATAGCTCAATCTTGATACTGCAGTGAAAGCCTCCCGGGTTGTCAAGCTACAACGAGTAAATCCTATGATGTTGTGAAGATTCTCGTCCGTTAAGTACCCGTTGATCGTCCCGATCACGAAGCTTCTTGTCACAGGCACATTGTCAGGATAGAATTTAGGCTATGATATTTCGATAATACAACCTATTAGCACCTTCAGAGACGCATCAATACCTCCTTAATCCACAACACTCATGCGCGGCTCTGTTTGCGCCACCTGCCTTCGCTCCCTCTGCAGGGTCCACCTCCAAGTTGCCCCACAAAGCATCGGCTTGCAGCGCAGCGACAGGCTACGAAGGGGATATCGCTCTAGTGCAGCTCGACGAGAACAGCAAGCTAGCTCACTAGATGGCTATTACAAGCGTCCGTTCCTTCACTACTTCATCTACAAAACCGTTAAACTCACAGCTGTGGACTAGTCCTGCTCGATCGACCCCTCAACAAGACAACACCTGCTGCGGCCACCGCACCCGCACCATCTCCACCAGAATCATTACCAAAGACGGACAAAGAAGAGCGGATCCAGAAAGCCAGGGTTGTCTTCGGATCACGGCTTGCAGGCCCCGCAGAGCGCCGCGCCGAGCTGGACCTCAAATCGACCTTGATCGCTGGCGTTCTTGTCCCACCGCGCCCCTCTGAACCGGACAACTGCTGCATGTCCGGCTGCGTCAACTGTGTGTGGGACCAATACCGCGAGGAGATCGAGGAGTGGGCGGCGAAGAGCAGCGAGGCACGGATGGCGAGTGCGAGCCAGAGCGGGCTCGAGAGTGGTGCGAGCATGGATGATGATGGAGGCGGGAGCGAGACGAATTGGGGAACTGGATTGGGTGGAGGGAATCTGTTTGCGGATATCCCGGTGGGGATCAGGGAGTTTATGCGGACGGAGAAGAGGTTGAAGCAGAGGCATTTGAAAGAAGGGACGACGGGTGGGTAATCGAGATAGTCTGAAGTATAGCGAATCGGATGACGTTGTTCCTATCAATATCCATGCCTTGTGACACAACACATAGAAAAAGATGAATAAATTACACCATGGTCATTGCGAAACGCCCACTCCAACAGTCAATCACTTAATCGACATCCACGCCTTTACTCTTCAGGTCCCCCCGTGCAATCTCGATCTCCTTCATGAGCTCCTTATGCGCCTCTGGTACATCATTGAATGTGAGGACGCCCCAGCCGAGCTTAAAGAGAAGATATGCGCCAAATGTGACGAGAGCCCAGAATGGTACCTGCGAAGCAGATGTCAATTAGCACGGGTCCATAGAATCAACAAGTCAACTTTGTGCTAGGAAGTGCTACTTACGACCGGTATTACTTCTTCCTGGACCTTCGTGGGGAAGGGAATTAGGTGGAGGTAGCAAGCTAGGTAGAGCTGGGGCTTCTACGTCAGCACAACCGCCTTCATCTCCTTGGAGTTGGACCGCGCTTTTCGAAGAGCTTGTGACATACCGAGGATATCAATGATCCAATGGAAATCGTGTGTTGCGCTCGAGTCATCTTGCAGGGAGTTGAAGTCTCTCTCTCTGGTGTAACAGGGTGGGAACACTGGTAGCGACGGCGCAGAAACCTGAATGCTAGTACTCCTTGAAGAACAGTAATGAATGTCGATGAGTCAAATGAGTGTCGTGACAGTCTTGTTGTGAGCTTGGATAGCACTGTCCTCGGGGTTCAAGCTACCCTCCCTGAAGCCACATGGGACCTCCCAGGTGCGTCTCTGGCGCCTAGCGCTAGCGCTTGTGGCCTGCGCTAGTCGGCACGTGATCATGATAACTTTCCACGTCTCGAGTCAAGTCATTCTTCATCGAAGCAGGCGCTGGTAGCGCGTACTTGCGAGTGACTCATGTTATCTACTTGACCAATGACCCGTATGGATTGGCAATGGCGAATAAACGGAAGGATTGACCATCTTCGCAAACAAGTCTGCCTGGTCAGATGCCCCTGGGAGCTGAAGCAGGAGAATGAGGGCAAGCTGTAATGCGGTGTACCCTTGAGAGCTCCTGTTCCCTTGACAGGCGACAGGTGTCAAATACCATCGCATCTTCAGATGTAGAGAGATAGGGATGGCATTGATTCCAGTAGCTTGAAGTGTGTTAGATTTATGTCCACAGCAATTTGGTGGAGACTGTTGGGACACAGTGTAGTGCTGCGAGTATCGATAGATTTTGCTGACGCGGCGTACGCTTACCAAATCTTAATGTTGTCGGATTTCCGTCATCTCGGCTTTGATGTCATAAGCTTTCAATAACAACCAACGAAGCAACGTCGTCCTCCAGCCAGCCCTATGCAGCTGCACACGCGAGCACCATATTAGCGGTGTGGCTGCAGGACCTTGTCATTATGGATGGCTGTGCCTAGAGCCAAGACTCTGTCATACGCACATGGCTTCTTATCAGTAGCTTAGCCGCCGTCTCCCTGTCTTCATGCTACATTCATGGCTCTGTATCGCGGATTCGCACCTTGTGCTCTGCCAAGTCTTTGCTAATCTCGGACTGCATTCACCTAAGCGTTCATCCTGCCTACAACGGCTGAAGGATTATCTCCGTTCGGGACCAGGAGTACCAGGCTGCTGTCTAGGCTGAACACCCCGAAGATGGAGCACCCAGTTGCTATATCTGCTCCTACGTCGCCCATCATGGCGACGCATCATAGCTATTCATCTTCTCCTTCTACTGCTTCCTCTGATACTTCAAGTCAGCTCCCATCTAGAAATACTTCCCCAGCTCCAGCACCACCAGCAGTCCACTGCCTTGGCAACTCATCTATAGCGGACTCATTAAGGGTTCTTCAACTCTCTCACGAAGAACAAAAAGGGATGTTCTCATCACTTGAAGCAGTCTTCCAGCGGGCCGAAGAAGCAGAAGGCGGCGTTGGTGTCGGTGAACTCCAAGCCGTCTTCAAGCACGCAGACGAGAGTTCCAGGGCTGGGTACAAAGACGTGGAGGCATTGAGGAATGTAAGAGGCATACTTGACCAGATGTGGTGGAGTGATTCGGAGTTTATGGCGAGCGCTGCCGAGGTGCTAGCAGACGGGAGTCGAGACCGTATGCACTGAAATCTTACTCTACACAAGCAGAAGTACGACAAGGACTGATTCATGTGTAGCTGGATGGCGTATACCCTTTGGCGAAGCCGGCGTTTTAGATTTCTTTCTTGGAGTAGTTGCTATGGATGGAGTAGAGCATAATCTGATGTTGCATACTTTACGATTAATCGGCAACTCTTGCGCAGATATTGGTATCTGCGCCTTGAGACCTTACCTGTCTTCTGAACAAGGCTAACCTGAAGCCTTTAGACAACAACAGACACCGAGTTGTTAGTCACAATAGTCTTTTACCTGTCGTTAGACTACTTCGAGACACATCATTTTCAAGCATAGCAATCTCGGTGGTATACAACATTTGCATGGATTTCGGTGAGTCAAACCCGTTTCAGTGGACGTACTCTCAGTTAAAGGGGTAAGAGAACCGGCGCAGAAGCAGGCGGCAGAGTATGGATGTTTTCCTGCTTTGATAGACGTCCTTTCAAATCAGCAGTATGCGGGTAGCCCTCTCCTGAACTACATTTGCCGGCTTCTCGAATCTACAATATCTCTGCGTAAGCATACCAACGATCACCTTCATTATTGCAATTGATTGATTATAATCTCAGCCCCGGGACTGGAGCTCTCCCCCGAGAACGCGGTTGAAGTTCTTCTAAGCACAGCATCGGAGACTGCGACGGACCTAGACGATTGCGTATCGCTTGTCAATGTCGCAGTGGCTCATCTTCGAGAAGAGCGCTTTCAAAAGTTGCTTGTCAGACGTCAAGCTCTGGAGATACCTTTGGCCCTACTCGTCCGGTCCTATTCTCCGCAAACACCTCCTGAAAGTCTGCTCGTCGTGTCTGATCCTGAGGTTTCATCCCACGCGCCGGAAGAGGAGCAGCAGCTTTCTGGCATGCGCAGTCACATCGTCCAAGCCCTTTCTGACATTTCGGCTTTACCCGAATTTGCTGCAACCTATCCCCTCGAGACTTTGTTGGTTGGATCCTTAAGGATGTGGCTATCTGTTTCACACTCGCAGCTTCAAGTCTGCGCATGTATCATTCTTGGCAACCTCGCCCGTTCTGATGACGCTTGCAGGACCATGGTCCATCGATTCAATATCCACGAGCCACTGATTACATTGTTGCAAAACAGTGATGACACTCAAGTCTTGTATTCAGCAGCTGGATTCCTCAAGAATCTGGCTCTACTTTCAGATAATAAAGCCGCCCTTGCTGATGCTGGTCTCATCAAGGTTTTGCCCCGCCTCTGGACCATGGACACGGTCCCGCAGGTCCAATATGTCAGCACCAGCCTCACCCGGCAGATCATCAGTAACTCATACGCCAATATCCAGTGCCTTCTCGCCTCCCTTTCCCCCGATCCCGACTCACCAGCGCATGAGAAGACATACCTCTCCCTGCTCCTGTCTCTCGACGAGAAGTCCGATGACCAACCTACGAAAATAGAAATAGCTCGAATTGTCACAGCCATCTGCCGCGCGCTTAACTCCCCACAACCAGGCTTCTCGTCTATGAGTATTGAAGAAACAACCCGTCGCCTTTATGCCCTGCACCCGGACATTGGTCGCCCGCTGGCAACCATGGTATCACAGTCTCGCTGGCCGGTCGTGCGCAGCGAAGGTTGGTTTGCTTTCGCGCTCATGGCGCGTAGTAAAGAAGGGAGTGCGGCTGTGAGTGATGTCATGCAAGTTGTTGAGGTTTTCCGGCCCTTGGTGGAGACAATCACTGGGAAGACGTTTGTTGGTGGACGCGATGATGGGGCCTTGCAGGCAATTGCAAACCAAGAGGAGCTTGCGGATGATGTGGAGGAATTAGAGGCAAGGGATGGGGAAACGGAGCAGGAGAGACAGATGAGGGCGAGGGATAGGGATAATGCATTGGTACTTCTCAGCGAGTTATTGAGGAATCGGGTGAGTTCTGCGTTCTTGACCGTGCAGTCCCCTGAAGAGTACTCTCGTCGTGAGGGTCTGTTATAAAGGTCGCCTATCACGAGTTGCACTTGGTCGATTTCTACGATGTCTACGATTTCTACGATTTGCTGACTCCGTTTGTCCTCAACAGGGTGAAGAGATGGCGATTATCAGACGTGGTGTCTTCGAAGATCTCCTCCAGGGACGGAACTTGCATCTGAGCTACCGCGATCTTATCGACAGAACACGGGCGTTCGAATCCCAGGATAAGGGGAAGACCGAGGAGGCGTATGAAGCTATGGGCGGCCAGTAAAATTTCGCGGAAATATCTGATTGGGTTGGATATGGATGGAATTATGAATACATATGTACATAGATATATGAAGGGCTATGTTTCCTCTTTGGTCACGATCGGCTCTCGCCGCTTCTTCAGGGTGAGAAGGGTGATGGTGTGGATGGAGTCAGGAGAGCAGGGTGACGGGGTGAGGAGCCTAATTGAGCACAACTGGGTGAGGCGCCGACACTTGTTATGAGTAGGACAAACTCCGCTCAGTGAAACCCGTACCTTCTGGATCATCCCTCATCATCCGAATCGCTGGAAGCTCTTGATCGTTCGTTTTATCACTGCTCCATAACTACTACCTACCTCACCACGTCGTATCGTCTTACTCCGCTGAGTACGGAGTACTTGCGATAATCCGCAAGCCTCCGACCCCTTGACTGCAACTATGCGAAAACGACAGCCGAGGACCGTCTCGCCCTCGCAGCCAGTCGACGAATGGTTGTGGAAGGTAGTGGCTCCGGAAGTAAGAGGTTGTCGCCGAATCCACAAAACGCTTCAACACTCAACATCATCATTCAGACCGTTGCTACACACTGCTTTGCAATAAGCACCTACTGGGGACTGGGATTCCTCCTAAACCGCTCAAAATGGCAGCGTCAAGACATTTGCGTTCTTCCCATGTTTGCCGTTTCGGGGTGGTTCCTCTCCTGCCAACTCCTCCTCAACCTCGGCTGTGCAGTCCGGAATTGCTTCAAGCTCCCAGCGCAAAGTAATCAATTTGCCTATTACTTTTCTGGAATCCTCGGAGTCCATCAGCAGAAACAAGACCCTAAGCTGGAAAATCCTGTTACAGGAAGCCTTCGAATTCTGGATCACAGGAGACGGAGATTCAATCTTACTCATATGGAATGGAAGGCGTCTCGAGTATTTAAAACACTCAGCCTGCTCTTTCCACTTGTGCAAGGCTTCTTTGCAACCTGGGTATTTTACCGGAGAAGCCATATGCCGTCCATTGCGGGTGGGAAATACCTTGGTATCGACTATCGGAACGGCTGGATGGCTACGAATGGCACACTAGCAGACATTATCTCTATTGCACGACTCATCTCAGGCTTTGAATGGCATGCTCGGCCCACTGTTGATTGGCGAGATACATGGCTTGACGTTGGCACCATCGATACTTCGAATGCCTTTGTATTTGAGGGTTTTCTAGCAACCCTAGTCCAAACGGTGCGTTTCACAGATCTCACTTTTTCCGTGAAGTGTTGATCTTATCCGCATGAGACCATCAGTACTAAAGCTCTTTCACAGGTATTACTGTACACAACCCACCGCTACCCTCCAACATATGAACGCAAAGAACTAGGGGCACCCCCTATCACCATCGGGTTTCACGCCGGGATGCTCCTACCGACTGTCGCTGCCTTGGTCATTTCCTGGTACTTTCTCGCCAAATTTCTCACAGAGCCGACCAAGAGCTATTGCGAGGGCAAGCCTTTACTGAAATGGTTATTTTATGAAGCTGGTGGCTTTATATGCGTCCTATGCGCTGCAGCTATGGTTTTTGGCACGAGCATGCAGCTATATTCGGACGCCATAGAGCTGAGAGCTGTCAAAGGCAGTAGTGTTCAGTCCTGGAATGCAGATTGGGCAGCGAAAGACCCCTGGTCAGACAAAGTGCCTATCATCTGATCATGGCACAGGTGGTTCATTGAAATGTGTCTGCAAATATTACCAAGCATAGACAGATTCAGGGAAAGGAGGCGGATGGCTAGCGGGTGGTTGATACTTTTGTCCTCATAACAAACATAAAGAGGTCTAGGGCCTCCAGTCTGAGATATAACAGTTATTGCTATTGACTTCTGTTGGACGCGCAGTCCACTTCCACACGTTTGGCATGTCAGGCTCGCGCGGCTCATGTGAGGCAGGCGGCGACCCTCACCCGGCAGAACGGGAACAGCAGTGGGGGCGATTCAGAGGGTAAATATCTCGGGATATATGTTAGCTTACATCCTGGCGCCCTCCCTTCCCTCACTTCTCTCTAGATCATATCTCACAGGTAAGCTTATCGCAATATTGAGTGTGAGCCTTATAGTATGATGATAAACTTATAATATGATGTTTAGTTTTATAATATAGTGATGAGTGCTATGATATGATGACGTAGGCCTACCTAGTCAATGAGCATAACCTGCATAGAAAACCGGTGACTTCAAATCTTTAAACACAGTCCTATAATGCCATTCATTCAAGAGCTCCTTAACAGTTGTTTAATGCTTAAGAAGTTCACAATGAAGTAGAATTCACAGTAACTGAAACTAAAGAAGAAGTTATGTTGTTGACTAGCTGTGAGAAGTTAACTGTCAAAACCAACTGCTCATGAGGTGTTTTCAGCATTGTCTTGTTGTTCTTCAAGTAATAAAATGTTAATTCAGCTGTGAATTTGTTCTCTGACTAAACTTTCTTAAACATGTCTCTGATGATGAATGATATCTTTTCATCAAAGATAATGAGTTTTTCACTGTTTAAATCATTTGAGAGAAAGAGAGAATTGATCTTAAAGAATGTTAAAAGCACTAAGAATGATAAGCTAATTTTCTTCAATGATGAGAAAACAATGCTTACATGTACAAACAACTAAATCTGACTTAATAACAATTAAAATTTTTGAGTGAAACCATGATTTCAATCAGTATATAGACCTTAACTTCACACTATTAAAGTCTTCATTTCATGTCTATGTAGTGCTCAGTTAAATTGAGTTTTTTTTACATGTTAAATTGAGTTCTTCATAGCTAGCTAGCTAGCTGTTACATTGAGTTCTTTATAGCTAGCTAGCTAGCTGTTAAATTGAGTTCTTTTTACATGTTAAATCAAGTTCTACATAGCTAGCTAGCTACATGTTAAAATAAGGCCTTTATACATGTTAAAATGAGTTCTACATAGCTAGCTAGCTAGCTGTTAAATTGAGTTCTTTTTACAGCTAAACGCAAGTTTCACGGTCCGGCGCCTGCCGAATTGGGGGGGTTTGGACGCTGTTTTACCCAGGTGTAGGACCCTCGCTCACAGCGGTTAAGCGAACCTTAGCCCGCCTCACAATCCTCCCAGCGGCCGATTCGTATTGTGGCTCCCTCATAATCAATTGACAGGCTCCTCGAAATAGCACCTCCTCATAAACACCTCAGAATAAGACTCCACCATGCCTCTGTACCCTATAAGTACCGGCCTGCCCACGAGTCACATCCACCGCCCCCCATCATCTATCGATTCCTCTTTGGCCATTCAGATTGAGCCGTCACTCAAGTACACAGCATTCCTGCTCGACCGCCCTTTCACGATTTGGCTTTTGTGCGTTCAGTCAGTCGTTGTGTCAAAACAAAACAACGAATGGCTTTCCAGAAGCCCACAACCCAGAAGCTCACGGCTGAACATTACCGGCAACACCGCAAAGTCTTAGCAAAGAAGGGCACTGTGCAGAAAGTGCACTCCATCTCTACCAAGAACAACATCCATGGGCTAAAGGACAGGTGGATCAAGTGAGCATATACGGCTCTATGATGTCCCCTTCCTAAAGACAGATAGCTAACAAGATGACTCAACAGACATTGCGCGTTGCTGGGAGAAGATCGACTGCAGTACCTTAGACATGCTTTCAAGGAAGACATCATGACCTTCCTGAAATGGATGCTCGACTTCTACCCGAGGCTACGAAAGAGGAGCAGCGTTCATCAATACTGGAGGCAGTGGCGCATGTTGTATCGAAAGTGTGTTGGTCGGAGCCTGCATGCTGCAGTTGTGAACGAAGTTAATGATGTAAGGATTCTACTACAGTTGCGTTATGGAAACCAGGAATACTAACCAGTTTATCATAGTATATCAACGGAGATCTAACTACGACATACAACCTTATTTGTTCTATCCGGGAAAAGCCGGTTATGAACGTCGATGATGTCTATCTAGTCCTTCACTACCATTGGACCCTAGATGTAACGATATACCCCGATGGGCGGCAACGATTACAAGTCTCATTTTTAATTCTTATCTCGGCATATACTGCCACAAGACCAGGGGCATTGGTTTATGTGGCTAGAAATGTGAAGGAATACAAGGTCTGTCTGATAGGGAACAAGGACGACAATGAGGATGGGAATGAGGATGAGGACATGGGAGCAGACGGAATAGACGGCGAGCGCATGCAGATGAATAATAAGGATGAGGATAACGACATAGAGATGGACAACGAGGACGACAACGAGAACGATGAGATGGACGACGGGACGGTGAAAGCCTTTTTAGGTCACTCAGATGGGAAGGAACTGGCGAAAACAGTCTGTTATGAGGACGTCAATCTTCTTCTTCTCCCAAATTCAGCTGGGACCCGTGATTTGCTCGCCCTCGAGATAGATCTCCGGTACACGAAGGGACACCAAAGGCAAAGTAAAAGGTGAGCCATCTATGCAAGCTTCTTTCGTGACTGCTTGTTAACTTTGTGTACAGCAAAATCTTCTTACTAACTGAGGTTGATACTCTGATTTTCGATGCCATCATGCTCATGATAACGATTGCGATTGTTGATGATGCGTTTGAATCCAACATCAAAAGCCCAGAGCAGCTATTCCAAATTCGGGTCAAGAAACCACGGCGCAGTTTGCATTTGAGATGGAAGAAATCAATATTGAAAACACCAATATTTCGTCAAGCGGTGCCATCGGTGAATGGAGTTCGAACATCCGATACCAAAGCGCTACGCTACCATACTTACCTCTATTACCTTCAACAACTAGGCTTCGCAGTTGGGTTTCCACAAATATTAGCGCCGTACGATATCCGGCGAGGAGCAGGCGAAGCTGTAGATGGTGTGTCTTTTTGTTTTTCACCACGTACCTGCAGCTGCTAACTTTACTTTAGCGGTGGCATCTCAAGGGGTGCTCCAACAAGTCATGAACCACAAGGATGCCGGGATTTTCCAAGCGTACATCAACCAACGGGTTCAGTGCGATGTCCAGGCAGCATTTCTTGGGCGCCCTTCAGCTGATGCTCTTCTCAAAACCATCAGCCATATGAGTCGGCTTGCTGATCCACGTGCTCCAACCAAGCGCAGCGTCTCCACAAGTGAGATAAAGACACATCCAGATATAGTGAAGTACCGGCAACTACGAGATAGTTTGTCCCAAGAGGCTCGCCATGCTTTCGGTAGTATAAAGAACGCAAAGGCTCAGGGGAGCAAGATATACCAGCTGTATAAGGAAGCTGGGGATGCTTTACAATGCTCCAAGGTGAAGTTGAGAAAGACCGCGGTAAAGGAATCTCGCGACCAGTTTTTTGACACCATTGATACCCATGAAATAAACGAACAGCTCGACCTGTCGCTTCTTAATTTGAACGCGACGGAATGGACGCCTCCAAAGGTAGAGCACTGCCTAACGGAACGGGAACGTGTCGCCGGACTCCTGTGTCAAGAGCCTACACACAAAGCCAGCCTCGGGGATCGAATCGAGACCATCACAGCATTGGTCGCATTGTGTCGAGTACAAGAAGCCCCACGCGAACAAAATCGCACTCACGATCGCACGTGGGGGATCAAAAAAAATACGACTCCAGAACCTGAGCCAGTTTCACTGACCTGTCCGAGCAGACAGTGCCTTTTCTGCTACAAACAGCTCAGCCGTCCTCGTAAAGCCCGTGAGCATATGGAAAGGCATCTCATATTCTATCAGTTGGATGATCCAATCCCTTGTCCTCACCCAGTCTGTCAGAAGGACGGAGTGGTCCTAGGTGGTCATATGCACTTCAAGTATCATGCTGCTACTTCACATAATCTTTCACTTTCAAGAAAATGCGGTTGATAATGCCTTTTCTTTTCTCTCGATTCCTCATATAATCTACATTGTTGGTTCGGTCAAGACGGGAGCTTCGGCGCACACTCCTAAATGCCATCTACGTTGTCATAGTATTAATTAGCTCCGGCACTGACGTTTCCATTCCGCCGGAGTGTGAGAGACGCTAGCGATGAGGAGGGAGCCAGACTGAATCCTCGGCGCCAATGTTCCATTGCGCCGGAGTGTGAGGGGAATCTGGCTTTGAGAAGGTCCCACCTCCCCAGCGGCGCTCAATGACAGTCCGCCCAGTTTGTTCAAGGGAGCATCTCCAGATTCGAAACCTTTTCGGATCCTGAAAGCTTCCCTTTGGTCTGTAACAAGACTCGACGAAGATACTGTATCGGGACGAACGGCGGTCTGCTCCCGCCGGTTGGTCATGAAGAGATTCATTTTAGCAAGAAATCAGCGGGTCAGACGATGACCTATCGCCATTCAGGGTGCATTAAAAATAGGTTGGTGCTTGATAGTATCATGCATTTCAAGAATCATGTAGCCAAGATGCATCACATCAGCCTTCGAGCTTGATAGTGTTATATTTCATAGCATTATCAATTATGTTTGTCCCTTCCCTTGATCTTTGCCGCGCTAAGTCTAGTTGTCCTTTATGCTCTGTTGCAGCCTTGATTCAATATCGTGCGGAAGCATGTTCTTAGGAATGGGGTATGAGATTTCCTACTTCAAATTAGTATGAATTATATGCTTGGGGACGGTAAAGGCTTACAATTTGCTTCATAGACGGTGGCCAGGACCCATGATCAACCGACCTATAGGTGATGAAACGACCGTTTTTGATGATGATTAGTGCTACCTCAATATTATCATGCTTTCCAAGCTCGTAAGCCTTTTTAGTTAAGGTCTTAATTCTTGCACTGAGGTTGTTCTCTTTTCTTTTTCGTTCTTTGCACGCCATGTTTAAGTATAATAGCAGTAGTGATTGGGATGAGAGAATGATGGGGCACTTAAGTTTATAAAGAAAAAGCGTGGTAGTTTCTAGATGTAGCTATTTTATAGCACTCTGTTTCTCGAACCGTTTCTAAGAAGCCTGGCTATATGACTGGTCCGTCAAGCAGTCACTGAAAATAGGTTAATTGGGAAGTCACTTCCGTGATGACTAGTCTCTACTATGATGACGAGTCTGTGCCGTCTGGAACCTACTTTTTGGCTCCTATCTATTCTGAGGTTGAGTTTCAGCGCTCACAGCTTCGAGCTCCAATTCCGGCACTCCCTATCTCGTATAATGCCCAGTCTCGTATAGTGACTAGTCTCGTGTATAGTGACCAGTCTCATGGTGTAGCCTTGCAAAGCTGGATGCGATTTTAAGCTGAAGAAACGGCTTTAGGACACTGACTCAGGTGGGTTAAATCTGCCAGGGTCGAACATGTCTCCGGGTGTAAGCACGGCTGGGTTGTTCGCCCTACAGTCGATCATGCCCTAGGACAAGTGTGCTGGGACGCAGGTAACCCCAAGGAGCATTACCCAACCATACTTCAACCCTAGGGCAATCTTCCCAAGGGTAAGGAATTTATGATCATATAGCAATGAGCCTAAGCATCGCTGGCACTGGAGTTGCCGCGTTCAAAAACAAATTTTGATAAAGGTCGGCTGCTGGAAGTATTGAAGATACTACTATTATGGAAGAGATATGATCTGACTAATAACTTGCTAGCTATTTCCGCGCAGACTTCTCGCAATTACATAGGTTGATAGTCCAGATCCTGCAAACGTACTCCATCACTTAAATAACCACGTATAAGGCCTCGCAATTGATCTCTGATCGTCTCGGTTCCGGATACTGAGAAGAGTGAGAACTTAAAATAATTTCCATCAGGCATGAATTCTTACCCATGACTAGCATTTTCCCCTTCTCCTCTTGAGTTTCATGGACTCTTTTGATATGTTTCCCTGCCACCTCCGTTTGGAGTATCTCTTTCAAGTCCGCTCGGCCCTTGTAGACGGTAGCACGTTTACCAAATGGTGTCCTGTCGATGTTTCCCAACTCAATATAGATGGAGATACAGAGGATCTGCCGAACGAAGGTTAGCACAGCAAATGGCAAGTCACCATTGGCTACAGACATAACCGTCATCCAGGGTGTCATCATTCAGGGCATGATTGAGCAGGGACTGCGCTGCTAGTCCTATATCTGGATATTGTCAGCCTTGCTTAAATAAGACTTAAGGATTCTAACCGAGGCTCTGCAACTGCCACACCAAGTGAACTCTGCGAGTACGGGCCTTGCAGTTGTTATAGCCATGAATCAGCTGTTTGACGTAGGGTAGCTCGGCGGCGATGCCGAAGCCACTTGCGACCATAAGGACATTCTCATATCCGCAAACAGGGATGCTAACTCCGTGTGGCCCGCTAAATAGAGCTAGACGGGATCTGTTCCTTTTCATATCGATCTTCCCATGGAAAAGTAGCTCACGAGTCAAGCCTCTACGAGGCTCTATGAAAAGTTCCAACTCTTCCTGATTTCCCTCCGCCCAGGACGTCACCACAAAGGGATGGCTCTGTACAAAGGACCAGAAACTAACTGATGGAATCCACACGTTTATGTACTGCCCGGCTTTGACCTTTATTGGCCGGGACACAGTCATCTTGATCTTGACGGTCTCATTAACTTGAGTGATGTATGCTCGACAATAAGCGCCTCGCCTCCCCTTGCTTCGATATAATATAATGCCACACTGCCAGATAAGTATTGCGAGGAAAATCCCAGCAAGTATATAGAGATACACCCTAGGGAAAGGAGAATTCGAAGGAAGATGTTGCCAAATTGCATAGGCAGAGAGCGCCGCCAATGCCTGGTGTATGCGAAGGAATATCTCGTACGAGGGCCTGCGCAGAACGGGGAGAGACAGTAGCAGTAGAAGACCTAACGAGGATCCTCCCTCGTTGCAAGTTAGATGTGAAAAGTTCCACTCGTGGAGTTATGAATACGTACTATGAGTCCATGCAAATTCCCTAGATCACTCAAAGAGAAAGAGGCCCCAACAGCTACAATAGTAATGCCATGGAAGAGCAGAAGTGTGAATGACATCAACCCCGTTGAGCGATGAATGCGGCGGTATGTGCTTAAGGAAATATGGAGCAGATCTGCTAGGAAACTCAGGTGAGGGCCAAAGAACAGTGGCATCATATTAAGTAGTGAGAGATTTCCTGCTCTGAGGCCAGCCTCTGATACGGAGGACGCCTGAAAACTGACACAAAAGATGTTTATGGTGATATATGTCAGCTGTATGAGAACATCAGCCCAAGCCCACGGGCCTAGAAATCGATGACGACGAAGAAATTGCGGGTAGGTGAGGTATCTTGAGGCTTCAAGAGAAACCTTCTCCATGAGCACAACCAAATAGGGAAGAAAGCTAATGGACAAAAGGATCAAGAAAACACCGCCCACTGCGATTGCATATGCTTGAGTGATTTCCATGATGAAGTTGAGATGTGGACAATTGGGAGTGAAGATGCCAGAGCATGAAAGAATGGACAGGACAAATCGCAATGAAAGATAGGATTTGGAAGAGAATTGAGAAGGAAGCTTCGAGAAAGTGAATTGTTGGATATGGGAAGCTAAAAGTGACCCCAGAATGTTGGGGGTTAAGGCAGCATGAAATTGCAAAATAGGAACTGAATTCGCACCCGCACAACTGCGTCAAGGACATTCTTAAATTTATATTTGAAACGGTTTTACTTATGGATCCTAGAAAGGCCAAGCGATTCGACTGTGGAGTGGAATTAGGAGGCAGTCATATACAGCATAGGTGAAACTAATAATAGAGCTGATTGCAAAAGCGTTCACATTGTCGATGGCAGCACTATTGTGGGGACAGCACTACTGTGGGGACAGCACTATTGTGGGGACAGCACTATTGTGGGGACAGCAATATTGTGGGGACAGCACTATTGTGGGAGCACTATTATAGAGGTAGCACTTTATATAGCAGCACAATTGCGGGGCAATGGGTGTCATTGATTCCAGGCAAAAATGTAAGGCGCCCTTTTTGTCATACAACGCTGCATCACGTGCGAAAGAACCCTTCATGGTAAAAAGCGGCTCCTTTTTGTAACTCAATAGGTAGGGATCTAGTAAACTCGAGTCACTGTATATACTTATAACGCGGACGCACGGAGACTTGAGCTAAGGATATAATTCCTTTCAGCTTCTTCTCCTTCCGCCAGTGACATTTCAGTAATGGATGCTGGATATGTTAGATAGTGACTCCCGGGGATGCACCACAACTTACTTCCATCAATTCGGCCACTGAAGCTGCAGACGTTGTCTCGGATAGAAATCCAACAGCGTTGGAATTAGAAGGCCAACGAAGCAAGTCGTCCACGCCAATAGCTCCATCGTCCTTGACGTATTTCTGCATCAATTCCATCAGAATGAAGCCTAGAGCCTTCACATCCCTTTGATCTCCATGTTTCGATAGAGCATGACAGCACTCTTGATTTGCTATCAGATCATGTCAACAAAAAAACTGCCCTAATCAAAAAGTCTACCAACCAATTTTGACATCCCCTTCCGTGCTAATAAGAATATTCGAGCAGCTTAGTGATCCATGTTCCAGTCCTTCAGAAGCGAGATAGCTCAAGCCCTCGAGTATCTAAATAGAATTAGCGCATGTTTCTCATAAGGTCCATGAGAGCTCACTTGTCCGATTATAGCAGCCAGCTGCAGCTCGTTAGGATAGGCAGGACATCGTACAATCTCATTGAGACTGATCGGCATGTACTCGAGGATGATGTAGAAAACCTTCTCGGTCATCAAAGCCTCGAGCGCCGCAATGAAATTCTCTTGCTGGATTCGTTGAAACATGTAGAGCGTCTTCTCAGCACTTGACTCTGGGAACTGCCTCACCATGACGAGGTCAGACGAAGGTACTCTCCGAGTTGCTATAGTAACAGAACCGCCGAGCTGGCGGTCGTATGACTTCTCGTAGCTCTTCCATGGTGATTCACGCTTTACTTCCAGCGCCTCATGCGCCCTGATCCCAGACTCAACAATCGTTGGCAGTTTGAGCGTCCGAAGACCGCCTGCCGCGTCAACGGTATCTTCTTGTGGGGTGCGGGGTCTTTTCCTGCTCAACTTGTTGGTAGCATTACTCTTGGTGTCCAAGCCATCACCAGAAGGCTTCAGTGGACCCCCGGTTTGACCACTGAGCTCTGGATCTTGAGAAAACGACCTTGCCCCTCCAAGCGCTCGGAAATCGATCTGGGTATTACGAATCTGGGACTTGGAACTCATACTGGTTATATGGGCGATAGTGTAAGTTTGATAAGATCGGTGTCGACTGAGGGAGACGGATAGAGCACTTTATAGCATGATCGAAGTAGGACATGCAACAAACTTGGGATGGGTCTATATGCTATTTAAGCTTGAGCAGTTAGCGTGAAAGAGGGTGGGCGCTGTTTATGGAAGCTCACATAGAAGACCCTGGAACATAAAACACAAGGTCCTCCCGCGTCCCAGGGCGACCGCAGAACCCAATTTTCTATACGTATCGTTGATCAATATGCGGCAATCTCAATTCCTCGAGCAAGAGCGTAGACTTGCGGAAGAAAAAAGGATCAAGTACAAGGGCACAGCCCGTATCAGGCTCGATGTACTGCATTTCCAATGGAACAAGCCAAGAGAGCTCAACCAGAAGAATCTAGAGAGGTTAAAGAGTTGTTTTCAAACCGAAGGATGCCGTCGACTGGAGCTGGAGAACCATGTTCCAGCCATCATTGATCAGTTGCAACTTGACGATGCCATGCAGGCTTCAAACATCTCGGCTAGCGCTATGATGACTAATCAAACCAATGACTACCCTGAACTGAACTTCCCGGCCGGATATCAATTGAAATGCCTTCACGGACGCCATCGAGTGCAGGCAGGTAGGGAGTTCCTCCCTCCAAGAGACAAGTGGTGGACGGTTGATCTGTATCTTGCAGGTATGAGCACCTCGGATGAGCGACGACTGCCTTTTTCTGACTGTTTTTGCCCCAGATACTAACAAGGAGCTCAAGACGACCCTCATTGAGGAATACTCAAACGAGGACAAGCCTTCCGGCGGCGAGATCTACTGCAAGATCCGGCGGTATCGGAAGGAGCGAAATCTGTGCTTCGAGAGACGATGGTGGGCTCGTCTATCCGATCACGGAAGAAGGAGTCTTCGACAGCTCTTTCGTCATGATGAGCTCACAGCGGCGTTTTACGACTTGTTGGAGATTCCAGGACTCTGGGACGGAATGAGAATCAGCACATTGCCCAAGTTGATGGGCATGAAATGTGATGAGGTAGGTCTGGGTTCTTGTGGGCACGCTGGCTTGCTCATCCGCACAAATAGGAAATCTTGCGGTATCTCGATCACATAAAGCAGGTCTGGCATAAGCTCCTCCGTGGAGATAAGCAGGCGCTGCAGAAAGTCGATCAAGTCACGGTAAAAGCTCTAGAACTCAAAGCGCCAAAATCTTCTGGACGCGATGCCCAAGTTTTACAAGGTCAACTGCTGAGTGGCCAGATTTTTGGCGTGTTCAGTCAGCAAGATCGTGAAGCGATCTGGAGTGAACTTTCCTCCATTGAAGGCTTGATTCCTACTCTCTATAGCTGCTTTGAGGATATCAAGTATCTGCAAGGCCCCGCCGACTGCATTAAACGGCTGATAAAGCTGTCTCCCAGAGACACCGTGTATACTGCCATGGAGCAGAGTTTCTCCGACGTGAACCAGGTATCGGATCAATGCTTACTTCAGGAAGCGGATTCAACGTTCACGGTCACACCAGGGAACGCGGGAGATCGTTTCGACTTGGGCTATCGGCAGATATGGCTCTATGCGATGCGCCATTTCCGCGAGATGCCAGTGGAACCTAAGAAGAAGAAAAAGAACTTGCTCGCGAAGCCGGGAGCTAGAAGAGCAGACGAAACGGTGTTGTGCGAGTTTGCCGCTCTTGCCGACCGGTTAGGATTTGAGTCTGGCGAGATCTCCGCGCTGAAGCAACGATCTTCAGACAGGGAGATTGCACGTAATGCCTTACTGGAAGCCAGGAAATCCAACCGCTTTGAATACAGCGACGCTCTCTTCGAGTCTCACATAGCACAGATAGTGGGGATGTTCTCAACGGCAACGCCAACAAGATGCGAGCGAGCGGGTCCAGCTCTTGTCGCTGATGATCCCAACGCATCAGGGAACCGATGTGGGTCTCCAGATGAGCAGGCTCACGAAGAGGACGTCAAGTCTCTTTTTATAACTAGTCTACACAACGCAAGAGAGGAACAAGGCGAGACGATCACATCATTCTTTGTGCGCAGGTCTGTATACTTTGTATTCTTGGGTAAGCTAATGAAAACCTCTGTAAATGGTAGCCCTGGCCTTCCACGACCACACAACGCCGGTGCCCAACAGGTTGAGTCCACATTGGAAGATCTCGATATTCCTTCAGTGCCACTGGAAGACGTTGTGATGCAGGGAATCCGACAAGGGGGAGCAGAGCAAGACAGACTAGTCCAAGAGCAAGAGCGAGCTGCAAGACTAGAGGAAGAGAGGCTGGAACAAGAGAGATTGGAGCAAGAGAGGCTGGAGCAAGAGAGGCTGTAGCGAGAGGCTGCAAGACTAGAAGAAGAGAGGCTGGAACAGGAGCGGGCTGCAAGACTAGAAGAAGAGAGACTAGAACAGGAGCGGGCCGCAAGACTAGAAGA
>JAABUP010005536.1_pt1 | contig 19043 bp, 16 predicted proteins | sample 5559201 | NCBI WGS metagenome assembly JAABUP01 (sample SAMN10711887, study PRJNA513373) | rock metagenome | isolation source: Antarctica rocks | place: Antarctica
CTGACCAGAGACGCGACACCGACGATCATATGGGCTTATTTATGATCGTCCTACACACAGAAAGGAAAGCTATCTATTTACGATCTTGCGCCAAAATCGTGTCTTGACAAAGGGGTCCACCATACCATGATAGGTTGTGTAAATTTTGCGTCAACTAACAGATATCGAAATCAGATCTGTTCGTCTGCTTCCGACACCCCATTCGACACAGCGTCCACGATGGGATCAACTCCAGAGCGCCATGTTGCAGTCACCTTAAGTCCAGTATGCAACTTGCTTTCGGCTGTGATGAAGAGAGGAATGGGGGTGGCCCTGCCTTTCACATCGAACGTGAGCGAGAACTCCACCGTCGTCTCCTGAGGACGCAGATCCGTCGATATATCCCTCAGATGCTTGCCCATTGAGCGGATGGATTCGCGTACGGCAACTAGTGCGCTGTCGAACGCGTTATCTTTTATGTCATCATAAGATTGTGCGCCAGCAGCAAAAAGCTTTTCGTCATCGTCCTCATTCCCGACGGTAACAGGGCCGCCAACCGGCTCAATGTAGACGACTGCGTCTCCGATATGTAGCTTGGCAAGTCTTCGGGGTGGTGCCTGTTCCTCATACATCGCCCCTGACCCAATCACTTCCTCATTAAAACTCATGAATGCCTCCTTCCCAGGTACAACCACAGGAAACCGTGATGACGCCTGATTTGAGCGTGGTTTTGAGCGTTGACCACGGTTTAGTGCAGTTGTACCCCTTCCCAACGTCGGGTGTGTTATGCAAGCATCAAGACATCGCCCTACCGTTTCCAAGTTACAGCCGTCACCTGTCCGGTTAAGCGATCCGTTGCATCGACCCGGACTCTGATGACTTTGCCGGGCACAATCCCATCGCTATCCATCAGGACCCTTGAGACGTTCGCGATGGTGAGTGATGTAGACCCGTCCGGTAGGAGACTAACTACGAGTTCTCCTTTTTTCAGACGTACCTGGACCACGTCGGCCTCAAGCACGTCGCCCCGCTTCAGTTTGGGACGCGGTAGTATCGGTGCCTCCGTCTGCGCACGATGTTGTTGGCTTACTACTCCATTTGTAACAGTGGTGGGGTCATTTGTGCTGCCGCTGCTCGCATTGCGCACTTCAGCAAGCCTGTCAGCTATCAGTGATACAGATGGCTGCTTGTTCCCTGAGAGCGGGCGGTCGAACGCCGATGGGTCCGGGAGTACAGGCCGGGAGCGGAACTCGTTCCGGTCTCGTGCGCTCTCGGCGAACGGCAGATCGATGCGCATGGTCCGCACATTCCCCTCACGGTTCATGGGATCGGATGGGGTTGGCTCTTGGGGTATGACGCCCGGCCATTCCATTAGACGTAGCAGCATGGCAATGCGTCGCAGTTCGTACAAGTGCGTTGCTTCATCATGCGGTAAACCAAGCGTATCAAGCACATGGCGCTCGAACTCCTTAGTGTACTCGACCAGCGTGGCGCGGTCGGAGAGGTCAACAGGCGAGCGCTGCTCCCCGGTCTCCCAGGAGCCGTCATTCGTGAAAAGTGTCTCGTAACGTCGGGGCCGATCCGTCAAATGCAAGGTGGCTCGCAGTTGTACGGCTCCCATGCCCAACGGCTTACCCATCCCCAGGCTATGCACGTACTCCACGCCGTCCGATCCGAGCGGGTGCAGCGTCCAACACAGCGCACCTAGTTCGGGCTCTGACAGGTTCTCAAAATGCACGCGGAAGTGGAAGCGTGTTCCTGCTTTGACGGGCTCGAACTGTGTGTGCTGCGTGCTGCCAGGCTTCACCGCCTGCAATTGCTGCCCCGTGAGCTTGATATCGTCCAGAGTGCGTGGCCCTTGGCGCCAGTAGCGCTTGTGGCCGCGGATCGTCGCGCCGTGGCTGTCGAAATGGGTGAGGCGGTCACGCACCGATTGCTGCTGCACGAGATAGTGCTGGAAGGCCGTTGGCTTGGGCGTCCCCAGAATCGGCGGCACAATGGGCGACGAGGCCAGCACGTCCTTTTGGTCGGCGACCAGGTGAGCGTCGCCGACGGAGACCCGGCTAGCGTAGGCCCGGGCTTTGTCTCCCTGCTTCGCCTCCGCCGGTGCGCCCGTCTTGCGCTTGACGTAGCCGAACAACGCCTCGGCGTAGTCCACATCGTCCTCGTTTCGCAATGCCTCCGGGACGAGTTCCCGTGGGGTATGCTGGTAGGGCAGACGGAACATCTGCGCGCGGCCGAAGAAAATGAGGGCTCCCCTGGTTTCCTCATCCTCCCCTTCGCGCAAGAAGAAGACAGGATCGCCTGACTTTGGAGGATGGGCGCGCAGCAGCCCATCTCGTTCGCGGCACCCCTTTGCCGGCTCATTCTTGGGAAAGGCTTGTTGCTGCCACTGCGTGATCTGGTCGTCGTCATGGAATTGCTCGATCAGGTTCTGTGTATCCGGTCCGGCGGACCGCTCGTCCGTGCTGCCCCACCTAGGGATGGCGATGCGCTCGGATGGCCCATTACTTTGGAAGATAAACTCCTTCTTTTTACCCGGACTTGCTCCGGTGATGACAAGCACGCCCGGCAGCCATTCGCCGGATGGGGGATGATCATCCACCTCCCGCCGCGGCTGCACATCCGTGACGACGATGCCTTTTGATGGCCGCTTGAACCACAGCGGGTGGTATTGTTGGTCCCAGTCCGGCTTCTCGTTGGCCAGGTTAGGCAGGCGGCCGCGCCCGATACGAGCGGCAACGGGGCGCGGGATGCGGAACACCTCGCACTTGGCGATGACGCCGACACTGTCATTGTTCTCCTCCCGTGTCAGGAAGCCGCCCTCCACCTTGTTGCCGAATCGTTTCTTCCCGACCATGCGCTCGCGATATTCCAAGCCAAGCGAGGTGTTGTCGACGCTCCTGTAAAATAAGTGCTTATCGGTCACGCGCTCAATTTTGCCGTAGCTAGCGATCTCCAGCACGCCGCGCAGCATACCCCGCAAGCTGCTGCCGGGGATAACCGGCTGCGTTTTGTCGACCGTGTAGAAGAACTCCGGTCGGTTCTTGACGCGCTCGCGAAACGGCAACTCCTGCCCCTGCTTCTGTTTTATCCCCTTCTCTTGTTCTTGCTCGTCCTGCTCGGGCCTGTCTTGCCGCTCTTGCAGCGCAAATTGCTCCTTCGTGAGGCCACAACGCACGTAGAGAGGAGAGCGTGCGGTCAACTCGACGTCGATAAATCCAGTATGGCAGTAGGGAGCAAAATGGGGATCGGTCGTCGCGTTCCCATGCCCGTAGATGTCGTGCGAGGGCAGGGACTGGGTTACGGGCGATCTAAGCGCCCGAACGACTGCCTCAGGCAGCGGCACGAAATTGTAGGGGGCGGAGGCGATGCGGTCGGCACGGGTGGGGTTGGCATGCCGAGGCAGGTTGCCTTCCGGTCGGTGTGCGTTGGTCATGTGATCCGTTCCTCCTCGCAAGGCGCCAGTGCTCATCGTGTCCGTCTTATACCTTATGCATGAACCGTCGATGGGAGATCTGATTGTAGAGATGTGAGGCGACTGAGCGCGATGCGGGCGGTACCTGTAGCGACCCTCTCACCGCGCTGGCTGTCTATCTGGTCGTCCTTGTCATACGCCAGGTAATGCCGCACGCCTAACCGGACCGGGCGATGCGTCGCCCCAGATTTTGTATCGAATACGCTCTCGGGCAGATCCAGGGGGACGGCGTGGCGCAGCCCCTGCCGGCCGTCGGCAAGCAGAGTGAAGCCGCCCGTGGCTTGCTCCGCACACGTCCCCCATAGGATCTGCTGTTCATCAATGTGTTGTTCCAACGACTCGACCTGCCCCTCGGCCTGCGCGTTCTCTTCCCGCTGCGCGAGAAAATCGGGCCACTCGGCAACACGGCCAGCCAGATGTTCCCTATGCACCGTCGCTTTGCCTCCGCTATCCTGGATCACGCGCGCCGACCAGTGATCCGCGTCTCGCCAGAGCAGCAGTTCGGCAACGCTCCCGAAGGCCCGGCACTGCTGCAGCCTGTCCAGTCGCAGCCGTGGCAGCGGCGCGACGGTGATGCGTTGGTCGGCTGTGACCAGCACTCCATCCCGGAAGGCACCCCAGATCACGCCATCCTCCGCGTGCGCCAGCAGGAACTCCAGGTGATAGCGGACCGCCTGCGCGGCAAGCCACAGCCGTAGCGGCATGTCCGGATCGTCCTGGGATGGATGGGATACATCGCCTTCGAGTGGCGCTGGGGTCATCCCTCTACCCTCCTCTTGGTCAACTCCGCGACGAACCCGTTCAACTCCTCCGGCTTGTCGACGACGAGTCGGCCACCCTTGTCTTTGATCGTCCAGGTACGCTCTTTCCAGGTGACAGCGGCATCATAGCCCCGCAGGCGTCCGCGGCCGATGCTGCTCTCGCCGCCTACCGGCAGATCTCCCGTCCAGAGATCCTTAAGCAGGAGGAGCACGAGGCCGATCTCGTGGCGCTCCGGGTTGCGCAGCTCGATGCCCAGGATGACGGCCGCGTCGGCACCCGCCAAAACGCCTTCCGCGAAGAGGGCGCCGGGGTACGACCCGGCGGTAAAGCGATCGATGGAGACACGCTGCTGCACCAACTCCATTACGACCTCCTCCGTTGTCTTTCCTTCTACCTCATGTTTTCGCACCACGCTCTCGTGCACGACGAGGCGGCTAGCCTGCGCCTCACCACCCGTCTCTCCTGCGTCGCGCGCGCCCCCTTTGGCGCGGGCAAAGCCGAACATGTCCTCTACCAGCGTGGGGGCAAGTCCGAGCGTATGCACGATCCGCGTGGCACGGTGCCGCAGCACGCCGGCCAGGCTCGTTCCCGAGATGACCGGAAGCTTGGAGGCCACGCCATTCCTGTCGAGCCGCCGCGATCGCAAGTGCGCTACGTCGGGTACTGCGCCGGTTTCATCCTGCCCGGCACGGATGAGAAGGGTCCCATTGAGTTGGAATGAGGCGCGGACGCGCAGAACATCCCGCTCGTCTGGCAGGGCCTTGTCCACCCCCAGGACATCGGCAATCACGGGCCCACGCCGCGTCGGCTCAGCTTTGTCCGGCCAACCGCCGGGTAGGTCGCGGCGTACCGGGGAATTGGCCCGGTGTCTCGCGAAAGATGAATTCTGATCGGCCGGTTGATACGGATCATAGGGATCGAACTTGAGCCAGGCCAGGCGATCATCGGCCCGGGTAAGGTCGAACTCCCACACGCGCCACTCTGCAACGTGGCAACGGCCAAAGCCTCGACTCTTCCCTCTGCCCATCCCGATATCCGCGGGATGCTCCGTTGTGCCGCTGAGGCCGCAGAGGGCAGTGGCCAGGGCATGCTTCAACATCTGGTCGTTATCCTCGATGCCCCACTCCTGCTGCGGCTGCTGCGGCGCACCGACATCCCGCTGCCCAGAACGTCTTTTCGCCGGGATGAGGAGTTCGAAGAGCAACGGGAACGTCGTTCCCGCCGCGAGCAACTCGAGGTCATACTTGCCGCCGTCCGCAGCCGTCCGCGAGGCGGGGTCGATCCTGACACCGTCGCGCAACTCCAGGACGGGGTGCGCATCGCCACGCGCGTCGTCCACGATTAGCAGGCTTTGCTCACCCTCGTCGTCGCCGCTCTGGCCGCCGAAGAGCGTCTCAGTGAGGTCCTCCTCAACCTCCTTGTGATAGTACCCGTGCTCACGAACACGGAGGTAGTGCCGCAGGGCGCCGGCAAGCGTGGCGCCTGTGAGCAGCAGCGCGTCGCCGATGCTGTCCCGTAGCACAGCCATGTCGGTCGGCCCATCGGCATCCCCGTTGCCCAACAGGGTCGGCGTGTCGAGCATCAGATCGCCGCGCACCACGATGCGCCTCATGATCCCGCGCCCGGCGCGCTCCGACGGAGTGGGGTCGAGTATGGCCGCCTGCGTCGTCTCCGGATCCAACGAAGGTGTTGCGCGTACCGTTACAGTCACTCCTGTTGCTCCTTACTGGCCCGCTTTACCGCTGCCATGATCAGGCGCAGGTCGTACTCAAGGCGCCATCCCGGATCGAGTTTCGGTTGCTGTCCGGCAACAACGACATCCTTGATGGAGGCGTCGTCGAGCCACTTGTCCTCTCCTCCTAGCCAATCCCCGAGCTGCTGGTCGAAGCGCTTACCGATCTGGGTGCCCGTGGAGACGCGGGTCGATTGGTATTGCCGGCGCGCGTTGGCCGGCAGGTTCTTCAACAAATCATCGATGGGCTTGCGCGATGGCTTACCGTCGTTAGCCGTGAGGGCGTGACGCGCCACAATCGCCAGGCGCGAGAGTTGACTGTTGCTCAGGCGCGTCGGTTCCAGGCGGGTACGCCCGACCTTGTCCAGCAGCAGCGCGTCTAGCCTGCGGCGGAGCAGCCGCTCCGCCATCTCACTGGCTATGCGGCGAGAGAGGTCGTCCATCTGTCCAGTATCCGCGTCATCGGGTTCATCATCGGGTGCCCTGCGCGTCGTCGAGGCCGTACCCAACGGCCACCCGACGGCGATGCGGCCGAAGCCGTCTACGCGCCCTTCGCCGAGCCCTCGTGCGACCACTGCCCGCACCCTGTTGTGCCTGGGTTGAGGACTGACCTCCAGCTCGAAGACGCTCCCCGCAGCCAGGGCGGGAACCTGCGGCAGAGGTAGTCCCCAGGTACGGTTGAATCCGCCGACCAAGGTGCTGCTGGCAAAGCGGTTCTTGATGCGGAGCACGGCGTCCTGCGACAGCTCCAGTTGCGTGGCCAGCTCCCGTAGCGGCAGGTCGGCCACATGCTGCCCACCTGCGTCGCGCGCGATCAGATCGCTTAGCAGGGTCACGACCATCGTCCCTGGCTCCAGGCCGTAGGCGGGCTCCCCGTCCTCATCGACGTGACCCATGACTGGCGCATTCTCGATCCAGGCGTCGGGCCGCAATCCAGGCGATCCAGTCTCGTCCGACCCGTCATCGACCGAGTGGATAGCGATCGCCCCGATGACCATGTGGCCGTAACCGGCGCTACGCGAGCCGCCGAGCCAGAGGTCGCCCTCTAGCAGCAGATCGTGGAGCGTGTCCGCGTCGGCGTCCGTGTCGCACAGTATCACACCCTGGAACATCTGATCGACGTCGATCGCGTCGTAGCGGAACACTGCCCCTTCGTCGCTCGTCGCTCGCCCGCCGATACGCTCGCGCGCGTTGTGGATGCTGACACGCCGTCGTGGCCTGGTCAATATGGCCGTACTCGAACCCGCGGTGTAGGTGTCTGGCGGGATACCCTTCAGGATGAGGGATGGGGAATGATTGGCACGAACGCGGTCGTGCAGGGGAACCGCGTCCGTTACCGTGGGCCTTTCTCCTTTTTCCAAAAACCAGGATCGCGGGGCCGGCAGGAATCGCTGGCGCTCATCGACGCGAGACTGGCGGACGTAGGGATATGCGTTGAGGTAACGAGTTGCGCCCTCGACGAACAACCGCCGGGCCTCGCGCTCTCCGCTGTCGGAGAGCAACTGTTTGGCCTCCATGTCGTTGGTAGGGTCGCCGGAGGAACCGGACCGGCGGCTGCGCCGGCGTAGATAACGGGCGATCAGGGCACCGCGCAGCATGCTGCCAGGAATATATGAGTACGATACGCTGCTGTTGGGATCACCCTGGAGCGAGGTTGCCAGCAACGGCTGCACGGTCCGTAAGACCACAGTGATCGCTTTCATGGCCGCGTTTCCCCCTATTCCCCGTCGAGTAACAGACTGGCGTATGATCCACTGAGCGCCGCGCCGTCTCGCGCCATCAACGCGCACCGCACGCAACCGCGTCCGCGGTTGCGCCCCTGTCCCAATCGACGCAGGGCCAGGGCACCGGCGTCGAGCAGGGCGAGCGAGCGCGGGCTCGGCGGCTGCTCGAAGGTGAGAGCCGCCGCAAACACAAGCCCGCGGACGACGAGGCGCGTCGAGCGTAGGCTGCGGTCGTCGGGCGCGCCACTCATCGCGTCGACCGCTGTCTGGCGACGGATCACCGTGAGGGCGTCAAGCACGTCCCCCGGTGCGAGCGCGTCGCTTGGCGAAGGTTGCTTGGGCTTGCTCTCCTGCGCCCAGCGCCAGGCCCGTACCTGGCGCGCCACACCGCGCCGCAACCCCTGGGGCAGGAGCGCATCGTCGATGTGCAAGATCGCGCCGTCATAGGCACTGCCGGGGCGACCGTACAGAGTGCGGACCTCATCGCGCCAGCCCGCCCGCATCGCGGGGGACAGCACCGCGATCAGGTCATCGGTCGCCTCGCTCAGCAAGCCCTTGATGGTGCGACCAGGCAGGTAGGGAAATCCGTCGCGATCGTAGACCACGTCCTGGTCCACCAACCCCGCGACACCATCGCCGCGCCCAGGTGTCGTGTCGCTCACCAGTTCGATAAAGAGCGTCGCGGGCACAGAGACCATGCCGGACGCGCCCGATGTATCCAAATCCAACACGTCCGGCGTCATCGCGGATTCTCCATCGTGGTCCAAGGATCGACCAAGAACTCCATGGCTTCGATGGGGTCGAAGTAGCCGCAGATCTCTCCGAACCATCCTTTGCGTCGCAAGGTGTCTCCGGCACCGCTTTTGGCGCCGCCGGAGAAGCGCGGGAGCCCCATGCCAGCAGCGAGGCGCGGTTGGCCCGCCCCGGCATTCTGTCCCTGTGCAGACCCTGTGGGTAATAGCTCATACGCGTGCAAGAACTGCTCGGTCTCCCCACCTCCCTGCCTTAACGCCTCGCGCAGGGTGATCACCTTGTTGCGCTTGCCGCACCATACATCATCCTCGACAAAAGACCTGACCACCTCGCGGAACGCCGGCCAGGTGCGCCAGTCGTCCTCGGATTTAGCCAGGCGCACCGGTCGCAGATGCAAGTCCCCAGCGGGAACGCTGTACTCACGCTCGCGTATCTCCTCAATCCCGCTCGTCGGTCCGGCCGAGGCGATGTGCCAGTCAAGGGCTGAGAAGGGTTTGTCCGGCGCCTCCTGTCGCACCCGCGTCTTTGCGCTGGCGCATAGACTCTCGCTCAAGGCGTAGGCCCGCGCAAAGGGGTAGTGGGTCTTCACTATCGCAACCCCGGCGCACGCCGTGAAGGACGCCCCATCGGCGAGGCGCTGGCGCTCGAAGAGGGTCATGTACCGCGCAACAAGGCCCAGGCCGATGCGGCCGTCGCACACGAACGTCACGTCGTCTCCCCCATAGACCAGCGGACGGAACGGCATGTACCAGGGCCCCGCACGCTTTTGACGGTCCTTGCGGTCCCGTTGCTGACCGAGCCTGAACTGGCGGATGCGCCTGTCCCCCCGGGCGACAGTGAAATAGGCCTCCGTTGGCCCCACTTCCTCGATACACGCGCGGAGATCGGTATAGAGGTCGCGCAAAGCCTTTGACCCAACCTTGCGCACATCGCCCGACAGCCGGCGAATGGCGGCGATGTAGTCGCGGTTCGAGTTATAGAAGTCCTTCCCGGCGTTAATGAAGTGCTTGCCGATACCGTTGCCGTCCGCATGCACCACGGCGACATAGCTCGACGTGCCCTCGCTTCGCCCCAGGTTGTCCAGATCGTAGGGTAGCCGGCCCCGCACGGCGTCCAGGGCGTCCGCGAGCGCATCGTTCGCATCATTGAACACCGTGAGCTTGGCGACGACCTCGCCTGAGACCGGGTACGACTCGTCCGAGACATCCTTGTAATACGTTCCGCTCATATCGACGGCGGGTAGCCCCGTGGAGCCGCACGCGGCCGTGACCCCAAGGCCAAGCAGGGGCGCGGAAGGGACGCGCTCGCGCTTGAGTCGATCGATCTCTGCATCCATGAGCTCGCTCACCACCTTCGGCAGGAGAGGTTGGTCGTCCCACTCGAAGGCGCGATGCGCGGCTACCAGGGTCAGTCCCGTCGCCCGGCGCAGCGCCCGTTCCGTTAGCACGCCAACGAACTGCTGCGCCAGGGCCAGCTCGTCGAAGAGCAGCACGGTGTTTCCGCCCCCGCTATAGACCAACTCGGCCCTGACTTCCCCCATCTCGATACGCTTACCCACAGGCGTCTCGACGGGACCATCGTCGACCGGAATATAGACCTGATTTCCCACGAGGTTTTCTAATACGCTGGTGACCCAGCCCCCCGTCGCTTGGGCGGCCAGATACGACGCGCCGATGTTCTCGCGCAGACGGTTGCTGCCGAAGATATATGGCTGGATACCCGTGGTATCGAGGACGGTCGCGGTGATCCTCTTCGTCATGGTGCGTCCACCGATCCAGAGCTGTTTGCGTTAACCCATTCGCGCAGCCGCAGCGGCAAGCTCATCAAGTGAGAACGCCCAAATACCGCGATCCTCGTGTCGTCGAGCACCAATTTCAACTCTTTCTCCAGTTCCTGCACCCCACCGGCATCCTGATCGTCGCTCGGGAGGATGTCGCTAAGCATGCAGACAAGGGCGGTACGCGCTTCACCGCCGCCGAGTTGCCGCGCGCGCACATACGCTTCGAGCAACTTGGACTTGCAGCGGGATCGCTCGCGGGACGTGGTACATGAGATCGCGAAAAGCTGGTAGCCGATGACAAAAGCAACGTCGAACTCGAAGCGCTCCTTCTCGGACGCGTCGCGCAGAATAACAATTGACTGGCGCGCGCTATGGATGGCGGCGGACGGCGGTAAGGAGTCCGCTAGCGCGTTTACCTGCGCCAGGACATAACTCTCCAGCCATCGTCCGTGGAGCCACGCGCATCCGGTCTGCAGCGATGAGAAACCACCGACCTCCGCTAAGGCGCGTAGCGGCAAGGTATCGCCCACCACACCATATTCCTCGCGCAGGAAAGTTAGGGCGCTGTCATGCAGGGCTTGCGTCGACGGATCGCCGTCGCTGTAGCTTGACGGGTTGGGGCGAGTAAGGGGAAGTGCGATTTCAGCGAGGTCCGCCTCGGACTTCCACTCTCGCCGCCCATCAATCATCGCGCGGCACTCTCGATCGAGAACTGTAGCACACCAACCGGTCCACGACTTCAGAGCCTTCTGTGATGACGAGAACATTTTTGCCAGCTTAGACGCGGCGTCCGGCAGTATCGAATCACCTTCCGTCTCCTTCTGTCGTAAGCCGTGAAGCAGGATGAGTTCGTCCACGTTTATCTTGAGAGTAATCGGATACGCCTCTGGGCGGCCCTGTGCCTTGTCTACAAGCATCCGCGGCGTGCGAGGGTCCAGGTAGCTGAAGATAGGCTCGGGTCCTGGCGGCTTCTGCCCGGTGTGCGGATCGGGCAAACGATACCAGTCCCGCAGGGCCATGTAGCTATGCACGCCCATCGGACCGGTGCCGCTGGTGTAGTTGAGACCGATGGTACTGGTAGGATTCTCCCTCTTGATCTTGGCGACAATCCTGGTAATCTCGCGCGCGATATGGTGGCTGTCGTACTCAGCGAGACGGAGGCTGGCGTATTTATCCGCGACGAGCGGTACCCCGGCGATCCGTCGTATCTCACCGGACTCGCCATCCCCGAATCCGTGACTGGCCAGCGTAGCGCACAACGCTGTAAACACCTTCTCGGTGTACTGACTGTAAACCGGATACAGTGTTCCCCCAGGCTTGAGAAGCGTTCGCGCCGCCACGTAAGCGGGCAGAGGATTTTCTCCAATCAGAACGAAGAGGTGCTCGACCTTTTCATGTACCAGTGCGTCCGCCGGTTCCATCGTCTCCTGACGCATCAGTCTTCCCCTCTCGACACTACCCCGTCAAGGGTAGCGCGCAAACGTCCGGCCATAAGTCGCCAATGGACGAAAGAAAACAAGGTTTAGGAGCGCCGCAGAGTCCACGCGACACAAGGTGTCGCGTTGGACGGTAAATTCAAGCTGGCCTGCCCTCATCCGCCGATGCCTAGAAGGCAAAAGGGGCGTGTAGCAGCAAGTATACAGTATTTGGGGGAGGGCTATGTATAACTATAGTACGACGATTAGAGAGATTAGGGGTGCCGACGAACTGGTTAGCTTGTGATATTACTAGCACCAACTAATCGCTAGAAAAATCAATCAGGCGGTGCGGTACCACCACCGACGATACGGTAGCGCCCGTTGCCGAGCACGCACGCCTTGCCAATATGCAGGGCTTGACCGTAGACCAAATAAGGGAGATAGGATGAGAGATCGCCTTCATAGACAGCGGTGCCTGTAAAGCCACCAAGCGGAGTGTGGCGGTTTTGACGCGAGGAGTAGCGATTCCAGCTATGCCAAGTCCCATCCCAGGCAACGAGGCGCACCGATTCGGCTTCGTGCGCCAGCGCCCTGAAGTGCTCCTCCGGCGCTGCGCCTCCATGAAATAGAGCCAGAGCAGTGAGTCGGCGTAGCAACGCCCGCATCACGGTCGCGAAATCGGGCACCTCCACGGGCACTTTGTCGCGTACAACATAAGCCGGTGTGAGAAATTGCAGCGCGAGCGCACGTGGTGATAGTGCATGCGCATGCGCGAGGGCTTGCTCCCAGGACACAACCAGTTGTAATGCCGAGGGCTCCGGGAAAGAAGGAAGGGGCAATCGCTGCACGCCAAAGGGGTCCTGCTCCCACGCTGCGTGAATCACAGACTTGCCACGACCCGCACCCAGACCACCCAATGCCAGTCGCACACATGCATCGACGACGTAGCTTGCCAGATGCAATGCTAGACCACATAGTTGCACCTCGAAGACGAGGGTTTCCCCAGGCGCGTAAAGCCGTCCAGCGCCCTGCGGTGGCCGAATCACGTAGGGATGGGGTACCTCTTGCTGTCGCTCGTGCAATTGGGCATACGGCGAGCGCGGTGTGTCGAAGAGATAGCCGTATACGCACCGCGTCGGACGCTCAGTCGTGAGAGCGTCCGCATTCTCGCGACACTGCTCACACGGAGGGCCTTCATGACGATACAGGCAACCGACATCGCGCAAGGCATGACCGAAGGCGCCACGCAACGTGCTCCCACCGTAGGGCGGCAGTACGATGGATTCGGCAACTAGTGCCTCGAATTGTAGACTGGCGACGGGCAAGGAGTACGCCTTCCCTACCTCATCCATCTGGTGGGCGGCGTTCACTAGCCCCTCCGTTTCTTCATACATAATACCGTGATTGCTAGTCGAGATTGAGACAGGCGAGGGCGAGCAGGGACGCATGGACTGTGATCTCCAAGCCGGCGACGGAGCGGACATGCAGATGGGCCAGACCCATGGCGGTGAGGTGGCTGTTGACCGTCTCGATGGCCAGGCGGACGGTGCGCAGCCCACACTACTCGGCGCGTGTGTTCGGCGTCATGGTGTCCTTGCGCAGGGGCACGAGGACACCCCCGCCACGGGCGCGGATGACCGCCTCGTCGGGCGCGCTATTGTAGGCGTTGTCCCCGTAGACCCACGCCCCGTCGGGCAACTCAACCGTCAACGCGTGGAGGGGGGTGAGGGCGTGCCACCCGCCCGGCAGGAGCGTGAAGGCGACGGGCAGGCCGTCCGTCGTGCAGACCAGATGCAAGCGCCAGCCGAAGACCTTGTCCTTCTTGGCCGCGCAGGAGCCGCAGGAGGCCCGCCCCTGCACGGTGCGACAGCGCCGGGCACGCACCCGTGTGCAGACGGGGACGGGCCTGCGATCGATGATAAAGTCACAGATCGCGGCCTGTCCGTGGGCGAACAGGTCCCCGCGCACGTCGAGCAGCAGGGCGAGCCCGTCGGCCACGGCATGGATGCGGCGCGAGAAGCGCGCGGTCGAGAGCGCCCGCGACAGGTACCCTGTGGCGCGCACCACGGCCAGCGTGCGGGCGTGGTGGTGGCCGAAGAAGGCCGCCGCCACGACCGCCACCGTGAGCACCTCCGCGTCGCTCACCCCTGCCAGACGATGGCTCGTGTGCCCCAACGCGCGCATCGTCTCGTCAATCACCACGTCGATGCCTCTAATGTGCTCGGCGGTCATCGCCTCTCTCCCTACTCACTGCTGTCTCTCAACCTCAGTGAAACCGGATCGGGCGATGATCGCCAACTAGCAATCAGGGTATAATATACTTTCATCCTGCCCATAACGTCGGCTGGCCATACTCTGCCATATTCGTCGTGCAAGCACAAGCTCTCCGCACCAAGCATGTCTTCGCCAGTTTGTCGCCATTCTCCACACCATGATTCGTCGCGCTGATTGATGGGGGGCATGATATCGCTAGACGTTGACGCTGGGTGGGAGTGCCTGAGGTCTTCACATCGGCGCGCCTGGTACGGAACGGCTACTCTATACAGATGCCGACGCTCGCGGTCCTGGTACGGACGTTGCTGCGTTGGATGACCGCGTTGGCACAGTTCCATAGCGGCTAGGTACCGACGGGGCACTTCCCCGTGTGGGCGCGATAGGCCGAAAGAGTGCGGTTGGTGTCATGGGACGGTGACTGACGTGATTGGGATCGCTATTTCAGATGTCAGGAGCGGCGCACCACCAACGGCGGTCTAGCGGGCGCCACCGTATACGAGGAGGAGGTCGAGCGGCTCCTGCCGTACCATATGTACGGCCAAGCCGTGCACACGGGCAAGCTATGTACCTTCGGTAGGGGGCGCTACCGCATCGTCGGTAGCGGCATGGCCGGCGCATGATACGGGAGTGAGTCGCGCCGAGGGTTGCAGGGCGTAGGCACCTCACTATCATGTTGACGCACCGTCCGAGAGCTACACAGGGAACTGAGAGGCGCAGGCAGAGGGGTAGGTGACGCACTGCGTGTACAGCTACATCTTCCAGACGCCGTGGCCGCCCGACGCAATGATGCATGAGCGGCAGCAGGAGGTTTCGCGCCTCTACGTTATCCGGCCGGTTGATCTCGGTGGCGGAGGCTAGTACGGCTTGGCTTAAATAGGTTTCCATTAGGCGGCAAGGGGCGTGCCTTGATAGGTCCACTTGAAGGGCTTGGCCATGGTGCGGTTGTAGTAGGCGATGAAGTCAAGCACTTGGTCTTCGAGGCGCAGTTGTTCGGGCAGGGGATCGACCACGTTGGGCCTGTCGTCGAGGCGAGTGTGCGCATGGCGCGGCACGGGCTCGGGGTGGGCCGGTGGGCGGCGGAGGTACGCGAGGTGCGCGAACTGGAGCCATTTGGGTCGGGGAGCTGCGCGCTGCCGTTCCGGCTCGACCGCTCGACCCTGACGCTGGTGGAAGGGTGGGACGACGCCGTGTCGCGGGCGGAGGCCCTGTCTCCCGGGATGGCGGCGCTGCGGTTTCTCACGCCGACGCACTTGGTACGGGACCATTACGCGGTGCGCATGCCGACATTCCCGGTGCTGGCGCGGGCGCTGTTGCGGCGGTTGACGGCGCTAAGTGGTCCATCCGGCAAGTCTTTCGCTCTTTTCCAAACCGCCTGCGGCGGGCAATCACGCGTCGTTACCGCACGAATTGTCCGCTGTACGCGATCACGAGGGCGCGGACAAAGCGTGCTGGATTTACCGGATGCACCACTACGGTAGTTTGTTGGAACCGGATGGAGCAGTCGGAGCGACGTCGAAGACGCTTGCTCTCTGGTGACAAATGCGCTCAGGAACACCGCTTGGCTAGTGGTTTCGTGCTCCGCGTAACCACTTTCACCGGAATCAACAAAGTACCGACTAACACTACTTTGGCGACTTCCAAAATCGCTATACATATTGACCTATCAGCATCCTGCCTGACGCTATTTGCGTGGCTCGCAGAGCGTCGTTACCAGTTACTATGTCCAGGCATCGAGTTGCGAAAACGGCATCACGCCAAAGTAGTGCTAAGCACATGACCATAAGTTCGGCACGTTTTTACGCCCGAATCACGCTCAACAGACCATGCCAGACTTCTGGTGACCTGCTTAGCGCTGTTCCACGGAGGAGAGGGCGGAGAGGCGCCGGGGGACTATTTCGCGCGGTTGGCGCGGCAGGCCGAGGCGGTGCGGTTGGTGGATTGGCACGGGGACTGGCGCGAGTGGGACCGCTACTCGGCACTGCAAGATTGCAGCATGACGTTCGGCGGTGTGGTAGGCACGACGGTGTACGAAGGAGACGTCGCGGAGTTCCTGCCCTACCTCGTGTACGGACAGGCGGCGCACGTAGGCAAGCAGAGTACGTTCGGCGCGGGGCGCTACCGTATCATTGGGGGGGGTGCCTGACGAATGACACATGGAGACAGCGGCGTACGGCACGGAGCAACTTAGGCTCGTGCGCACTTGACTCGCGTGAAACATTTGGTTCGCGTGAAACGTGAGGACGTGATGACAGGTACGTGAACGGATGCAACAGACGAACGAGTTTGCAAGCGCCAAAGCGATGCTACGGGTCGTGGCGAGTGTTTATGGGGACTGAGGTGGCAAGATTGGACAAACGGAGGCCTTTCGCGTATGATTGTGCGTAAGGTCGCCAAAAGGGCCGAGGAGGGAACATTGTGAAGCTGATTTTGCCCGTAAAAACGCTCCCTGTATAAGTGCAAACTCGCCAGAGTCAGGAAGGCTGCCCCGCTTCGTAGGGGATTGAAACTTGCGCTACCCGCGCCCTCTGGGGGGGGATCCCCTCACGCGTCAGGAAGGCTGCCCCGCTTCGTAGGGGATTGAAACGTATATGAAGCCTTCGCTCCCCTCGCAATTCCGGACTCCGAGTCAGGAAGGCTGCCCCGCTTCGTAGGGGATTGAAACAGTCCAGTTCGAGAAGACAAAGACGCAGGCGTACAATGTCAGGAAGGCTGCCCCGCTTCGTAGGGGATTGAAACTGGAGATAGAGGGCGACGGCCGCGAGCCGATGGGCAAACTGTCAGGAAGGCTGCCCCGCTTCGTAGGGGATTGAAACCCTCTAGCACCGCCAGATCGTTATCGATCATACAGGTCAGGAAGGCTGCCCCGCTTCGTAGGGGATTGAAACGTGGGTGTTCGTGGCCGCTGGGGCGGGCGTGCTCGTCGCGTCAGGAAGGCTGCCCCGCTTCGTAGGGGATTGAAACACACGACCGCGGCGTGAGGGGATGCGCCTTTTCTTCCTGTCAGGAAGGCTGCCCCGCTTCGTAGGGGATTGAAACGTGATGGCGAGCTCGTAGCCGAGGATGAATGGATCCGTCGTCAGGAAGGCTGCCCCGCTTCGTAGGGGATTGAAACGCGCCTGGCCGATCGGCCGGCGCGTCGTCCTGGTGGCGTCAGGAAGGCTGCCCCGCTTCGTAGGGGATTGAAACATGCGCAGGGTGTCGCGCAGCTGCACCTGCATAATTTTGGCGTCAGGAAGGCTGCCCCGCTTCGTAGGGGATTGAAACTGAGCAGAGACAGGGCGGAGCCAGGAAACGCCGCGTGTCAGGAAGGCTGCCCCGCTTCGTAGGGGATTGAAACCGTGCTCGCCCTGACTGCCCATAGACGACTGTCCTGCGTCAGGAAGGCTGCCCCGCTTCGTAGGGGATTGAAACGAGCGTGGCCAGGGGCAACTCCAGCGAGGCCCGGATCGAGTCAGGAAGGCTGCTCCGCTTCGTAGGGGATTGAAACTAGTTGCAGCGATTAGGGCAGGTTGCAGGTTGCAGGTCAGGAAGGCTGCCCCGCTTCATAGGGGATTGAAACGGTAGTGGCGGTAGCGAGTAGCGAGAAGCGAGAAGCTGTCAGGAAGGCTGCCCCGCTTCGTAGGGGATTGAAACCCGCTTCGTTCCTCTTGGGGAGCAGATGGACAACCGTCAGGAAGGCTGCCCCGCTTCGTAGGGGATTGAAACGGGGTGCCCCCCATGCTCACCGTCGGCCGCTCGCCGTCAGGAAGGCTGCCCCGCTTCGTAGGGGATTGAAACGGGGTGCCCCCCATGCTCACCGTCGGCCGCTCGCCGTCAGGAAGGCTGCCCCGCTTCGTAGGGGATTGAAACGTGTGGTGGTGGTGGTGGGTGCCTTCTTCGGTGTCCGTCAGGAAGGCTGCCCCGCTTCGTAGGGGATTGAAACGTTGACGGTGCATATCACACAGTCGAGCGCTTCTTCGGTCAGGAAGGCTGCCCCGCTTCGTAGGGGATTGAAACGGGACGAATCCGCCGAGGATCCCGGCGACGAGGAAGACGTCAGGAAGGCTGCCCCGCTTCGTAGGGGATTGAAACAACACGTTGTCCCACCGGCCATCGCCGGACTCTTCGTCAGGAAGGCTGCCCCGCTTCGTAGGGGATTGAAACGGTATCCGGCGGTCGCGTCAGACCACGCTCGGACGGCGTTAGGAAGGCTGCCCCGCTTCGTAGGGGATTGAAACGCATCCCGACGGCGTTCCCACAGCCCTCTTGCATCTTAAGTCAGGAAGGCTGCCCCGCTTCGTAGGGGATTGAAACCGATGAGGGCCGTGAACGGGCTGGTCGTGTCCCCGTCAGGAAGGCTGCCCCGCTTCGTAGGGGATTGAAACATTTGATGAAGCACGTTCAGGCCGAGGAACTTCACCGGTCAGGAAGGCTGCCCCGCTTCGTAGGGGATTGAAACTAGAAGTCCGCGACGCAGTGGCCCATGGCCACGCGTCAGGAAGGCTGCCCCGCTTCGTAGGGGATTGAAACGCACCGGAAGCCGGGATCGGCGTCCGCGAGCAAGTCCCGTCAGGAAGGCTGCCCCGCTTCGTAGGGGATTGAAACGTGGTGGCGCTGTGCGGCTGACCGGTGGCCGCGCGCGTCAGGAAGGCTGCCCCGCTTCGTAGGGGATTGAAACGAGAGTGTTGTCGTACCAGGCGTCGGCATCGTCAGCGACGACGTATGAAGAAGGTTGCTCGGCTTGGTAAAGGATTGATACCGGTGTAAGAGCCTGTCTAAAAAATAATCCAACGTTATGCTACTCTTTCGGTAGAGAGGCCTGAAGAAACCGAAAGGAGACACCAATGAGCGGGTATCCGAGTGATCTCAACGACGCGCAGTGGGCGCGCATCGCGGCGTTCTTCCCGGCGCAAACGGGGCCGGGACGCCGCCGCACGGTGGACCTGCGCCGCGTGGTCGACGCCTTGCTGTACCGCCTGCGCACCGGCTGCCAGTGGCGCTGGCTCCCGCGCGACCTCCCCGCCTGGCGCTCCGTCTACTATTAACCTTTGGTGCTAGTTGAAAACACCATTTTCGTTGCGTCCTTGCTACTAATACCTGGCAAAAGTTGCGCGGATGGTTAACGAGTGGCTGAAACGGACGATCACCCGTTGGGGCGCGTTGA
>JAABUP010005537.1_pt1 | contig 19042 bp, 4 predicted proteins | sample 5559201 | NCBI WGS metagenome assembly JAABUP01 (sample SAMN10711887, study PRJNA513373) | rock metagenome | isolation source: Antarctica rocks | place: Antarctica
TTTATAATATAATAGGCTAGAAGAGAACTTAAGGTATATCGAGTTAAAAGGTTCTATAAGGAATAGAAATTAAATCTAGAGAAAAGATAGATTAACGGTATTATTTAGCACCTCGCTAGACTATATCCATTCTTCTAAGGGATAAGAGAAAACTTAAAGGCGTTAACACAACATGTGAACCCCTAGTAGGAAGTTTAAACGCCTACGACCCTAGTTAAGATGCAGCACGGCAAAAGCTGCGATTATCGTTAAAAGTAGCGCCTACAGTGGGACATACTAGTGGTAAGGCTAGGGGGGAAACTAGATCTTACTTAGTACAGCGTGCTTTTTTGCTATATAATTATTACCTACTGTTTCGTCGCTACTCTTTACTCTAGGAGAAGTGTTCCTAGGTAACCTCAGGAGGGATGGGGATCTTATTAGAAGAAAGCGAGCTTCTTCCAAGATTGGTAACGTTGGTTTAGAGCCGAGATGGCACATCTGCAAGGCGGTAAATGCGTTTATTATTATCGCAAAATAAAAATAGCATATTAAACACCTCCACTCCAAAGCTATTAAACCTAAGAATAATTGCCATCGGCTCCACAGTTCCATGGCGAAAGCGCTATCCCATTTCTCATTTACTAGTACATATATCTTATGATTCTAGAAGGGCGAGATCTCTACCTCTACGACCATCCTCTCTAGTCGGTATGAAATCGCAATTCTTAGCTATATACGGAACTGTGCTAATAGGATGGTCCCACTATAAAGAAGGTGACTGTTCTCGTATATAGAGTCAGTCGGATGCGGTAGGGGAAATATAGGCTCTAAGTAATTTATAGAATTAGTCTCTAGATGAGTAGTAATGATGACTTAGATTAGCGCACTTATATAAGTTACTTCATTTTATCTAATTTAAAGAGTTCTATGCAATGATTTCTCTTATTCAGATTTGGCTAGAAATCTAAGACACGTGCGTCATACTAGTCTATTACTTATAAGTCGCCCTAGAATATCGCCTTATCCTTCATTCTAATTCTGCGATTAGTTTACTAGCTCCGAGGTCTTCGGGCCTCGAATATAAGGTGGAGGGGTTACCTTCGTCGTATAGGGCTCGTCATCATTGCGGGACCTTTTAGTATCTAAGGTAGTCTATCCTAGGAGGAAGGGAGCGTGCTCGTATAGGAGAGCACGAAACTTTGCGAGGCGAATCTTCCTTGCTACTTAGCGAGGATACTATAAGATGGAATCTTTATAAAGCGACTTCGGCGGACTTATGGAGACTAGAAATACGATGAGATATATTACGTAGGACCTATTTTGCGTTTAAATCTCTACCCCGTAATTAGGATCTTTCATAAGTTAGTAGGGTCGCTTGGTGGTTGAAACGAACCTAAACACCTTTTTGTTCTAATCCTCGAGTATCTATATAGCGAGATTATAAGAAGTCGGTGCTCTTTAAATATATACGTCCCTCCTAGCTCGAGATCTAGCTACTTTAGCTTATGGCTCGCCCCTTAGATTCTGACCTACCGCTGTTTTAATTATCGCTCCTCAGTCTACGTGAGAGTTACATCTACTTCTAGTTCTAGCCTCTACTTTTAACATCGTCTAATTTAAGGTTACAAATTCCTATAGAAGTAGAGCATTCGTTTTTACATATAAGATATTTATGGTAGAGGGTCAAAACTGGATCTTCCCGCTTCCGGATCGGATTCTTTCCTAATATTTCGTTAGATAGGACAATACTCTAAGTATGATATAATTATATACGTTCGATTAACTTAATGATCTAAGACGCTTCTCGGTACCGTTCTATATAGACACATTCCCGCTATGCCCTCGGTCTAGCGGCACATGCGCTCTCTCCTACGCTAAGATGAGACTAAAGCCAACTAGCATTCTATCTTAGCGGACCCGTCATCGGCAGCGTTGCTACGCTAGCAAGATAAAAATATTACCTAGCTATAAAACATGTTATAGGAATCATCGGCTTCTAAGCGTAAGACCTTCTCCTCCGTTATCACCTCCCTTATAATGAAATTATACGTAGCCGAGAACGATGGGATTATCTTCTTATATGCCCGTACCATCCTTAAGGTCTTCGTCCTATATTCTATCGCGACCTCTAATTCCGCGTAGATGTGTGACAGCCGCTCCACCTATATAGGACGACAAATCGAGCTCATATCGGAGGTTACCTCTACTTTAAATTAGGCGCTCTTTCCTCTAGATCCCGATCTAGCTAAGACCTGCCTTCAGGTGGCCATCCTACTCGAACTTTAGTAGCGCCGCGAACGCTGTCGTGCCGAGATTATTAGAAATACTATTAAATTGGCCGACACAATTTCGCCTAACTCCCTGTTCACGACGTACAACCATAGAAGTCACGTGCACTAGCTTAACGCCCTCACTTTTCTAAGAAAAATTAGACCCACGGGTCACTATTAGATTTCTATGGCTTACTGTCTTACTACTAAATAAGTCGTTGAAGACGCACCTCCTAGATATAGCATAGAATATATTTCTTAAGATTACAGCCTTTTGCGGGAGTGGCCACTAGTCTAGGGTAATCGGCGGATGTAGCGAGGGAGGATTATATTACGTGACGTATATAACGAGCTCGCGAACTTAGGTCGTTTTATTTAGAGATCAGAAATAATCTAAAACGTTAAACTCGTACCATATAATATGCGGTCCCGGTCGTGCTAACATCATGGAAGGTACGGCCTAGTGCTTTGGCAGTTTACTTTAGGAATTTTTATCACGGGTTGCCTTAGGGTTGCTTAACCTTCAACTCCTAAGATACACGCGGATGCTAAAGCCGACTAAGTAAACCTATAATATCCTATTTAAGGACCTTAAGATGGTCGTCTAGCTCGGAAACGGTCTTCTCTAAATCGGGTCGTAGTTTCTGTAGGGCTTTAATGAAGGGTTCACGATCGCTAGACTTAATTTCCACGTATCTGGATTTAGATTAGTTATAATTTTTTATAAACGAGAGGAGTTTCTTACTGCTAGTTACTAACTGAATATCCCCCCTCGTCCCGCTGGCCTGCCGGAACGAGTAATAGAATGGCAGCGCCGAATGCATAATATAGAAGGACCCATATCTGACCCTTACGCCACCAATTTCGATATTTAGAATATTGTACGTCTCGCTACTTGTCTAACTCTGGCTTTTAGAGCTTAGGATGGGCTTCTATCATAAATTTTACGAATACTCTTTTCATTGCAGGCCCTCTTATATTAGCATTAGCTTTAAGGACGCTCTGCCTAGACGGAGCACCTTCTTTTTTTAATTTCTTAACATCTTATAATATCTTTATCGTAAAAATCCATTTCCTAATTCGTAAAAGTACCTTATCTTTAAATAATCTGACGTGAGCCCGCTCGATTAGTTAATAGATCGCCTTAACCGTCGAATCTGCTATCGGTACTCTAACACCTAACTTCTCTACGGCGATTACTTTATCCTAAGCCGTTATTATATCCTTATATCCGACCGCCTCGATTAGCCGAAGTAGGTCCTCCGCTCGTCCTCTATATCCCTGCTTGGATCTCCTATACCTTTGCTTCGAGATAGTGGTAGCGAGGTGATTTCGCTCCTTAATCCACGCATTTTTAGAACCTAAATACGATGGAGGCCTCTAGTCTACCCTGCGGCTCTTTCTAGACCTATGTTAGCCCTGGTCTAACTTATTATCTAAAATATCTTTAGGTAGCCGCCGCCGTTTGATTCTAAGTATCTTATTTAGAGGGAGGACTATATCCATAATCTGCCGCTCACTTCTCCCTTAGCGTTCTAATTAGAGGAGACGTTTAAGGTAACGATAGCGGAGCTGAACACCGTCTATCGGCTCCTCTAATATATCTCGATTTAAGGCGAGATAGTCGGCGTTATATATTATATAGATCCCACAGTCATCGCCGTTCTCTTACTACTAGGATGCCTATAAATTTTTAGAGATTAAAAAGGCGTATATAAGGACTGTAATCCTTACTTACCCTACTAACTATAGTAAAATCCCGATCTAGGCCTTCCCATCCTTCTATGGCGTAGGCCAATCGCTCTTTAATAGCGGATACCGCTTTCTCTAACTTTAAAACATCTTCCGTAAGGGAGTTATAATGTCGGATGCAATTACCTTTAAGGTCTACGTTATATAGCGTCTAATAACTTCGAATGTAGTATAGAAGGATAATGCGATCGTGATCGCGACGTAATAGCTACCGTACTCTCGTATTAGATTGCTAATTACTATTTTCTAATGCCGTAGATAGTGTATAGGAGCTGTGTAGCACTAAAGTCGTCTACGGCCACCTAAAAGAGAAAAGTAACGGCATTAAGTTAGAATTAGCAAGCTAGGTTTACTCTTAAAAACGGGAGAAGAAATAATAGATTTCGTTAGGGTAGATGGTCTCCGAGCGTTCATTACCGTTAATAATAAAGGTTTTTCCCTAATAAAACTTCTTATAACGTTCGATTTCTTACTTTAATTTATCCTTAGCTAGCATTCTAGTATTCGTCGCGGCTAATCTCGCCTTAGCCTTTAGCGTAGAGTCCTTATAATTACTTAGGGTCCTTCCGGATTAGATAGTAATTACTTCGGCTTCGTCTAATAGAAAGGGTCTAGGCCTTAAGTATAAGCGTAGCGTTAAGGATAAGAGATCGTTCGCCGATACGGCCCCGCGCGACCTTATTACCACATTTGGGACCTACGGAATACCGGCGGGGCTATGGTTAAAATGCGTCTCCTTTTACTTAGTCTTCTTCTTACGTTATCTTTCTTACGATATCTCTTCTCTAAGTTCCGTCGTTAGGTATTCTAGGCTGTCGAGGAGCGTAACGTAGTCCTCCTTTAAATTAGATATCGAAAATATGGAGAGAATCTCCACTATCTCGCCCAATACCTATATATAGATTAGCCGGAAGGATAACTAGGAAAGTTTCACTTACTAGGGCTAGTTCTTTCGGTGTTTAGCTTATTTCATATTTTAAAGTAAGAGGAACTAACACCTCTCTAGGTAAAATGCGAGGTCACATGATAGTAGTTTCTTATATGGACTCTAAAAAACTACCGTCACGTGATACACGAGCTGCGGGTATTAGGAAAAGATATTATACTATACTATAGAGGGATCAGTTAACGGGTTTACGGGAAGTGAGGCTAAGCAATTCCCCTAGCCGTCTCGACGGCGCACTCGAAGTCGAAATATATATTTTAAACTAATATACCTAATTCTTATAGCGCTTATAAGGGAGAGGCTAGAGCGTATATCTAAGGGGTTATAAATATAAGGCGGGGACTAAAAGAGGCTAAGTATAGTATTAGTAGATAAATTAAATGCTAATCGGACTATTCGCTCTCCATCCTCCCGTAATTAGGATTCTTTACAAGGCGCGGACGTAAGTTATTCGGAGAAATGCTGCCGCCCGAGTGGCGTTAATAGATAGCGTATTTCATGTAATATAAGGTATAAAAGAGGTGGGTCACATTCTATTAAGTAGGCGTAGGCTAAATTCGGGAAGACATCGTAATAGAGCTTCACAGGAAATTTTATAGTTTCAGAGTTTAATAGCAGATAGATGTTTAGTCTACACACCGTCTAAGATGAAACTTAAGGCGAGAAATATATTCTTCCAGCTAGTAACCTCGGTAGAACTAGAGGCTTAGGAACAGAGAAAATGCGCCGCTAATAACCGAGGGAACTACCGCCATCTCTAAGCTTAGACTCCGTCCACTCTCCACCGTAGGTTTCTTCGACGATCCTCTAATTTCTTACCTTACCCTTTATAGGCTTAAAGTCCGCCGGACCTTTATACCTAGGGATAGGGTAATGCTGCTCCTATATTTAAAGTGTTATATAATGCGCGGACCTTTACGTTTAGGCGACTTACTATTTCTTATTCCGACGGCGGCTAGCCGGCTTAATCGGTGGATCTATAGATTTGATATTTTCTACTGCGATCGACGACGATATAGATGTTAGCGTCCGCAATCTAAGCTAACTTATTAGCCTTTTTAAAGAGACTTTTAGTTCGCTTCCTAGCCTTCTCTCGGACGATGTATCGCTAGGTTCTCACTTTCGCTATAGTAAATAAGGAGATGCTTTAACCGTTCTTTTTAAAGCTATAATAGTAATATATACCCTAGGGAAAGTATATAGTCTTAAGGGTAGTAAAGGATACCGCCTCCTTTCCTAGATATCTTTAGATATACGACACTGCCGCGATCCTTCCGGACGCTTAGCCGCTAGGATGGTGGAACAGAAATAGAGGCTATATAATTCACTTTCGGAAGCTCTAACGGAGCGGTGCCTAGAGAGGATTTTCCCTACTACGGTCTTATTCTACGTTTCGTTTACGATTAATAACGGAATTCGCTTACTACTGGGCCTACGGTCAGTTCTGGTATTTTAAGATCTAGGAGGAGTCTATTTTCTATACCGGGACTCTACCTTACGATTATTATTTTATAATATAACTATCTTCTACGGCCCTCGGGTGAGAAAGCTTCTCTCCTCGTATACTTACTATCCTCTAGAGGCACTAACTTATAGGCCGCTAGGGAAGGGCGAATCGGTAATCCGTTACGTAATAAACTATATATAAGCATACGTTATAGTAGTGGTAAGGAAAGCTTTTCCGCCCTCTAAAGAAAGGTAAGGAGGACTAGATTAGATCTACGAAATAGGATATAGATAATAGAGATTAGAAAACGGTATCCTCGATATTTCTATTACTAAAATTAATACCCTAATAGCTTAGTAAAGTAGACTCTGCGTCCGCTCGCTTTTAGGATCTTTCCTTTAATGTATCTTCCAGTTTCGCATACAACTCCAACACTATTTCGTGAAACTTTATGTCAGCTGCTCGGTTATCTTTATGATAAGCCAGCTCTTATAGTAGATAGCCGTTCGTTCGTGTAAGTTCCACCACACGCTCCGCGGAAGAGATAGGCCGACGGTGCTTCGATATCTGAAGCTAGTGGGGGAGCTGCTCGTAGGTAGATGTAGTCCCGCCATTCCTTACGATCTAGTCGTCTAGAGTAATAACATCCCCGGCCCTACTAGAGACTAGCCGCTAGCGAAAGGCCGGATATATTAACGATAGTCTTCGCTTCATCTGAGGATCTTAGAAGGTGATATGCCGATTCTCCCTACTTATTCTCGCACGCGGAGACGGAGTCTTAGGAGCTGCGGACTCCGGGGTTTGCCCGCCGACTCCTTTTCGCTGTTAGTCTCCTACTATAGGCGGCGACCGGCTTTATGCCTTACTCTCGGTTCGTATATTGCTTATTATAACATCGCAGTTAAATATATCTAGTTTAAAGACGATACCTAACGAGGAATCAGTAGCGGATTAGAAATGGTGAACTAGAAGCGCAGCCATAGCTGCTTAATAAAACACCTTACCGCGGACCGTCCTAAGTATAGTATTTGGGCATCATCGGGACCCTATAGGAGATAAGCCGTTTCTTGATACCTAATTAGCGATCTTTTCTGGATGTGTAGGAAAATCCTATATAAGGCCGGAATCGGATGTAGTTAATTTCGGCACTATAAAAAGCCTCACCGGATTACTATCTATTTTCCCATTAATTTTACGAAGCAGTCTCATATCCATGTCCCACTCTATCTATTAGTATGCTATCCATAACCGTCTCAAGGGCTCAATTAGCCTCCCTTTTCTATTACTATCTCGCCACTGCACCAATCAACGCTGTACCGACAGTCCAAAGTACCTATAAAATTGCTCCTCTCCCGGCGAGAGCTCTCGTGCCAATGCGCGGTGTCGGAGTAAGTGTATAAAAAGTAGAGCTTAAATCTACCCTTTTAACTAATGACGCAGCTAATTAACCTAGGTTCTTTAGCCCTCACTCCCTCTACGCTTACCGTTTCTGCTTTTACGGAACCCGACTACTAAGGCTATAATGTCGGTGAAACTCTCGTCTATACGTAGGATATGGCGTTCGGGTTTTTAGACAGCGGAAAGAAAGCCGTATCGATTAAGATATCTCGTCCATTAGAGGAACAAGAATAACTAGATATTAGTTAATTAGGCCAAGATACCGACTAAGACCATAGTTAGAGCTGCGGAGCGTATATAATAAATTATCGAGTGGGGATAGATACTAGTTATCATAATATTCCTAACGGAAATATAGCTACTTGTGTTCGCTTATAGCATTATTAGGGGATAATCAGTCTTTGCTTTAGGAGGATAGTTTTAGGCCAAAATTTCTCGTTAACGTTCTTTCTATAAGCAGCTATAAGCAGAATCAAGCATACTATACAAATAACGTGGGTATTCTATTTCTTCACATACATTTAGGCTTCTTCTAGAATTTACACTATCTTCGTTAAACGAGCTCTTAATGCTTATTAGGATTAATCGGCCGGGTTCGCCCAAAAATACTATATACGAAGCCTAATTACTAGAATAGTCACCGACTAATTTACACTTCGCTATATACTCTAAGTCTACTTACGTGCGTAAAGCTACACACAAATAGGCTGCTCAGCCTACTATAGAGATCTAGTTCTAACTGTCTAGACTCCTCTCCATTACCGGCTGCTTTACTTCACTACTAGCTGCCCAGCTCCATCACCGGCTATTCAGCTCCGTTTAGCTCCTATTATCGTTATTCACCTTTAATGTTAACTCTATTTAGTATTTAAGTAATCTCTTCCCAAATTCTTTAATGCTTCAAATTCGTTCTTACTAGTTGAGGATTCGAATAAGAAACTTTACCTCTATTTCACGCCGTAGATCTCTAAGGGAGACTATACTAAGAGTTAACTTAGGTTATAAGTACCTTAATATTTGCGAGTCTCTACTGCTGCAAAATGACGGGTTCTTATAGTATGTCGTACGACTGCATCTATCTAACGTTGCTCAACACCTCCCCGTAGATAGTCAGATTAACTCGGGAGCCTCCGACGTCTTCCCTCGCCTACTTCGATTCTATAAGACGTTTAACTTAATCTCTACTCTTATAAGTGGCTTATCCCTTGCTATACTCACCTTTAACGAATTCCACCCTACGACCTCCGGGTAATTACGTTTCGCTGAAAGCCTCCTAGTTATCTTAGTTTCGATAAGCGTGACATTAATTATGCTTACTAGTATACTACTCTTCGGCTTTAAGGGTTACGAAAGTGTAATATGGAACGACCTGGCTCTAGCTTAGGTACCTCTTATTACCTTAGATTATTTAATATTTACTTTTCTCGTAGGCATGCTGCTCTAGTGTGCGGAGAGAAATGACTACTAGCGCATTCCTGTCTTCGGCTTAATCGCGAGTATACTACTCTTAATTATCTATTAGGCAGCTATTAACACATACTCTATTATAAGCCGTGTAGGTGGACTAAATAAAGAGAGAAAATCTACCTAATAGGCTTTCTATTCGGTATCTAGCATCTCCTTACGGCCTCTTTTAGATTTCAGCGGTGTCGATAAGGCTGTCGATGATATACCTACTCTTTCTCGGGCGGGTAGAGCAGTGAAGCGGGAGAGTAGTAATATCGACGAAGATTTTAGCTCTATTTATCAGTGGAGTGCGCTGCGAGGTTATCTTTCTATTAGCTCTAGTAGCACGCTGAAATAGGCATACACTCTAATTTATGTTCTATTCAGCCTAGATAGAAATCTGTTCTTCGGTCACTACCAATCTAATCTAGCTTCTAGAAGTGTTATATTAAGAAACCTCATAGATAATACTTTACGTTTATTAATTTTATAAAGGATACTAACTGCCTTTGCCTAAGTTATATAGCCGTCATCACTCGTTGTGAGCCTAGGTTATACCAAGACTTAGGCTAGTCGGTCGGGATAACCCGTATAAGTATCCTTATCGTCTTCTATTCGCACGGACGCTAAAGCCAGAAGTGGACGCCGCAGATAAATTCGGATACCGTAATCAGAAGAGGATGCTAGTCGATCCTAAGGGAATCAAGATAAGATGATCTATCAAATCGAAGTAGAGTCTCTTATTTACCATCCGCTTCATAGCCACACACAGTGACTTAGTCATATATTCTCGGACATCCCATATAATACACTCTAATAAGTTATCGACTTACTCGTTATCCTCGATCCCTCGTTTATCCATAAGATATAACACGACTAGAGGAACCAAAAACCTCCTAATAGAACTAGGGACTAGAAGTTATTAACGAATATTTTCGAGCACTTAAGACGAAGAGATTCAAAAAAGCAGAGTGCTGCGCTACGAAAATATAGTGAAGCGGCGGGAAAGGCTTAAGGAGTTATCTAAGTCGGATCCGGAATACGCAAAATCACTAGATATTAAAGAATGCATGCTAGAAGTGTAGGGAATGTTAGTAGGAAAGCTCGCTGCCGAAGAAAACCACTTTAAGGGACTAGCGGTCCTCCCCGGCTTCTATATTATAGACTTCGAGGAACGAGTAAAGGAGGTAGAAGAGGTGATATAAGCGTTACAATATTAAAAGCGAACGGGCTTTCGCTCCTAGCATTTAGGGGCGCTTAGGGATATTAGTGGTACTCTATATTAAGAGATAATAAAACGTATTTATCGTAACTCTAGCTCGTTTAAGTAATCTTATCTATTTCCTCCTTAGGCTCTACGTGATCTTCGAATCGACGAATAAGTACCTAAATATTAGGCTGTTTAACCATAAGCACTATCTAGAGTCGCTCGGAACGGGCTGCGTCGAGGATAGCGGTCGGAGGTATCATCTTTAGCCGTTTATTCTTATCCCGCGCTATAAAACGAGCATCGGAAGGCAGCTCTAGGGCGGTAACTATAGAAATCTCGTCTCGAGAGTCGGCTTAATACTTACGAAAGATATTGTCCGCTATAGGCGATAGCACGGTAAATAAGGGCTTACTTACGTCCCTCCGGGTTCTAAAAAGTAATCGCGACGCCTCCGCAAAAGAGGTAACACGACCCTAGTTCTGCTGGCTAAATATGACCATTAGGGGTAGAGGCCCGGACGATTAGAGCTGGCTTTCGTTTTCTTCCTTCGTGTCTAGTAGGTCCCCTAACGTTGAAAGGTGGTAGCCCGCTATTCGGATATCCTCATCCCCACCCTCGATATTATCCCGAAGGACCCGAAGGGTCCCTATACGAGGTTCCTAATCTAAATCGTCTTCTTTAGAGCTAAAGAAACTATAAAAGAAGTCTCTTTTTATAGTAAAAGATGTTAGATAACGCTTAAGAACGCGGGTATAAGAAGCCGAGTAAATATAATCGAGAAAGAGACTCTCCTAATCTACTTAAAAAGATTAGTCGTATAGTCTACCGTATTAATCGGAAATGTCCGATCCGCAGCCATTATAGTCTAACGTTAATTTAGGAACCACTCTTATCCTTTCGGCGTAGGGAATATCGCTTATAAGGTGGTAATTAAGCTACACTATTCGACGCATATATACTAAATTAATCTTATAATACCTTAGCGGTAAGATGCTACGCACGTAGTCTTTAATTGCCTTAGCATCCGCTGCTTTACGATCTTAGTATTTCCGACGGAGCCTACGGTATCCACTCTTTAACGCGAGAGACGAGAGCTCGTGCCACTATCGTTACTATATTCCCGGATGTGAACTGCTCTGTTTGGCAACATCTTTTCGGGGCGCCTAGCCATCCATCGCGGGAAAGTGGCGTAGACTAAAGAGGAAGACCTGTCGGTACGACAGCTAGAACGAGTTACCTAAAGGTAACGTTCGATCCTCGGAGGTAAATTTACTAGTCTGCAGCTCCATGTTTACCTACCCGTTATAGAGAGCGCGGAATTATTCCGCTATCGAGCCTTTACTATTATTCGGTAGAAGCTCTTTTAGAATTCTGACTCTAGGCTCTAGCCATTTCGAATCTTCGGCATATATATATATTAATGAGATTATGTGCTCTACCGAGCAGATACGGTCGAAGATATCCGACCGTCGGTTATCGTCCTTAACCGCGGGGAGGATATCACCCGCGAGCATTCGCATCCGAACGAACGCATAATCTTTAGTCGATCGAAAGGGACACCGGCCTTATAGGATCGCAACTATATTAGTATTAAGCTAAAGTTAGTCGTTCTCTTTATTTCCGATAATATAAGTCTACGTCTTTCTAATCCGGCGCAAATAACGAGTTAGTTCCTTAGATTTTCGTTAGAAAGCGAAGAGGCATTAAAGAGGGGTCTTAAACCTCGGGGTAATATAAGTTCTATAGTCTAGGGAATGTACCTAGTTATATAGGCGGCTATAGACCTGCAAACGGGATAAGGTCGTCTAAGCTTTCTAAGAATGTCCCCGGCAATGCCTCTAGTCGCAGGAGACACTTTCGCTTACTTTTTAAAAGCCTAGCGAGCTATCTCTCTCTTCTCGAAGAGTCTTCCGTAAGTATGGAAAGTCGTACCTGCCGAATTATATCCCCGTCATACCATCTTAAAGCATTAGGATCTTATTCTCGCAATTTAATCTTTATAAGGGAGTTAAGGTCTAGAAGTATCAGTAAACGTGCTAGTAAATCGTAGGCTAACTTTCGCACCATCCGAATAGAGATCTATAACCTACTATCTATCGGCCCCTTAGAGGAACTTACGTGCCGCTTCTAGGCGGTATCTTCCGTATAGGATTCTTAGAGGGGACTCTAGGAGGAACTATTGCGGCTCTTCGAAGATACTACCGACTCTGCCGGAGCGAGTATTTTAGGGTAGAGCCGATCGAGATACTAGCGCGGGCACGTAGTTTTTAGGCTCTCGAGGCTAGTAGTCTTCCGCCTGAAACACTTCTAGTAACCTCGCGACGTTCTTCCCGTTAAGTTACCTTAGATTATTAGGGAGCTTTTTATGCTTAAGTTTATTAAGAGGTATTCGGAACGATCCGTAAAAGGTCCTGCTCTTCTCTCGAAATATCTATAGGTCCTTAGTCGATAGGGTTTCTATCGTAATAAGAGAATACTCTAAGAATATATAGCTTTACCTTTAGAAGTTCTATATATAAGTAGCTAATTCTGGATCTACCCCCAGTACTACCCACCTCCAAAAGTTAAGGGCCACTAGAGGCAGTACTCGTCGGGGCAGTACTCGTCGAGGCAATACTACCCACCTCCAAAAGTTAAGGGGGTCCACTAGAGGCAGTACTCATACTGCCCACCTCTAAAAGTTAAGGGTCTACTAGAGGCAGTACTCGTCGAGGCAGTACTTATTAAGGCAATACTGCCCACCTCCAAAAGTTAAGGGATCTACTAGAGGTAGTACTCGTCGGGGTAGTACTCGTCGAGGCAGTACTTATTAAGGTAATACTGCCTACCTCTAAAAGTTGAGGGGTCTACTAGAGGTAGTACTCGTCGAGGTAGTACTTATTAAGGTAATACTACCTACCTCCAAAAGTTAAGGGATCTACTAGAGGTAGTACTCGTCGGGGTAGTACTCGTCGAGGCAGTACTCATTAAGGCAATACTACCTACCTCTAAAAGTTAAGGGGTCTACTAGAGGTAGTACTCGTCGAGGCAGTACTCATTAAGGCAATACTACCCACCTCCAAAAGTTAAGGGATCTACTAGAGGCAGTACTCATCGGGGTAGTACTCGTCGAGGCAGTACTTATTAAGGCAATACTACCTACCTCCAAAAGTTAAGGGGTCCACTAGAGGTAGTACTCGTCGAGGCAGTACTCATCAAGGTAATACTGCCCACCTCTAAAAGTTAAGGGATCTACTAGAGGCAGTACTCATCAAGGTAATACTGCCCACCTCTAAAAGTTAAGGGATCTACTAGAGGCAGTACTCGTCGGGGTAGTACTCGTCGAGGCAGTACTTATTAAGGTAATACTGCCTACCTCTAAAAGTTAAGGGGTCTACTAGAGGCAGTACTCGTCGAGGCAGTACTCATTAAGGTAATACTGCCTCTAGTAGACCCCTTAACTTTTGGAGGTAGGCAGATCGTTAATTTATCTAATGCATTTTGCAGCCGCGATAGGCACACGCGAGTTTCTAACTTCTTCCTTACCCGCGCCACGAAGTATCTTATATATACTAAAATTAATATACGTTCCTTTTACGCTACTTCCCTACTTTAAGGAGCTGCCTTATAATAAACTAAGCGGACGTTCGATACTACGTATATCCTACACCGCTTCTAAGTTCTAGGGCAGTTAGTCCCTTCTAGTAGTATTACCAACAGCTATCCTTATATTTATAAAACCCCACGGCTTCCAATCCAAAAATATGCTTCAGTCATAGCAATCTACGCATGCGAGCCACGAGGTGGCGCGAGAAACTAGTTTTGCCTACAGACTAAGCTAACGCCGCTTCTATACGATAGGATACGAATAAAAATACCTCGCCTATAACTGCATCCCCATAATTGCTATACTCTCTAAGATAAGGGAATAAAAAGGGAAGTCCTAGGCGCGCTTTCATCTAAGCCCGGCAAATAGCATAGTTGCCACTAGAGCTAATAAGGTCGGAATAGGCGAAGTTATTAGAGTAAGCCCGCTAGCCTTATAAAAGGGCAGTTAGACGATACTAATTACTATAGCGATATAGTTCCTCGAAATAAAGTTAGCTAGCGAAAATCATTTATAAAGATATAAGCTATACTGACCTACGTAATCTTACTAAGGTGGTAGTTTAGGCTAGGGTAAGCTTCGTAACATTCTATAATTATATAATAGAAGGAGTCCCACTTCGTGTTTATATAGATTAAGTGAGGTGCTCGAGTTTTAAAGGCCTTAGGGCATAGATGGTCGAAATCCTTCTTATCGGAGATAGTTATATCGTTTATATATTCGGCGGGACTGCTAGCAATTAAAGCGTTAAAAGTGTCCACCTCGGTCGTGAGCCGCGGCTATGAAAAAGGCATTTCACGTATATACGTATAACGGAAGCGGCTTACTAGGATCGGAAGTATATAGAGTATTGCGCTAAGTGGCCGAGTCCTATCTTTAATAACACCTCTAAGTGGTCCAGAGATAGGTTCGAGATTAAAAGGCAGAGGTGAAGATATCGAAAGATAAGGAGCTAGAGACAGATAGTGCAAGACGGCCTAATAAGCCAGTAGGCTTCGATTTCGCAATTTCTACCATCATCATAATTAGAAGAGACGAAAACCGTGACTAAGACGACTTACCTCCTCGACCTAGATATATTTTTCCCTTTCATCGCCATATATAAGAAGATGGCAACATATTTTACGAGTTAAGACTCCATATAGGAGAAATAACCTATTCACAGACTCTTCCTTATACCCCGTAAAATGCCTTACCTAGTCCTTAAAACGAACCTTTCTAAATAGCGAATAGCTTTCTTCGTCAATGCTAGCGGCGATTTACTCGGCATCTATATCTACTACGGTGAACGGCGCCTAGCGCTAGCTAACGTAGGAGAAAGTACGAATCGGGCTAACTAGCTCTAATATCTCATTCACTTTTTAGTCTTTCTCCAACTCAGCAAGATGCTGCTCGTCATCCTTAAGAAGGATAAGGATATTATCCAACTCGTATATCTTATAGTGTTATAGGGTATGGCAGAGAGAAGCTTTCTCTCTATATAAGCCGAATCGGAGGAGGCATTATATAAGCTAGAATTATTAAGAGCAAAGCACCTCTTACGCCTCCGTCTCATATATATAACGTATTTCTGTTACCTCGTAGGTTAGTGGGGACTATACTACCGTATAATGCGGTGGGGCTAAGGGCTCTCCTTAGCCTTAAAGTGCGGGATAGTAAAATACACCATCCTCTATACCTTAAGGGAAATCGACCGGGGCTTTAAATTCCGCCGGGGAGGTAGGCGGCTCTCGATAAGATTCGTCCTACGAATCTATAGATATCTAGGGTGGAAAAAGTAAACGAAAGCTACCTCGAGCGAAGGCGAGGTGGAATATATAATAGTAGATATATAAAACCTAGTAGTAAGGAAGTATCTAGTCTTAAGTAATAAATGCGGTATTAGCATAATAGTACATTTACTCTTTAAGCAAAACTAAGAATAGGAATAATATGAGAAAATCCCGAAGATCTTAAGGAGAGACTTTACTAAGTAATAAAGGATTTTAATATTACTTAAAGGCTAAAGGGCTTCGCAAAGCGGCATCCGTATTAACGCGTTTATATGACACCACCTACATAAAAAGCATCGATGATCTAGCGTCTATATGGGAACCTCGATTATGATAGCACCGGCATAAGCATCCTGCTGTTTTATAAGTGCTTCGATGTGATAGTAGCTCCACTAAGCGGTAGAAACTGCTGTAATTGCTTAATCTTAGATTAGGATCTATCCTTCTCCGCGCCCATTATAAGCTACGAGGAATCTAGCGCTTAGCTATCCCTTTAATGGTGCACTTACTAATACTAGGAGCAGCAATTAACATGCGCTAGCGCTTTTTTCGAGTTAAAAACGGGGCCGGCGAGGTCTTCCGTTAATTTCCACTCGATTACCTCTTAAGTGCCCGTCAATTTCTAGTTAATTTACCCCACTTTACTTTCCGTTAGCGTATTTCTTAGAAACGCGCTTCTAGATAATAATAAAGAGTAAGCTTCCCTATCCGCATTTTAGCTAATTCTCTTCTGCATCCTCTTCGAAAAACCGCTATGTTCGTGTGAACAATATTCCAATGGATTCAACCCGCGGTAATTCAGTAATCGCTTTTTTAGCGCCGAAATGTTAATTAGCGGGCAGATTCCTATCGATATATAGCCGACGGCATAAACTTGTTCCTTATATCTTAGCCGCTTATAGATTAGGATATAAAATTCTTTCTAGGGGAGTACACTCTGCTAAGTCTATATACCCAGCTAACACCGGTCGTCAGGACCGTAGTTATTCGAAATCCGAATTTCTTACACTTCGATTTCTTCTATTTTATCTCTCAAGTTAGGCCGGTATATATAGCACGATCGACGCCAGGGGCTGCGTAGGTGACATATATTTCCGAGGAGTATACTAACCGATACTTTAATAAACTTATTGATAAAGGGTATCCCGCGGCAATCATTATGGTAGGTATCCTATTCGATAGAGAACTTAGGTCACTAAAGGATATACAGGGGAGCATTTCGATGCTAAGTTACTATCGCGTAGCTCCTGATCGCTAGATATATATAGGATATATCGGAAATATTTAAGCACAAGCAAAAGCCTTCTTAACCTACCGGGGAAGAGAGATCCGATTCCTTACCTATCTCTATAGGATGCACTACCGTGGTTAAGGATATACATCATCTAGGCTTAAGTGCAACGGCAACTTATTATATTATATCTCTAAACCGATTAGTTATAAGGCTCTTTAAACGGTTAACGCGCTATAATCCTACCCTCTTAGTAATAAATTAGATTTTTCCGAACTCTCCGTCCTCTCCGTGACACTAATTACAAACCTTTCCGTCCTATCAGCTGGGTGTATTAGCAAGGTTACGTATCCATAGGGCGCCGCAGGGCGGCGGATCTAAGGGCGACTTCTCCCGCGGCCGACTAGAAACTAAAAGAACTTTGTTTAAGCGTCCTAGTTAGTAGGGACACTACTTGCCTTCTAGTTTAAACCGTTATACTGTATTATATAGGAGTTTTAGTATCTGCCTAAAATTATATATATGCTAAGACGCTAAGTGCCTATTAGCTGCGAGGTTAATTGCCCCTTAACTTCCCCTTAACTTCCTCTCAACTTCCTTAAATACCCTTCGATTCCTCACCCTATCCCTTTTATTTTATTGCGGATATATAGTGGTTAGCGCGCGCTAATCCTAGAGAACTAGGGATAGATTCGTTAAGCACAATTTTACCTACACTACACGGAAATTCATGTCCACCCCCCGTTAACCTAAAGGAGTTAAGCGATTCCGAGCTAGAAGCGCTTCTTTAGAATACCCGAGATACAACGTTGTCGCTCGAAGTTGAGCTCGAGAAGCGTCATAGCCCGATACCGGCGGCTCCGTCACATTTAATCATCGAGTGTAAGACAAAACTTTAGACGAGCCATTAGTAGATTAAAACTTACGGCCGCCTAGATCCGAGAGCCGCTAAGTCTATTAAACTTGCCGTCGACATTCTTACGAATAAGTAGACAGTTCGTGCCTTAAAAATCTACTAGGATTTCTTAAGCGATATTATACGCCATTATAGGTGCGGACTCGCCTTACTATATACTGCTAGCCTTAGTAAGCGAAATATTACTACTATAAATATATAGGCTAGAACGAGCCTCGTAAATTATATTATAAGTAAGAAGGCGTCCTTTTATTCTCTAGAATTAGATAAACTCGTTAAATAATATAAACTACCCGCCGATACCGGTATACTATACAGTTCCTCCGTAGAGCCTAAAACTAACTTTGTTTAATAGGTACGGAGCTTAGCAGTGTAATAGAAGATGCGAAGACTCAGTAAGAGTTAACGATATAAATAAGTAGGCGTAAGTAACAGCGTCCGCTATACGTTAAAGCACTACTAACTACATCTGCTTTAGAGATTTAATTTATATTCTCGAAAGCGCTAACTAGTCAAATACCACTCTTGAGTAACCTCCTTCCAGATGTAATCTAGAACAGCCGTTAGTAGAAAAAAGAAAGGGAGCTAGGCGAATCGACGACAGACTACCTAACGGCAATAATCCCCGAAGACCTAGACTAAGATATCTCCATCACTTTATAGGTCGGTCGTATAGAGGGACTCTAAATGAACGAGATAATTATACTTTAGCGGACGTAGTCAGCCTTGCATAGCCATTTATTACTTTAACCTAAAACCCTTTCGGGACTAAGATCTTCTAGTCCACCGTAAGGTTTAGGTATTTCGAAGTATTGCCCTCGGCGTTAGAAGGAAAAACTATAATCGATTCACCTCGTCCTATTATCCATCTGTCGTGATCTACTGCTGGAAATCGATAACTCGGTAGATATTCCTCGGTCCCTTTAAGTGCTATATCTCTACGCTAAATAGTATATCTAAGTTAGCTTTAAACACATAATGAGGCGCTTAAAAAGGTTATATACCTTTCCGGGTATAGTTAATGCCCTATAATATGTTGCGAAAAGTATCCGTACTAAGAGTAGATCTATCCTCTATTAATATAAT
>JAABUP010005538.1_pt1 | contig 19030 bp, 20 predicted proteins | sample 5559201 | NCBI WGS metagenome assembly JAABUP01 (sample SAMN10711887, study PRJNA513373) | rock metagenome | isolation source: Antarctica rocks | place: Antarctica
ACCGGCAGAATTCAGCAAAAGATGTCATGCACAAGAGTGACTTCCAACAAGTATCCTAGCTCAATCGCGAGCCAGAAGGTGTTTTAAATAATGTGCATTGTTCCTGTTACTATATTATGGCGTACGAGTGCACAGGACAGCAATCATGAGTAAGTCAGGCTCTGGGCCAAAGTTTGCCTCCAGCTCTGGTTTGTCCTCCTTCCCTTGCTTGCCGTGTGGCTCTGCATACAGCAGTAACAATGAGTGCATACGACAGTAACAATGAGTGCATATGAAAGTAACAATGAGTAAGCCAGGCTATAAGGCCACCAGCACTACTGCTTTGCTGTGCTACTCTCTGCTGCCAGTTTGCCAGACAAGGCCAATAATAAGACTGGCTCTAGGCTCTGGACTTGTCCTTGCTTTCTTGCTTGCCACCTGGCTCTATACACAACAGAAAATTTAGTAAAACACACCTTAAATGATGCCGGGTGCTGATAGCACCAGCACAAGTCTCTGAATAGTGTGAAGCGTCTGCTTCCAGTTTGCCAGACAGGGCAAAGTTGGTTTCAAGCTCGAGCTTGCCTTCTTTGCCCTTCATTCAAGCAGGCTCTGCAACCAAAGTGCAAGAGTCGAGGAATTCAGACATGGGTTTGAGGAATACAGACAAGTACTTTGAGGAATTCAGACAAGGGTTTGAGAGAGCTATTGGTGGGGCACCTGCAGCTTGCCACACACAACTGAGTTTGGCTTCTTCTGACTTGCGTTTGACTTGCCATCTGCCTCTGACGACGAAGCTGTGCTTGTGTTGTTGCAGATCAGGACGTTTTGACAGCCACCTATGCCCTTTGCCCAGAAGGATCGCATGATTGTTTACAAATTTATTTCAGACTGTTTAGACATTATAAACGCTTAGCACTGATGGTTTTGACCAGGTTACTGATAACCCTGGCACATCTGTACAGCCTAGTTGATTGGCTGAAGGTGTGATCCTCTCTCTCTCTCTCTAGCTTAGCTGTTCTTGCAATGCCTACTTCTGCTGATTGCTGAATGAGACAGCAGCTGCCACATACTCTGGCTTGCATCCAAGCTTTGCAAGCCCGTGTGTCTCATGTTAGTGCATGTTGGCTGACAGGACTAGGGTTTAGGCACACCTGATAGGTACCTGGCAAGAACAATTAGCTGCAACGCTTGTGAATTGTTACTATCGAGCCCAACACACAGCACACTCAGTGCAGTGGCATATCATACATGTTCATCAGGATGACAAAGGCTTACGGTTGCCAGGCTTGCCCCACTGCTCAGGGCCAGCATCATCATTCTTTGCCCATCGGTTCTGCCTTCCAGGGTTCCCACTGCCTGCAGGCCCTTGCCCTCTGTTGTTGCCCTCTGGCTGATGTGCAAAGGGCTGAGTGGGAGGGGGAGGCAGGGCAGCCTGTTCCCTTGCTGACCCCTGGTGGTCTTGTCTAGCAGGGCGCCTGCATCACATCATGACTACAATGTTGTTTTCTCTTTCATCCAATGATTTGCATCATCAAACCATGTGCAAATTACAGCTTGCGCTAGACTCATACTGCCACTTGGTGCCAGCTGCAAATAGGTAGCCTGGCTGTTGTGTTAATGACACCCAATCACCTGACCTTATCAGACCTTACAGGAAGACACGCTATCCATGAACGAATCAATGCATTCATGCAAAACAACAGTTGCAGTATATGCACATTGCCACTGCAGCTGAGTGGTGTAACCTGTCATAGTAATGGAGAGGAGCAACAGGTTCAAGGTGACAAAGGCATGGCATAGCTGCTTGGGCTATACCGAACCAGTACAGGGGCGTGAAATCAGAGACCAACACTGCTGGCAGGCAATATGGTATGTATCACAAACCCCAAGCCCAATGTATACCCAGGTCATAAAAAGGCAGCGGGTTGCAGCATGGGATCACACGTGCAGTACACCACATGCATGTGCAGCTGAAAGCATGACATGCGTGGTGCAACTCAACCTGTCGCTCTTGGTAGCATCGTCGCCCCCATTCAAGTCCATATTCCTGTCACTGTGACGCTCATATCTGGCATGCCTGCCATCTGATTGATGTCTGCTCTCATGACGTGACTGTCTGCCCCTATTGGAGGGTACCCTGTCTCTATCAGAGGGTTCCCTGTTCCTACTGGAAGGGTCCTGGTTCCTACTGGAGGGCTCCCTGTTTCTACTGGAAGGCTCCCTATCTCTCTGTCTGGTGCCTTCAACTGGTTTACGATGTGATTTTGCCCTGGAGCCTTGCCTCTGGTCCTCATGCTGGTCCCCATACCGGTCCCCATACTGCTTCCCCCTGCTCATGTCTCTGCCGCTATGGTCCCTCTGCTGTGCAGGAGACTGTGCGCGCCTGTGAGAACGCTGAGGTGATGTTCGTTGCCTGTCAGAACCGGATGCAGTGTGCCTGGGCGACCTATGCTGCTCCCTTGATGATGCGTCCCGAGTGTGGGCTGCTTGTCTTGCGGCCTGTGGTGATGGGCTTCGCTGTCGTTTCTTTGCTGGTCCCCGTTGGGGTTCCCTGCAATGTCAGAATTTGTTGGCACGTGCCGCTATATCACTACACCTGCTGCTGTGCTGGTCAGAACACATTGTGCTGGTCAAAACGTCAATCATGTCCAGGCTGACAATCACCTTCTGTTTGCCGCTTGTGGCGAAGCTGAAGATCTTGAGTCAGATGAGGAAGAGCTGTCACTGCCAGAACTGGTGCCAGAGTCGCTGCTCGAGCTTGAGCTCGAGCTAGGTTCTGGACTTCGCTTCCTGCAGCAAATGTTAGATACTGTTGCTGATATGCAGACAAAGTCAGTTTTCGACACGTCATGCCACTCTAGTGGATGCTGCCTTATGCAGTGCCCCACCTTCGGCTAGACATGCTGCGTTTCGTCAGATGGTCGGATCACAAAGTAGGTCAAAGCAGATGTGGCAATCGCTTTCTGCAGTCAAACCTTAACGCCACTAATCAACCACAGGTACGAGGTGGTACCGACTGCGTTTGACGGTCAAAGATGATGCGGAGCTTAGCAATGCGCATGACGAACCCTAGTAAACAAAAGGGCTGCTCCGGAACCAGCAGATTTTGAACATTCAGCTTTCTACTCCAGCTTGCTACTTGGCGCACCCCCACGTCACACAGCCAAGTTTTCAGAGCGCCGATGGTTGCACGCAGCATTAACAATGGTCCAATGCAGAGGCTTGGTTGTCGTAGTCCGTGCCTGAAGCGGGTCGGTTGAGGGCCTTGACCATAGTTGCTCGTCTGGATCAGCCCAAGTCAGCCCAAGTCTGAAGTAACGCCACATTGGCTGCCAGTAGGAAAGCAGCGCAGCTTGGGAGATTCTTGCGAGTTCTACATCAAGGTACATTGCAAGTGTGACATGCTCGGCACTGCACTGATCTCAGTGCACTGCAGATCAGAAGTCTGCGCTGCTATTTAGGGAGCTTTAGCCGTCCAGAACGGCACTGACATGTCAAGAGATCTTTCTCAGAGGATTGTGCTCGAAGCAGCTTGCCTGCAGAAGCAAGCTGAGCACCGATACACCCAGCAGTCTTTGGCAGAACTTCACATACACTCGAGCTGTTGTATTTACTCAGATCCTGATCTTGAGATGTACCAAGCATATGATATGCACAAGAATTCTGAGGGCAGAACTATCTTGTCTCTGGAAGGTGGTCATGTGAAGATGGAGTACTCATCAGTTAAAGCCCGATTCCTTGCCAGGGACTTTATAAGTAGCAGACTAGGAAAGGCCTTTGCCCATTGCACTGAGGAAGAACGGCCTGATGTCTCAGACAAGCTGCAGGAAACTGAATTGAGGGTCTGGATAAGATGGCACGGGGCCAGGTACTGTGAGCCTGTGTGTAGCGGGCAGGTAGAGGATGCTGAGGAACACCTTGATATCTTGCTACAGGTTTACAACACCAGCAGTTTTGTTGACGAGCCTGCTTCACGCAAGAGGAAAGCCTAGTAAGGAATGAGGATGAGCTTTTTGTGATTTTCGTCCGGTCAAACAGCATAGCATCTGATGCTCAGCTTGCATTAACCTTGGCTTTACCTTTGCTGTACCTTGGCTAGGTAGCTAGTTAGATATGGGTGCTGCTCTCAGATGTTTCAAATGTGCAACACGCAGCGCCAAACGCGTCATAATGGTGGCTGGGAGTACCGAACTTTGAAGATTGCATTTAGTCGGGCTTTGACGGTCCCGACATTTACCTTCCTGCGAGTGTTTAAGGAGATAATACTAAATTATGGAGGCTCAAAACGTAACTTCTTCACAGACTCTCTAACCGCAGAACAGCTGCAACTGATGTGGAGCATGCAGCTTGACCATCAACGCTGTATCTGAATGGTAGAGGGTAACATACTAGGCGCATCAGCTGCACTTGCCTGTCACAAACAACGAGAGAATTTGCAGTGCCGCTGTTGTCGAAAAGCCTGATCACAAAGAGGGTCGCGGGTACTTCTGACTGAGGCGCAATAGTAGTCAGATGCTTGCCGGCTGATGCCGCACAGCATGTTGGGTCGTGAGACACAGCATCGGTGACGTGACTGGGTGTCAGTCGGTGTTCAAAGATCGCACAACATGCAGAGAGTGAAAGTGTACAGACTCACGTCTGAAGGGCAGTGGGATGACAAGGGAACAGGACAAGTATCCGTAGAGTACATGGAGGTCAGTGTCAAAGCTCCTACATCAAAAGTCAGTTGCTCTTTTCGACTGTGTAGCTCAACTGCCCACAACGGGTGTGCCGTTGTTTGCTTGCTAGACCAGGTAAAGCACTGTTGACCAATGGCACTTGTCTGCCTATCTTGCAGCAATCGAACACAACTGGCCTTGTTGTGATATCTGAGGAACAGGACACACGGACTCTGCTCATTCATGAGATTCAGACACAAGACATCTACCAACGTCAAGGAGGTGATGTATGGTGCTGCTAGCAGCCACATATGCTTTGACAGCACAGCAGCTGCCTTCAGACGTGTTGCCTTTGCATGTGCAGATGAAACCATCATCACTTGGTCAGATGCAGAGATAGGCACAGATGTAGCCCTGAGCTTCCAAGAGTCTGGTGGTTGTGATGCTGTATGGTAAGACAGCAGTATTCTCTTTTCCTGTTTGCTTTTTCTTTTTCAGACAGAAGCACTGAAACATATCACAGCGCTTGCATGCAAGGCCATCTTTCTTTTTCAGACAGCAGCACTGATACATATCATGCCGCATGCATGCAAGGCCATGTTGTCTGCCCGTTTGCACCTCTTGACTTGCTTCGCTGGCCAATCATTTGCATGGTGTTGTTTACATGTCCAAAGGCTTTTTACGTATCAGATGGCAGCTTCAGTCTGACAACCAACAGAAGCCATTGGGCATGTCATTGCTGTTGTTATACAGAGATGCACCAGCAACATGTGGGTCGCTGATGATACTTGTGACTGCAGGGAACAGATTGTGACTGTGCAGCAGCATTATCACGGCAAATCCAATGGCTCCGATGCACATTACGGCAATGGTAACCTTTTTGCTCCTTTACTGAACAAACCTTCAGGCACACGCACCTGCATATAGTTCTCCATATCTGTTTGCTTGCAATGGCAAGGACCATCACATGTCATGCTCCCATTACATGTCATGCTTGATTCATTGTAGCATCACAGAAGCAGTGTTGCTGACACACAACGCAGTGTGTGCACGTCAGCTCGATCAACCTCTCTGTGTCTGCTGCATCAGCTGTTGGCTGCACTGCATCTTGCATGTCTTGCATGTCTTGCACCCTTTTTTACATCAACACAACTGCCACTGCATGAAGCTCTTGAGAATGGAGTCAGCACATACTGCAGGTGTTTGGGCTATGGCCTATGGTCATAGCTCCGGGCTGCTGCCTTAGGAGGCTCCCTTTATGATTGCTGAAAAGCGTGATCTTGTTTTTCTTTTTCATTGTGCAGGTGGCGAGAATGGCTTCTTGAAGCGCCCTGGCATGGTGGACGAGTTTGACCAGCAGGTGTCCACCAGCATGGATGGTAAGCCCGTCTCCTGCATCTTGCCTGTCCCATAGTCTGCACTCAGCACCATCATACTCACAGGCCGCGTCGTCATCTCACATCAGCATACAAGGCAACAGGCTTGCCAGGAAATAGGGCATTGGTTGTTCTGCATGTGCAATTGTGCCAACTCTTGTGCAAACTGTGGCAAGCGTATTGTGCAACAGCAGGGCACTGCAGCCTTGCCTGAGAGAGCACATGCCAACTTGTCTTCAGCTTGTTGTTGCAACCGTTTCCTTGCAGCAGATAGCTGGTCGGCCATCAGTATCCGCACAACACAGCCTAGATTGCAGCCTTGCGTCCATCTTGAGGACATCAGCTTACTGTAGTCTATCTGGCTGACAGCAGTCAATATAGCAAAAGTTACACAATGCACCACAAGCCTTCATGCACTCAGACCTGCAACTAAGGCATACAGCACCATCAGCATACATGCATCAAACTAGTGTAACATCAAGCGGGAGCCTATGTGATGATCCATGTTATGTGTATGTCTGCACTGTTAGCACATATGTATCAAAGTAGCATGACATCAAGGAGGAGACTATGTGATGATACATGTTATGCAAGTGCTGTGTTGCGCTATCAGCATATATGTGTCATAGTTGCGCAACATCAAGGAGGACAGTACGTTATGATACATGTTATGCGACTGCTGTGTTGCGCTATCAGTATGTATGTATCATAGTTGCGCAACAGCAAGTAGGACAGTACGGGATGATCCATGTTATGCAAATGCTGTGTTGCCTGCGTACAGACCGGCTGGAGGAGAATGGCAATGGGGTCCCTGGCCTGGAGCTGCCTGCACCAGAGCTCAAGAACCTGGCTCAAATTGCCAAGGTGGCTACTGCTGTCAACACTGCTGCAGTTACTGCATCATATTATTTGCTTGCTTCCTTGCGTAGAAAGAATTCATGGACTACAGTGAATACTGCTGCAGTCGCTGCATCATATTGCTTGCTCGCTTGCCTAGAAAGAGTACATGGACGAAGCATTGCTGCAGTGACATTTGTTGCAGCAAACAGCCTGATTATGTCTGATAGCTCACCCAAGCAAGTGAGCAGAATGCATATTGTGCTGCACACTTGGTGACGTCTTCTACATGCTCAGCAGTGGCAGTAGGAAGTATGTGGGCAGCAATGCCTTCAGCACAGCGCTACAGACAACAGCAGCAGCAATACATCAGAGCATGATTCAGACAAAACCAGCAAGAACTACCAATAAGCAATCATCGTTCAGCCCTGACACCTCAGCCCTTGGGCCATCAGAAGCATTGCAGGGCCATTGAAAGGCCAAGGCCACACTGCAAAGCCAGAACCTGTTGGCCATCACACTGCCAGGCTACATCAGCAATCTACAGCTCCCTTTGGAAACCTCTCGACAATGCATTGGTATCCCACTTCAGCATGCTGGTGTGATTGCCCACTTCAGCATGTTGGTGTGATCTCCCACATCAGCATGTTGGTGTGATTTTGTGGGTGGCGTATGTGCAGACTGCCTTCTGCCATTGCCAGCTGGAGGTGTGTGCTGCAGGTTCTTGGGGAGCCCAGAGCAAGAGAGATGCTGCCGCCCCAGATGAGCGCAGAGTACGTGCGCAAGCTGCTGGATGTCTTCAGGGTGAGTGCCGTCGTCAGATTATGCAGTCTTTGTTGTACCTGTCGTGTCCTGTCCGTCCCTCATTTACACACAGCAGCTCTTTGTTGCACCTGTTGGGTCCCCTTGCTAACATGCGGCATGTGGTTGCGTCTGCATGCATAGCATGTGTCAACATGGACAATTAGCAACAAACATATACAGGCCTCAAATGAGCTTGTATGCTGTGTGTGTGTGTGTGTGTGTGTGTGTGTGTGTGTGTGTGTGTGTGTGTGTGTGTGTGTGGGGGTTTAAACCCTAAACCCTAAAATGACTGATATACATTATGTGCATTGCTGACACCTTACAATGCCTGCAGCAATGCGATGATTTGGAGGATGACGACAGCTTGAAGCAGCTGTACTACATCCTGAAGGGCGTCATCATGCTCAACAGCAACCGTGAGCCCGAGCCCTCAGTGTCACAGTATCCACGCATGCCCATGTTGTCTGCATGCGTCCTGACCCTTGTTTCCTTGTTTCCTGAGCCAACAGCAGAATGTTAAGAGTGGTGTTAAGCACTGTTACACCACTGCTCTGAGCATCAATGCATGTACTGTCTGTCTCTGCGTCCTGAAGCCAGCACTGGTCCCTGTCACAGATCAGCCACACGCCACTGCTGCAAGCAATGTCGTTGCTATCTGACATGTAGAGAACCATGCACAGCTTGTGGTCATTACAGCACATGCTGGCCTGGAGATGCAGTCAGTATATCCCACAGCAGCTCATGCTGCGGCATATGCTGCTTGTAGTGGGAGATACATGTCTCTCACACGTCTTTGTGGGCGTGATGCAGAAATGACAGTTCTTGTGCTCTGCAAACTGGACAACTGAGTCGAGACGTTGTCTGTTGTGTTGCATCACTACTGCTGGATCCTGCAGAGCCTTGGTGGTTGTGCCTTCATTCTCATCCATGACTTACGCAGTGCACATGGTCACCATGCAGCTTGTACGCACAACACAGCTCTGCCACCAAATCCACAAGCTGTTGTGAAACAATCATGCTGTCCTGACCAGCCAGCAGCCTCACCGGCACCACATTTTATAACACAGGAACAGAACAGGTATCTGGGTTTTTGCCAGGTTGTTTCCATTATACCCATACAATGCTCATTTGTCAGGAGCTTGGGCCCAGGCTTGAGAGATGCTTTTGCATGTGTGCTGCTGCATGGGTACTAATGCCCGTGTGGAAGTGCAGAACTGCTGGAGATGCTGCTGTCAGAGGAGAACGTGATGGATGTGGTGGGAGCCCTGGAGTACGACCCAGAGCTGGCAGTGAGGCAGAACCACAGGGCCTTCCTGCGAGAGCATGTCATCTTCAAAGAGGTCTGTCATTCTATGCAAATTGCTTCCATTGCTTCATGTCACACACAAATCCTGCTCATCATTACGTGCAAAATTTACAAATACGTCTGTCATGTCATGCAACTTGCTTCACCACTGCTGGGGGCACAAGCCATCTTGACGCAAAGCTTGTTGGCATCTGCAATGGACAGCACAGAGAGAGGAGCCTTTTATTAGGCACCATCACCTGTGTAGACAATAGGACTGTCTGCATGTTGTCTATGCTTGCTGACATCACCCCATGCAGCCCTATCAAAAACCTGTGTAAGTGACAACAACAAAGGCCACCTGCAAGATTAGCCACTTTGCGTTTGCAGCCCTCGAGTCTGATTGCGTCTCTTTCGACTCTGAACTCGGCTGTGCAGGTTGTGCCCATCACCAATGCAGAGGTAAAGAAGCGCATCCATCAGACATATCGCATGGGCTACATAAAGGATGTCATCCTGCCTCGGGTGAGTCTCACCCTGAACCCCAAATACTGAAATTTGTCTATTCCATTGGTCATGACAGTCAAAACATGTTGTGTCTTCTTGCTAGGCTCATGACCTCCAGAGCACTGAATACATCTATGCTTGCCAGTTGTGGCGTCCTCCAAGTGTATGCTTGCCATCCAGCAAGCAACAGTGTATCTGCTCACATAGTAATTGCTGATTGCCGTTTAGCGCCTGCAAAGCTGCCAGGCTTGTTGTGGCTTCTCGTGCTCGCTGCGCCTTGGTGCTATTTTGTTTGAGCGTGCTGGCACCAAGGCATTAGCTGCTTTTAGCTGAGCATCTGAATTATGCACCGTCTGTGCGTGGTTTGTCACAACATGAACAAGGGAGACACAAATCAAGGGCTTTCAATAAGTGAGGTTATGCTTTAGCCCAGCAAAGGTCTAAACTACCCCGTGAGTATCTAGTCAGTCACAGTAGGTACAGCATCTACCTGGCCTTTACCTGATGACAGCGCTTGCTTAGTAAGGCACACATCAAGCTTTGCCCTGGCTTGATCTACAAACTACGTTTGTGAAATTGTGTGTTTTGTTCAGGTGCTGGACGATCAGACGTTTGCTGCGCTCCAAAGCGTGATGCTGTTCAACAACGTGGAGATTCTGACCAAGCTGCAGCATGATCCCTCCTTCTTCCCTGACCTCTTCAAGAAGCTCAGGACCACCCCACCCAAGGTGCTCCCCCTTACCCGTTTCAAAGACACACCTGCCTCAACGACTTTGTATTTAGTAATCATCATGACGTGACCGCTGTCTGCCTCATGATGAGCTAGGTATGTGCAGGACCTCTTGAAATCAGAGCAGCCTGTTATGTGCATCTCTGCAAGGCCTAACAGTAGAAAGAAAAGGAAAGAACAGGACAAGAACAGGACAAGAACAGAAAAGAAAAGAAAAGAAAAGAAAAGGACAAGAACTTAAAATAAAACGATCTGACTACGTGTTTCTGCGTCAATTTAATGAGAAGCCAAGAATCATACCGGGCTGCCCAGGGACCCTAACACTATGTCTTGCTGACTGTGCAGGCAGAAGGGTGGAATGATCTGGTCAAGTTTCTGCAGGAGCTGTGTGGGCTGGCAAGGCATACATCCCCAGCCAACAGGGCAGACCTGCTCGGGCAGCTTGTCAACCTGGGGCTGTTTGAGGTACAGCCCTTTCTTGGTCTGAACAACATGTTTGTGTTTGCGTGGCTATCTGTAATAGTGCCCGTGGTGTAGTTTACTGGCTGTGTACAGCGTGTTGCTGTCGTCTTCAGCAAAAAAGGCTTGTGCACAGGAAGGTGACAAGACTAGAAAGAATAGACAAGACAAGAACAGAACAGAACAGAACAGAACAGAAAAGAAAAGAAAAGAAAAGAAAAGAAAAGAAAAGAAAAGAAAAGAAAAGACCGTACCTTTGGGCATCAATTTAATGAGAAGCCAAGTATTACACCAGGCTGCCCAGGCCCAGGACGAGCCTAATGCTGTTGCTAATTGTCTCAGCATCAGATGTTCAGACTTGAACAGTAGCTGTTGCTCACAGGTGCTAACGAGAGTGCTGAAACATGGCAGTCCTGGCTTACAGCTACGCGGCACTGATGTCATGCTCTCTGCCATCCAGCACGACCCCGCCCCCCTGAGGCAGTTCATGCGCAGCCAGAAAGACCACGAGCTGTTCCACCTGCTAGTCAGGTACTTCTGCATATGTCACATTTCTTCTGACAGTCAAATTGCACTTCCCGGTGATGGGCACAGCATCTGCTTTGCTGTGACATCAGCTCATGTTGTGGTTTGTCTCCTGACTTGTGCCTTTCCGCATGCTTGGCTTTGGTTGCATGCCCCCATCCTGACAACTGTCTAGACACAGGGAGGATTTGGTACAAGTGTTGCATTCTGGCATTTGATCTGACAGCTCAGCACGCCATTAGTGTTGTCAAGCATGTGGACCTATATTTATGTAAGTCCTGAACCCTAAGCCCAACATCTTAAGCTATAGCTGATCAGTGGGAGCTGCAGCCTGGCCTCTGCAGCTGGTATCAGGAGTCCTGGGGGCTCACAATCACGTTTCTGTGTTTGCCACTGTTGTTGTTTTGCCAGTTTTGCCAGAAGTTGCTAGCCAACAATGAGAACAACAGCCACTTTCAATCAATGCCATCCACATGTGCAGGCTACCTGATGCCTGTGAGCTCAGGCTGTATTCATGCATGTCAATCTTATCATTGTTGTCATTTTAATCGTTACTATCATCATCACGTTCATGTGCAGGGTGCTAGAGTTTGGGCCGGATCAGGGTCTGCAGGGGCTGCGTTACTCACTATTGTTACCACCATTATCGTTACTGTTATTCTTTTTGTCATCGATGTTGCTATCATGTGCAGGGTGCTAGAGTTTGGGCCGGATCAGGGTTTGCAGGGGCAGGTGGTGGACATAGTGCGCATGCTGCTGGACCCCGACTCCATGGACCACTCCCCCGAGAAGGACCCCTTCCTGGAGCTCTTCTACGACAAGTATGTCGGGGAGCTGATCAACCTGCTCATAGAAGGCGCTGAGCAGAACCAGCAACACAGTCAGGAGCAGCTGGACGCCTTCAGACGCCAGGAACAGGTGAGCATTTGGCTGCTTGATTTGGCTGGAACGTACCCAGGGCTTGATGAAACCTATAGAAGTTGTTGCATGAACCTCTTGAAATGGCAAGAGTAGGTGTATTTTCAGCAATCAGGCAGACCTACAGTAGTTACAGCATGGCTGCAACATACCCAGGGCTTCATGAAAACGGTAGACACTGTTGCACAGACCTGTTCAGAGGGCAAGAGCAGGTGTGCTTTCAGCTGCTGTCTGTGGGTCGTAATGTACCCAAGGCTTCATGATGACGGTAGGCACTGTTGCACATCTCTGTTCAGACAGCAAGAGCAGGTTTGTTGTCAGCAGTCAACTAGCACTACAGTAGTCACAGCATGGCTGCTGTAAACCGTGAGGTAGAGTCTGAGTTGGCTTCACTTTGCCTCTTGTAAAGCCCCTTCAGATGGCCGGAGCAGGTGTGCTTTCTGCTTGCCGGGTGTAGAACAGTTGGGGGTTGTTTTGGGACAAGAGTTTGTCACAAGAGACTGTTGGCACAAAAGACACACCGAGACCCTGATTGACTGTAGAGTAACGCTGTACAATGCTCCCAGCCCCAAGAACAGGCAAGCTGTCAAATTCTGTCTGTGCCAAAAGTTGGCATTGCTGCGGTTCAGCAAACACAGCACTGTTGCACCTATGAGGATTGCAGATTTGCAGATGCTCATTAGCAGCTGAACTCTGCATGGGATGGCACACTGCTCGAGATACAATCAATGGGTCAGTCTGTCTGGTTGTGCACTGCTGTGAACGGAGGGAGTAGGGCCAGGCAGCAAGCAGCAGTAGCAACAAAACACACCACAATAAAGCCTGTCCCCAGTGCAAACTGTATGCATGTATGCGTATGGTATCAAGGTGTCATGCATATAGCATATAGGCAATGTATGCAAATTGGTGCTCATACATCAGTTGGCACACTTTCCTGTGCTGTGGGGAACAATGATTGGCAAAGTTGGTGTCTTGCAGGCTGCAGTGAAGGGGGAAGGGGCAGGGCTGGGCCCCAGCAGTGAGCAGCAGCAACAAGAGCTGCACCAGAAGCAGGCTGAAGCTAAGGCCACGCACATAGGCACCAACACCATGGGCATGGTCCTGGACCTGCTGTGCTTCTGTGTACAGCATCACGGCTACAGGTAATTGACCCCTTCCATCTTGCCTTTTGGTTTGGGCATGGCCTTTCCAGGTTGCCTCTTAAGTTGGTTTAGGCATGGCCGCTCTGTCTTGCCTTTTGGTTTGGGCGTGGCCCCTTTGGCTTGCCTTTTAAGCTTGGGCATGGCACCTCTGGCCTGCCCTTTGCACGTCCTTGCAGAGCCTGTCTCATGATGTGCCTCTGTGTTTGGGGACTGCCCTTTGGCTTGTTCTTCAAAATAGCACTCGTCCAGTCTGGCTAACAAATCTGGGTTTGGTCCAGTGTTTGACAGTGTGAATCAACGGCTGAACTGTGCACACCCCAACAAAGGCCCACTTTGGTAAGGTGATGATGCCCTTTGGTCCTGAGGAAACCCCCCCTGATGACTCGTGTGGGTGATGCAGGATCAAAAGCTACATCTTGAAGCGGCGGCTGATGCCCAAACTGATGAAGCCTATACATTGCCGGGAGAAGTGGCTGGTCATTGCAGCTATTCGCTTCCTCCGGACCTGTATCAGTATGAAAGACGAGTTTTACTATAGGTAAGCTACCAGATGGCACTGCCGGGCCCTGATATACTGCAAGTAGACAAAATATGTCCCTGTAGTTCCACTGTAGAATAGACGCCATCTGTCGCCATCTGACGCCACCCGTCCACTATTGTTGGATCATACCTGCCCTTGCTTTTTCGAACATTTAATTTGGATCACACCACCTGGGTGATAGAATGCTGTCTGTCAAAGCAGGACCTGATAAAGGGAACCACTCAGGACTACTTGCACACAAGTAAATGATGAAAGGATGCACACAAGCTTCATTTCCAGCTGTCTGGGACGTCACTGTCAGTGAGAACCTGTGTGAAACCAACTGTTTGTATTACTGCTGTAACACTCTGCATGCCTCTGGCACCTTTGCGCTGTGAACATCTTCGAGTACACTACAATGACTGCACCAGTCTTGTGTCTGATTGAGTGACTCAGCATGCTTTGATGCCAACACAGCATTTTGGTGCGCTGCAGGAGCATAATGAAAGAGAACTTGTTTGAGCCCGTCTTCTCGGTGTTCCTGGAAAATGGGCCTCGCTACAACATGCTGAACTCAAGTGAGACTCTCAACTACACTCATGTTCTGAGAGGCTACTGTTTTATCTGACTGCGTTGAAGTCAGCTGCATTGACATTCAGAACAAGAACATGCATGCGCCGCGACCACAGCCTCACAGGTGAAGAACACCAGTGCAGCAATTGTAGGCAGATCTGACACCAGCGCGCTTGTAAGACTCTTTGAGGTGAATGGTTGATTGTATGTACCTAGCTCATCATGAGCTGGATTCATAAATAGCATTATTACTGTTATTACTGATTGTTTTGATTCTGTGCCAGCCTTTGCTGGCATCAGCCAGGTGGGTCTCAGATACGCATCATACTGTTTCTCCTTCTTTCTCTGAGTTGCAGCAGGCAAATGTTAGGGTGTACTCCTGCTCACACATGCTCAAGCATATGCTTGGACTCCATTTGGCATGCCTTTGCATGGATGTTGCAGATTGACTGGCTGTTTTGGTTTCTGATATTGGCACAGTTGTTTGAATTGTGTGGTATGTCTGCGATCAACAGCTAAAGGCAAGTACCATACGTCAAGCTACTTTTTGTGACTTAATGAATCACATTCAGTACAAAGAAACTTATGAACTGTTCAATCAAGAAGCTTGACGTCATCACTGAAGTTGAACAGCCTTTTATGATCGGTGGTAGTTCATGCAACAAGATTGTCAGGGATGCACAAGACAGGCTGCTCTGGAGAAACAAGACTTGTCCTGTGCGCACCTAGCTCATCATGAGCTCGAAAGCCTTTAACGATTATTAGTATTATCATCCTCATTTTTAGGCTGCATGCAGGTGTGCTGGAGCTGATTGAGTTCATCAGGAAGGAGAACATCAAAACGTTGGTGGAGCACATAGTTGACCAACACATAGAAAGGTACACTGCTGTGCCCCTATTGCTGCCATCTGCTGCTCATATCTCTGCTTGACAGGCTGGCTCCCAGAAGGCAGCCCCTATTGACACACAGCAGTCAAGGGTTTGTTGTATTTGCAAGCAGGGAAAACCAGCCCAGGCATGTATGCTGCAAGCTTTTCTGTGCATAGTGTGTCTGGCTTTGCTGCTTGGCTGCAAAAAATTGCGCTTGGCGCAGGATATCTGCTGCACTTTGCATTTCATCCACTGTGCTTTTGGAAATCAGTTCAGCAATTGTTCTACCATCAACACCTGGCAAGCTGTTTCAGATGTTGCTGACTAGGACACTTTGTCAAGAGTCTGTCAGGATCTTCGGAAATATATTTCCCCTTATACAGCTTGTGCCTCCTGTCAGCCCTGAGGATACCCCTGAGGGCCAAAAGAACCCCCTGGTCAACCGAGTCCCTCCTTTTGGGCTTGTGAAATCTTACTCCCCACCCACCCCCCGCTGCAATGCACACCTTGTTGTTCAACTACTCCTTTCTTAGCCGTGCATGACCCCGTCTCTCCATCCACCAGACTCCTTACTTAGACCCCAATGAACCCATTACCGCCCTCATGGGGCGCGATTCTTAGCCCTCAATGAACTGCTCTCTGCATTCCTGGGACCCCTTGGTTTGGACCTTAATGAAGCCCTCTGCGCCCTGCAGGCTGGAAGGCGTGGACTACGTGAGCACCTTCCAGGAGCTGAGGACCAAGCATGAGCAGAACAAGGAGGTGGTGCCCAATGCCTTTGCCACGTAAGCCCACACCCTCCATCCCTCTGTCATGTCACCGTCAAGTTCACGACCATTGTGCTCTCAAGGCGCTACAGAATTGCTTGTTTTGTGTAGACTGACAGAGCAGTGTTAGCACTAGCTACCTTGACACATCTTTCTTCATGTGCTCACTTCATGTTTGTCTGAGATGCACATCCTCTGTCACATCAGCACCAAAAGCTGACATCATTGTGACCTCAAGACGCTGAAAGTTTGATTGTTTTCATTAGACTGACAGTGCGGTGCTGATAGTAGCTGCATCAACACATCTTCCTTCATGTGCTGCGTTGACTCTGTCTGAACTACACTTCAATCTGGTGGTATGCAAACAAGAGCATCTTTGTGTAACGGGCTCTTACATGGTACGTAATGGGCATTTACAGGGCTCCTGCAAATGGGGTGACTGTGCAGCAGCGGTGGCGCAAAGATGCCAGGGCCTTGGAGCGGGAAGAAGAGGTATGCACACCCTGCCTCATGACTCGTTCCAGTCTCTGGTGTTAAATGGACATAGCCGGCCCTAGCAATCTCTGAAGTCCAGTAACATGTGAACAAATGAGTGACGGATCCACATTCTGGTCCGGCATACAAGCCCGTCAATTTTGGCTAAAGTGTCTGGTGTGGCATACAAGTTTCATTGATTTTGGCTTGAGTATGCGGCTGTCGTTTGCGCCACAGTTGTGGTGAACAGATAGTGCTGCACACAGTCAAGCTGCATTTGGTCCGTGGATATGCACTGTTGCTGCCTTGCAACTCTGTACTCATCTGGAGCTGTTGACTGTTCATGTTGCTCCACGTGAAGAAGACCATGAAGTATGCTATAACATAACTGGTAGTCTAGCCACATCAGGAGAACGATGGAGTTTGAAACGTGCACTAAGCAGAATCTACGGCTACGGCCAAAGATTGATCTGCTGGATTGTTGATCAATTAGGCTGGCAGAAAGTACTTGTCAGTCTGAGCAGGGGCTGTTACAACAAGCAGGGTCTGTTGCAGCAAGCAGGGGCTGTTGCATCAAGCAGGGGCTGTTGCAGCAAGCAGGGGCTGTTGCAGCAAGCAGGGGCTGTTACAGCAAGCAGGGCTGTTGCAGCAAGCAGGGGCTGTTACAGCAAGCAGCGGCCATTACAACAAGCCGGGGCTGTGACACCAAGCAGGGGCTATGACACCAAGCAGGGGCTATCACAGCAAGCACCTGTCTGTCTGATTTCTTTGCATGATTGAAAGCAGGAACGCTGGCAATCAAACAGCCATTGCGCTGGAAAGACAAGACTTGTCCCGCACGTACCTAGCTCATCATGAGCTGGAAAGCGTTGTTGTTATTATCATTATTATTATCATTAAACAGCCATTGGTGAGGTTGCTGCCTGACTGAGCACAACTGCTATCGGTTTCTGCTCAGACAGGCAACTGCTGACCAAGCGCTGTTTGTTTGACAGCACCTCTGCTCTTGATCATACTGTGCTATCCTCCAAACAGCCTCTATGTCTGGGTCACTCCAGTCCGAGCTTGTTTTTCGGTAGATGCTGCTCATGTGCCAAACTTCTGCAACCTGTTTTTATAGCAGCTCATGAAGTTGTGCTTCACCACCAGAGCGCTCACGTCATGTGAGTGCTTTGATGTGGGACTACTTCAGCAAAGAACAATGACAATGCAAGACAGCATCTTTCTGCCTTCTGCCGTTTCTGTAGTCACACAGCTTGCATAGCTCTGCTCAAGTCGCTCCTTCGTTGCTGGACTGATTGACTGAAGAGCACTTCAATGAATCCTGAAGAGCCTCCAGCTCATGGTGTTGTGTCTCCAACATGCTGCTCAGGTTACAGTCCTTTGATGCAGGCCTACTTCAATGAAGAGGAATCTGAATGATTCCTGAAGAGCCTCCACCTCATCATGTTGTTTCTTCAACATACTGGTCAAAATATATATATATATATATATATATATATAGATATTGCTCAAGTTTGTATATACTGCTCAGGTCATAGTCCCTTTGATGCAGGACTACTTCAATGAAGAAGATGATGATGATCCACGGCGAGCCTCCACCTCGGGCAAGCGCCCCTCCTCGCCCGAGCTGCACTCAGAGGGGGTGGGCCGCCCCTTTGTCAAGATGCGCTCTGCCTCACCCCCTGCACAGCGACCGCCCTCCAAGGTATGGGACCCAAACCCAACATATGCCCTATACTCTGTCAATTGCTTGCTCAAGATGTAACAGTCTGACACAAGGGTCCTTTGTCAACGTGTCTTCCTCCATTTCTCTTTTTGTGTCTATGTGCGTGAGAGAGTGTGTGTGTGTGTGTATCCGCGCGCGTGTGTGAGAGAGAGTGTGTGTGTGTGTGTGTGTGTGTCAGAGGCCCTTATCCAAAGCACATTGGCAGACGGCCTGTCAGACGTCTCTCCAGTAGCTTGAGTACAGGTGCTGACCATGAAACAGAAGTTGCTGTAGCAATAATGATGTTGCTGCATTATCAAGAGCTGCTCATCCTTCAAGAACCGCTCAGACAGGCCTAGCTTTACAAGTGACTGGAAGCATGTATGCATGCAACACAGCAGCAGGGGCCGCATTTGCTTTTGGATGCTGGCAAAGGCTTCAGAGGCAAACTTTGCTGTCAAGACTTTGCATGCATCCAAAGGCAAAAGCGACCCCTGCTCTTGAAGATGCAGCGACACCCTTACTGCTACAGCAACTTCTGTGTCATGGTTAACACCTGTACTCGAGCTACTGGAGAAAGGTCTGACAGGCCTTCTGCTAATTTGCTTTTGACAATGACCTCTGACACACACACACACTCACTCACTCACTCACTCACTCACTCACTCACTCACTCACTCACTCAATTCACTCACTCACTCACTCACTTACTCACTCACTCACTCACTCACTCACTCACTCACTCAAGAAGACAAATGGAGGAAGACACGTTGATGAAGTCACTTCTGGCGTTGGGACTCATCAAGAGGGTCAACAGATGATGACTGGGAAATCAACATGCACCACACACTGAATGTCATACCAGCACTGTGGGCTTTTATCGTCAAACAGCTGT
>JAABUP010005539.1_pt1 | contig 19026 bp, 24 predicted proteins | sample 5559201 | NCBI WGS metagenome assembly JAABUP01 (sample SAMN10711887, study PRJNA513373) | rock metagenome | isolation source: Antarctica rocks | place: Antarctica
CGGGGTTCTTGATTGAATCTCGGGAAAATGGCTGTCGTGCCAATTGACGCGCTGCGAGTTTCAAAGCAGTAATTATCCTCGTGTGGCCAATGGTCCTGGTTCAATCTTGCAAGACTTCTGGTTCGCCGAGCCCAAGCGTAGCATCTGGGCAATACAGTCCGATATGCCATCTCCTCATCCCAGGCCACCAATTCTCATGTCCTTCCTTCGCCAATAGCGCATCTCCTTCCCCGCTGCCCGTACCAGTGACCTTTTTTACATCCTCAGGTTGCTTCATATCGAACCAGGCGAGCTTTGCTTTATCGCTCTTCAGGACCGGATGCGACCTCGACCAGTTGTCTGTTTCAACCACTAGATCTGCTGGCTTGCCTTCCGGTAGTGGTGGCTGTAGGACGTATGTAGACATGCCGAGATAGTCGAGCCAGGTACTTGAGAAAGGGAAGCTCGGGGTGTAATGCACAGGGTTTATCGTGGCCGAGAAAAAAGGAGTGGTTGCGGAGGGTTCAAGCGAGAAGACTTAACTCGGATTGCGTCAGATGAGGTACTCGTGGGGGTGAAGGTAAAGCGGGCAAGATGTCTAGAAGGAGAAGATCAGACTTGAGAAGCTTCATAGAGAGAGTACCGCGTTCATCTGACTCACTTTGGGATGTTCCAATTCTTCCTTCCATTCATTAGGGTTGTTTCCTGGCTGACCCATATGCCCGTAATTCTTAAGTCCTTCTTCTTCTCGCCCGCAGGACCCACACCATTGAAATATCCTGGTAGGATAGCTAGCTCATCATATGGCCCTATCGGTGTCTCGCTGTACCGTATGATTTGAGCCATGCAAAGTCCGCCTCGGTAGGTTCCCGCATCTTGCTCGGAGCTGAACGAGGATGCCTCGGCTTCAAGCGTGTCGTAGACGATGTCGCGAGGAAGACCCGAGGAGGCGGAGTTGTAGAAGGTGAGTATGTACGCTGCGGCCTTGCACGTCCAAGGGGAAGGGGCAAGAGGTATCGATGACGAGGTTGCGGCAGCCATGAAGTCTTGGGTTCGCCCTTGGTTCGCGTGAAACTAGTCGGTGCTTGGGTGAGATCAGTAAAAGTCAAAAGCTGGCTTCAGGCTGGCAACGATTTCGTCCATGTCGCACAATCTCTTACGAATCACTGCAGCTCGATGCTTTGGAGATTTTGATGTAGAGAATTAGCAGAGCTTGGCCCTACACCAGCAGGAGCTTTGATTGCTTTCTTGTTTGCTGCGGCTCTAACGCCCGGCATTACAAGTGAGAAGAGACTGCTGTATTGAAGAAGTCGAAAATTCATTCTCAGCTTCAGTGGTCGTGCTTGCGCCTTTCGCTGGGAGACCTTCGGGTTTGATAATCCTACGTGCCTCAGGATCGACCAATCATAGTGTGCGTTAGGCTATGCCATGCAGAAACACGACTATTCCAAAAACGCCTTCTCGATCGAAAAAATGGCTGTGAAAACTCGTCTACTGCTGTCTACTATGCCTCTGCTTTCAGTCAAAAGAGCACATGATGGGATCTACGATCAGAACTTCCATGTTACGTCTTACACCATCACGCCATTAGGATTGGACAATAATATTCATAACCGCACAGCAATCTCAGAGCAACACTTCTGAAAGCCTTCCACCACAGAAAAATTTAAGATTTTGTTCTAATGGGGAAACTACTCCCCAGTGTACCTTTTCTTTCAACGCTTCCGAGTCAAGGCTGTCAGACCTCTGGTCAAAATCACAATTGATACACCTTCTCACAGCGTCTCCATAGGAGTCACCGGCGTTCTTATAGACAAGGTCCGAGAGACGTCTGATGGTCGCCAGATCAACGATATCACTTACTCGATCCTGAGGGGTCATGCCATTCTCTGCTCGCACGTGGTCGATAGTTTTCCCAAAGCAAAGTTCTATGAGTAACAGTCCAAGAGCAAATATTCCCTGGTTACGTACGTCTTGGAAGATGGCAGGGCTGTCGTACTGGGGCGGCGAAACTCGACAAGTTGGAGATGCGAACCCCTTTGACAGGAGAGGCTTACTGAGAAGAACCATTCCATCTGCTTTCTTCCTAAATAAGATATCATGCTTCCCCCAGGTCTCGGTGAGCCAAGGCGTGCTGTGAAGTTGTAACAGTGATGATGCGAGTTTGACGCCAATGATCAGGCGGTCTTTATTCTCAAGTGGGGTCTGAAGTAGATCTTGTAAAGACACTGTCTGTATCGGGTCCCTTCCACAGGACACGTCAGTGATAGACACACGGTGGCGCCTCTCCTCCTCGTCAAATAAATGTCCGAGACATGAGGATTCCTTAGCGTTGACCATGGCTTTACACAAGTCTTCAATTCTTCTAGACCCGGAATCTAGATATATGTCCGAAAGCGACTCATCATTAGACGCTTGGCTATTGGACAAGACGGACTCCGGTAAAACAAATGACACATTCCTGGGTCTGACTGGTAACGAAGATGTACTAGTACGCACTGGGTCTTGGGATTGTCTCACGCTTTGACCATGAAATCTGTCAGTAGCTCCTTGGCCTCCCGGAGCTGCCAAAGTGAACCCAGCTGTCGCAAGCAATCCAGAGGTATTGGTGTTTACAGTATTGGTGATCGTCGATGATGTTACCGTTCCGGCCTGAGAAGGCACCTGAGCCGTAGCAGGAGCTCGGGCCTGAGAAGAGTCCAATGGCTTGATTCGAGCCTCTCGCCAATCCCACGGTGGTCCTGCTGGACTCGCACTGTCGTCTCCAACGAAGAAGAACAGAATGTTGAAGTGAAAGCCTTGTTTCTGATCAAATCCGGCGGCCTCAATTGCATCTCGATGCTGGAGGTAAAGACTTGCATTATGCGGAACCGTGCAGCCGCACGGCCAGGTAAATGTATGCTTCAAAGCGTTAAAAAGGTTCCTAGCATGGTTTCTTATGCGCTCATATTTTCTCGCATTGACAGTGATGTTCGGAGCCTTGATGGCATTCATACGCCTGGTATGCCCTAGTAGGTCTGCAAGATGCTTATTGTCCCTTTCCATGTTTTTGAGGAGCTCTTTGATCAAGCCATCGCGCAGGCTGAGCTCCAGCTTCTTCCACTCCCGCTTGTGCGGCTTGTCGCTTATCCACTTCACCTGCAGATGACGGTCAGAGAATCCCAAGGATACCAGCATTCAAGATGTGGCTCCACTTACAGAATCACCAGTACCCAGGCCTAGTATCTTTTTCAGCTGCGCCAGGGTGTCCTGCAAGTCCATCACTGCGGAAAGGAATACATTGAAGGATCTTCCAAGCCAGTCTCGCAGAGCCTCGCGGAGACCTTCATCTTGCCACAATTTTCCCTCCGGATCTTCGAGAAGCTCTTCTATATTTGCCAGGCTCGTACATTCGCGCAGCAACGCTGTACAGGCGTTTGTGAATAATGTCTGTTCCATCTGCAGCTCGTGAATGAACTTCTGCAAGGTCCTGCGGTACTGCCACCACTTCTTGATGGTCTCGATCCCCTTCACATACGCATGTAGACCGTTGATGATGATTGGGAATCCGCCTAGGACCAGCCCTGCTATCTCCGCCATCATCAGCAGCTGGCACATCCGCTAGCGTGTTGTCATCACTGTCTGTTTCATTTATTGCGGTTGGTGGGAAAGTAGAGAGCGCTGTGGGGCAGATCAGTGGGGGCGAAAACCAGTCCTGACTATTCACTACCAGAACTTGTTCCCAGTTTTATATGGTAAGCCACTTTCTCAAATGACGAATTCGTACTACCGAGTCAAAATAAATGGCACTACTGGGGACTCCTACCATCGCACATCATTATCAGCTCTGTGTCGAGACCTTCCGCTTGCTCTGCAATGCTTTAGAGTATGCGCAGCCCAGATTTCTGGAGCAACTGGCCCCTCCCAAGCTGCACGCTGAACTTGGCCGACTACGAGTATGGGCTGGGAACCTAGGAGCGCACCATGTCGGACGTTCGTCTTTAGATCATCGGCTCCGGCAAGCGGGACACATGCGCCAAAGAGCTATTGGCCTACTTGATGACCTTCGTGGAAATCTGCGAGATGGTCAGCCCTCATCCTCATAATGCCGCAAACCATAGGTTACAGTACCTAACCAAATTGTAGGCCTAGCGATCATAACCAATGAAAGACTGCCCTACGATGAGCAACAATCAGAATCGGATGAGTCCGATTCTTCGTCTGGATCTGGAGAATTAGGTTCTTCAACAGAGCTTGAGCAGATATTTGATGATACCACACGAATCGTCTCGTACTTATACGATCTTGCCATCGCTGTGCGCAATCCTACTCCAATTGACAGGTTCCAAAAAGCAATAGACACGTCACATTTTGAGTTCTGGGATATTAAGCATGTTAGTCAGCGGTTTCCCATGTTGGAGGCTGCAAATCCTCTTTTGCTTCAACGTCTAGGCAAAGCCAACAGCCGTCGACGGCAAATCTTCAGATATAATAGAATCCACAACGACAAACTCAAGCACGGTGTGGACGCTCTTGTGAGCCGTGTAGAGCCGGTGCCTATGTTCGCTGCACATTATGGGGAACAGCAGGAGACTGCTACTTCCGTAGGTTCCCGAGGTCAAGATGAGATTAATCGAAGCACCTCTAGCCATGCCGCGCCAACCTTGACTACGGAGACGACTATTGCGACTTTCATAGAGAGCAAGACAGATGAAATGGAGCTCGATCATGATGACGGATTATCAGAGACTTCGTCTGCTGCATCTGAGGGCCCGCTCGACGAGGAGGACAGCAAATTAAGACTACCAGAACCGCCTTCAGGTGCTTTAGAGGGTGGATTTTTTGAATGTCCTTATTGTTTTGAGATAGCAAAGACGCCAAGTTCCTCGAAATGGAGGTATGTTGAGTGAACATTCCTCTGAAATTCTCGACTCAGATAGGCATCTAGGAAGCACCTTTACCAGGATCTCCAACCCTATACCTGTACATTTGGAGATTGTCCAGATCCCAACAAGACTTACGGGTCACGCCGCGAGTGGTTTGACCACGAAGCTCACACACATCGGACGCAATGGACATGCCAAATGTGCCGACAAAACTATACTTCTAAACAAGGCTTCGTAGAGCATAGGCGGCTTCAACATTCTGCGTCTTCTGCCGATTCACAACTTCCAGCAATATTGGAAATGTGCGCGAGGCCAGCAGACAAGGGACACGTTGGAAAATGCTCCTTATGCTTCACAGACGGACAGTCTCTTCTCACACACGTGGCGCACCATATGCTGTCACTAGCCCTATTTACTTTACCCCTCCAAGATGACAAGGAGCTTGGTGATGGTGGATCTAATAAAGTTCAAGGTGAAGCTTCTAAAGGCCTCAGCGTTGTTGACCAGAGGCAAACAGCCTCATCGGACTCCGATGTCATGTCCGAGATTTCCGAAGATATCGAGCAAGAAGGGACTGATGACACGGGATTGAGTGGCGAAGAGCTAAATTTTACAGCCTCTATTGAAAGCGCTCAGATCAGTAATCTTGCCATTGAACAAGGCATTGTAAAAGGCCAAGATGATGATTTCTGGGATCGAGCTTTCCAGATTTCCCGTAGACAGGATTCATGGCTCCCTTATGAGGAATTACTCACACAGCAAATGAAGGGTCGTGCTCCGCCAGCAGTAATGGCCGTAATGAATGGGTCGCAGAGGGATCAGATTATGTCAAAGCTGGTTGTGGAAAAGGCCAACATGATTGAGAAAGCTGCATGGGAGAATCAGACCGCCGCGCTAGTTCGGGTCGTTGCAGCTCTACTTCTTGTGAGAGAACGTTTGTCGTCAGGAGCAACCACAGATCCACATTCCGCATTAGCGTGGGCTGGGGTATGCCTTCTCCTACCATTGGCCCTAGATGGTTACATTGACTCAACCGGGTTTGTGGATATATTTGACGACGCGGGAATCGATGAGGGACTTGAATGCATGTCTGGACTCATAATAAGCCTTTCTGTTATTCAACATATTTATCAACAGAACGCAGATGTTGCTCTTTCCCTCTCGAATGACGACAAAAAGCGCAAGGAGACTTTTGAAAGCCAAATGACCAAAGTTTGCTCACAAATACTTAATTTTCAAGCCCAGGCAGTACACCAGATTTTACAAAAGAAAGTTGCAGCAGATCAGAGTCTGCTGCCCAAATTGACTCTGGACCTCAAAGAATTGGACGCTGCCTGCCAAGAGAGTTATTCTGTTGTCGATACGGTCAAAGTCAAAGCTACCCTAGCCCAACAAGAATTTCGCATGAAAGAGCTTGTTCGCCTGCAGGGAAGGCAATGGCCAGAACAAAAGAAAGCTCCCAGGGGGAGTCGAGAATCAGGCCCAGTCTCCGCGCCAACCAGGGATGAACAATGGTCTCTCTCTGCATGTCTTCAGGTTCTGCGGAATGGTGCCTATGAGAGTGGCAAAGACCGATATCCAGATCGAGCCTCAGGGACATGCCAGTGGGTTTTAAAGCATTCGGCATATTCTGGTTGGTTAGAAAATGGATCCTCGAAAATTCTTTGGATAAACGCAGCTGCAGGTTATGGGAAGTCTGTGCTTTTGAGATCATTGGTCGATGGAGAGCTTCGAAGCACAACGCTGGCCACTTCTTGTTACTTTTTCTTTTCAGAAGACAGTATTGATAGGAGAAGTGCCACTGGTGCGCTGTCAACTTTGCTGTATCAGCTATGCAGCCGCAACCGTGATCTTTTGGTCAAAGCAAATGAAGCCTTTCGGCTGAATGGTTATCAGATAACTCGGTCCCTTCCGTGGCTGTGGAATCTGCTCACATCGCTTGCTCAATGTCCTGAAGCAGGTCGAGTCATATGTGTCCTGGACGCACTCGACGAATGTGAAGAGACCGGAAGGAAGGGCTTGATTGCTGGTCTGAACGAACTTCATTCTAAACCGAACGAGCATGATAGCCAACTCAGGTTTCTTGTGACAAGCCGGCCCATCGTTTCCATTGAACGCCAATTCGACTCAAATATTCTACGACTGTCCGGCGATAGTGAGCGTGGGGCCATTAAACAGGAAATCGAACGCGTTATTTCGGATCGTGTCCCCTGTATTGCAGTTGAAAAAGCGCTGGATACTGAGTTGCAATCCGTTATAGAAGCACGCCTCCTTCGGACGCCAAATCCAACCCAACTGTGGCTCCATTTAGTGATCGCAGCTATCTTGCAAGCAGCAGACGTCAACAATCCGAGGCAGGTGGCGCGCTTTATTGAGTGCCTTCCGGAGAATACGAACGCTGCATACAAAGCATTGGTGAAGCTCAGTCCACAGCCTGAGCAGGCTAGCAAACTTCTCCACGTCGTTGCTAGTGCCGTGAGGCCTCTCACTTTACGCGAGATAAATATAACATTGAACATTCAAGACGGCCACAAAGCTCGTGAGGAGATTCAACGGCAACCCGAACAAGGGTTTTCAGAATACATCAATGATCTCTGCGACCCCTATATAGGTGTATATCAAGGCAAGGTATACGCCGGTCATCCAACTGTGAAGGAATGGTGGGCTCCCGCCGATCGACTGAATGCATCGTCGAAATACTGGGCGCATCCTCCAATTACTACAAGATCTGATCGTATTCTAGCCGAATTATGCCTTATGTACCTCTCACTTGATGTTTTTAAAGATGATCCACTGGGAACAGATACTACTGAATCGGGTATCCATGATGGTTCCGAGGACTGGTATGAAAACCGCCGAGTTCAAGTTCTCGAGAATGCCCGTACACACGATTTTTTAGAATATGCGTCCATTTACTGGATTCGCCACTTACGGCGTAGTGAGTATGATCCACTTTTGCTCGAACGATGGAACTCCATATGTGAACCACAATCAAATCGATTTCGAATGTGGTTTCGCATATTCTGGTACGGGAACGGCATGAAGAACAATCTTGAGTGGACTTACAAAATCCCACAATTCACTCCTCTTGCCTTCGCAGCTTACTTAGGCGATATTGCCATGGCGAGACGTTTGATAGAGAAAGGCGAAAATCTCGAGACCAGAGTAGGACATGGCTGGCCGCCGCTGCTCACCGCCATTAATCAGGGAGACGAAGCCATGACAATATTTTTGATCGAACAGGGAGCTTCGTTTTCGTCCGAAGGCGTCGAAGAATGGACTCCATTAGGCCTCGCTGCTACCAGAGGTTTTCAGAAGATAGCAGATTACCTGATAGACCGTGGCGCCAATGTCGAGCAAAAGACACGTATTCGTGGCATTACGGCATTACAGCGTGCTTCAGCAACCGGGCACATAGCCATAGCTACGACTTTGTTACGCAACGGAGCTGGAATCGATACTCAGGATAGTAAAGGCGCAACAGCCTTGCTTGATATCGCCAGTACAGGGCGCATATTAGTAGCGGAGATGTTGATTGATAATGGCGCTGACATAGGCGCCTGTGACTACCGGGGTTCGACAGCGCTTCACTATGCGACTCGCAACTGCCAAGACAATCTTGCACAGATGTTGCTGGAGCACGGAATAGAGGTAGACGTGAGAGACGAGCAGGAAAGGACGCCTCTCTCATGGGCCGCCGAACATGGCCTCCACGGGACGACCAAGGCTTTGATCGCGGGAGGCGCTGACGTCGATGCTGTGGACGAAGAAGGCTTGACCCCGCTTCTTTATGCTATAAAATACTGTCATGGAATCATTGCGCAAGAGCTACTCACGATGGGGGCTGATGTCAATACCTCCAATGAAGAGGAGCAGACAGCCTTAGTTTGCGCGGTACGGCAAAACGATCAGAAAATGGTTCAGACTCTACTGAAGTCAGGGCCTGACCCAAATATCGCTGATCAGGACGGTCAGACACCCTTGATGCATGCTACCGGATTTCAAAAGGGCTTTGGGCCTGTGACTATCATCCAAATGTTACTTGAGGCAGGAGCTGAAATCAATGCCACTGACCATCGAGGCCGCACTGCCCTATCCTATGCTATTGAACGGAGCCAGGCCCCAGTGATTAGAGCACTGCTTGATGCGAATGCCAATGCTAATATCGTCGACAAAGACCTTCGGGCGCCTTTGCACCATGCCGTAATTTGTAGACCCAGCTCTATTACGCAGCTGCTCGTTGAGGCCGGTGCTGACGTAAATTTGCGAGATAGCGAAGGCAATACGCCGCTCGAATTGGCCGAACAGAAACGCAACCGTTATGGCCCTCGCAACGCGAAGCTTTTGGGGAGTTTGCTCTCCGCCGAATAGTCTCCATCCTTGGTCAGCTTGATTACTGTCTGACTTTGGGTCATGGACGGTAGAAACCCAAGTTGAGTAAATGGCAAAAAAACGCCGCGAACGGCAATGTCAGGTCTTTGCAGAGATCTTTGGATACACAATACCGTTTTGCCTTGATGGTAGTTTGCAGTCTCTGAACTAAATAACATGACCGAATATGGCCGTCTCTAAACAATTTGCGAATGCTGTGATGAGCTGCATGCCGTAGCTGCTGTCCGTGACAGCGCTGTCATCATTCAGATGTTATTTGAGGCAGGAGCTGATCCGAATGCAATTGATAAAAATGGCCAATCCCCACTGATTTACGTCTCCAACCGTGCAAAATACGCTCACTCCAAAGGGAACTCTTCGAGATTGGTGGATACTATCTCAAATCTGGCTAAAGCAGGAGCCAACATGAACGCCATTGACAGGAATGGTCGCACCGCTCTGTCATATGCCGCCGCCCATGAAGCCGGCCTATCTTTGCTACGTCCACTTCTGAGAGAGGGCGCCCTTCCTGATATTATCGACAACAAACGTCGGGCACCTCTACACCACGCCATCCATGCAGGATTGAACCCTACGGAGCTACTGATCAATCTCGGCGCTAGGGCAGATCTGCAAGATGTGGATGGCGAGATACCGCTCGACTTAGCAAGGGAAAGCGGAGACGAGAAGCTCAAAACATACATGGCGGCGATAAAGGAGGGTAGTGGTGTCGAGCGCGACTTACCATCATCAGAGCTTCTGGGTAGAATGCGTTACGTCTAATGTCGTGACCTACTTCTTGGGGAATTCTTATGTCGCTTGAGCATTTGCATGGCGCATCGATATTCCACATTAAGATCATGCAGATATATCCATCCGTGGTAGGTCACTCGTTCTGAAAGGGATATGACGTCATGTCTTTATGCTTGAAGCCTGATGTAAGTTAGAACAGGTTCTCGAAGAGATTCACTAGCGTGCCTAGACACAATTTTTGGTAGATATACTTATATCGGGAAGTTCAAGTACCTTTATACCTTTACGCAATTCTGGAACCACCTTCCTCTGGACAGTATGGCTTTCTTATGGGGTGGAAGCACGCAGTCCGAGAAGAACTCGGTATGAGATTCATCTTATGCATGCAGATTTTAACAGCAATCGTTCATTTATTTGCATGCAGACCCACGGACAAGGCGTAATCTCATTTGAGAGGGTACCTGGAAGTGAGGATCTGACATCCACCCTCGCGGGGAAATGGGAGCAGAGGAGAGTCTGGGCATTCATGCATTAAGCATTCTGCGACCGCCAGAACATGCAGGACATCTACTGAACGACTCGCGGTACTCCACTTAGCCTTTAGGTTCAATCACAAGGAGACCTAGATAAATATTGCTAGCGAGGGGACAACGTAAGGATAGCCCCTCGATACATGTGGCTCTACCTTTTACAGGAGAACAGGCGTGAATGGATAATGTTATTTAAAGAGAGTTGGGGATCGGCACAGACTTCTCGTAAAGCCGACGCTCAAGGCCGTCTCATCCTATTCTCAAGGTCGTGAGAGCTTGCGGTACCCCCAGAGTCTTGAGGTATGGCATTACGTACGGCGTCTCTTCTTGTTTCATGGTGGTGAAAATCTTCGGGTATAAGTGATTGTTGGATTACCAGAGACTACATCTCGTGAATAGAAGGGTCCACAAACCTACATTGTCTGCGGACGCCGGTCATTTGGGGCGAATGGTCTTAGTTTCGAAGGGCCTACTTGCGCAACGGGATCTGCTTGCTTGGGTAATACAATCAATCACTCATAACCGTTTCGAGGCCTGGGGCCTATCATTTGAACCAAAGATCGGAGTGCGAAGTTCTTCTTAACAAGACTTGTAGCGAAGCGTCGCATAAAGTCTCAACTAATCTGCAGCCTGTAATTACGTGTAAACACCTTTAGTAAAGTGTCTTGAAACGTCTGTACATTCTGGTCAATCAAGACCTTTCCAGACTCAAAATTAGGGTCTTTCGATATTCCAATGAAAGCCAAATTCCTGTCCAGTGTTAGTCAAAGTCTCGATTAGCCAACCCCAAAGCTGACCTGTTGATCTCTCGCAGATACAGATGATAGCCCTTGAGATTACAGACAAAAGACTCTGCACTCTGGGATTCCAAATCTTTGTACTGTTCGGTCTCCTTCCCGTCCCTGTCCCGAATCCAGCCATAAACTTCTGACAGATCCACGATGATGTCAATGTAATCTGAGCACAACTCATATGCCATAGAACTGAAAGGCGTGGTGTCCGATGCAATGTACACCTTGCTGAATACGTCAAAGAGGTAGACCTTCTCAAACCTGCAATTTGCAGAGACGGTATTGAGTAGAGCCTCGAAAGTAGGAAGCTGAGGCACCAGACCTTGCATAACTTTACTGAAGGCTTCGAAGATCGTGTGATCATAGATTGAAGTGCCATAATAGCTGATTGGAGGATTCTCGAGACCCGCGTCGAAAAGGTCATCAGTGATGCGCTGGGTAATGTCTCGAACAGTATCGTCGCGAAAGTCTTCGGTCAGCGAATCAATCTTGTGGATGAAGACCGTGTATTTGATGTCAGGATATGAGTACTGTAGATGCAAGATTGTCTCTGTCAATCGGCCGACTGGTTCCATATAATTGTCCACTGCGTCTAGAACCCAGATCATGGCGCCCACGCCGCCGAAGATGCTTTCTGCATCAAACCCAGGATCCAGATAATCGATTTGACCGGGCATGTCCCAGACTTGAAAGTCCATGAAAGAGCTTCAGCTTCGGGTATTAGTATTTGATTGGATGGAATGGGAGCGCGCGGCCTACTGCATCGCTTCTTTGCGAATGTTGGTCGTTGTTTCTAGAAACAGAGTCTCCTGAGGGGCCATCTTGCGAAAAACGACGTTGGAAATCGATGACTTCCCACTTCTGCACTGTATAATTAGCAGGGTTGTACCCCTATGAATGCATGCTGCGACTCGCCGTTTCAAGCCCATGAGTAGAAGGCGTGGTTTATGTTGTGAATGCAGCAAGTCCTTAGACTCTGCGCCTTCATCGATGCCATTGATCTGGTTAGATGCCTCGTTTTCCTGTGAACCTTCTAACGCCATGAGGCTTTGTCTGACCAATCACGCAGACTTATGCATCCAAATATGCCCCTTCTCGTCGCAGAACGACCCCGGTGTCGTGGCTTTGACAGACTGCTAAAGTCAGATTCCCATTGTATGACAGTTCTGCGGCTTGATCAACAGCTTTCATGGCCTTTTCTGGGTTTCTTCGCTTGAGGTGCTGTCTCATGATTAGCAGCCCAAAACATTAATTGTGTAAAACTGTATTGGAAGTGTTCCGCTCGGTCTAACCTCGGTCGAATACGTCCCTTGTCTTGGCATACAATTGCACAGACCAGAGAATCGCAGCACTTTTTGGCCCAAGTCTCAGCACAGATTGGACGTCGACATTGATCTAAGACCCCGCTAGATTTGACTGCCGCGTATATAATGCACAATGCTATGCCTGCAGAGGACCGCCCTTCCTGCATTTACATTGCACTGCCTGTACTTAAGCTTTACGCTCGAATATTCGCATGCGTCAATGTCATACACATGCATCTAACTTCAATGAGGAAGTGGCCGCTTAGATATCATGGCTGACGTGAGATGGGATCACCGGCAGATTCTTCCTGCAGGCCAGGTCTTCGTTCGGCATATCGTGTGGAGACCGCAGGGGAACATTTCGAAAGCGTTCCGCAGTGCAATTGATGCTGTCAAGTCCAATCACAGGCACAGAACTTCAGAAGCAGGTTCCAGGCAAGCATATAAAGATATTCATTCATCTATCCTTCTACGTCCGTCTTGCAACTCTTATACCTCCACTTCTTATAATTCCCACTTTTGTCCTAATATCGTTGTGATCGCTCTCGGGCATCACTAGACCTTCATCTCAACCAACCCATGCTTCCAGATGGTGAAATACGGGGTCGAGCCATCTTCGCGATAATTGAGGAAGATGGGCCTTGTCAAAAGGATTAGCTCAGTTCAGGCAACGTTCTGGATAGGACGAAGGAAACACTTACATAGATTCACTCGCGAAAGACTCGCCAACGTAGGGCTCGTAGTCCTGGAACCTTTTCATCTTCTTCTGAGCATAGCTTCTAATACCCTTGGTGATGACGTCGATCTTGGGGTCAGGAACGCCATTCTCCTTCATCTTCTTTGAAAGAAGCTTGACATATGCTTGAAAGAGATGTGTTGTCAGCGATCGTCGCGAAGGCGGACCTTCATGGTGCAAACATACTCATGATGGCCTTCGCAAACTCCTCTTTCCTATCGTAGGGAGGCGTCTGGTTGAGACGGAAACCGTCAACGACGTCGTTGACCTGCGTTGGTCCATCCTCGAGGGGATCATCTTCCTTTACACCGTCGGGGTCTTCAGAGGCGTTGGCACCCGTGTTGATTTGGACAGTCCCCCTAGTCATCAGCTTGCAGTCGACTTCGAAGGCGACGTTGTCGACATCGATCAGATCGTAGGTATCAGAGATGAGCTCATCGCCACTCAGGATGTCCTGGTAGTTGGAAAATCAGCGAAGAATTTTACGTGCGTAGAATGGCGGGGAAGGTCAGCGGAAGTGGGGGATTGGGAATTGACGAATCCAGCTTACGTACTTTAAAAATGATCATGATGGCGGCTCAGGTGACCTTATACTATAGGTGGTCCGGATGGCTGGTAGTCCCGTCAGAGTGGTAGTACCGGAATCCGGGAGAGTGGTATCAAGGGAGAAGAGAATTCGAAGCTGTAGGTTGGGAAGGGTGGGATGAAGACCGAAGGTGCGGGAATGCAACATTAGCCGTGCTGGGCGCTTTACCTGATCCAGCTTCGCAGGGCTGAGCAGGGTGGCAAATCAAATGACGCTCCATGGAAAGAGCGAACCACTTCTAACAACGAGATCTGACACTCCTTTAGTAATCATTGAACCGCCGGCTTATTCTTCATCAATTCATCAGCTTCTGTGGCTGCCTTTGACCTCTTCCGGCAAACCTCTTCTTCTTCCTTTGGCCTCAAAGACTACCACTCCGGCGCGTGCCGAGTAAGCAAAGACTTCTCTGGCTTGCAACTTCCTGATACCCAGATTATTTCTACTGCTATGGACTTCTCAAAGGAGCTACTACCGTTACCAACTTACAATCTCACTCTCTTACCTTCTTTACTACCGCCCATACCAGACAAGCTCCTGACACTTCTACTACCAATCGCGGCCTATTGGGGTCTGTCGATGTTCTTCCACTGGATCGACACCAATGACTACTTCCCTCAGTACCGACTACACACGCCTGCTGAAGTCGCAAAGAGAAATCGAGTTTCGAGATGGGAGGTCATACGGGATGTGGTGATACAGCAAGTCATCCAAACGGCTGTGGGGTGGCTGCTCGGAATGACTGAACCGGATGATTTTTACGGAAAAGAGGAGTATGATATCGCAGTATGGGCAAGGAGGATACGGATCGCGGAGAGGGCCATTCCGAGTCTCCTTGCAGTCATTGGGCTGGACGCTACTGGATTGGCGAAGCACCTAATGCCGTCGCATCCAATGCTCGCAGGGGCGCTATTGGGAGGAAATTATCCATCAGTTGACGGCAACGGCCCTTTCAAAGGACAATCCAAGTCGTTCCAGCTCGGCTTTGCGAGTTGGGAGCTTGTGCTTGCCTCGGCTGTTTATTGGGTCCTGGTGCCAGCGGTCCAGTTCACAGTGGCTATCCTGGTGGTCGATACATGGCAATACTTCCTACATCGAGCCATGCACATGAACAAGTGGCTGTATAGTATGTTGCGTGTCATCGGTCTATATTACTGAAAACATACTGATCAATAATAGCAACTTTTCATTCTAGACATCATCGCCTATACGTACCTTACGCCTACGGCGCGCTCTATAACCACTGGTTTGAAGGTTTCTTGCTTGATACCCTGGGGGCTGGCATCGCATACAAATTAGCCGGGATGAACACCAGACAGGGTATGGTTTTCTTTACCGGCTCTACTATCAAAACCGTGGATGACCACTGTGGGTACGCGCTACCTTGGGATCCTCTGCAGCACATTACTTCGAATAACGCTGGATACCATGACGTCCACCATCAAAGCTGGGGTATCAAAACCAACTTCTCTCAGCCGTTCTTTACCTTCTGGGATCGCATACTTGGGACAGTCTGGACCGGCGGCGATGTTTCTGCTCGCTATGAGCGCTCGCGTTTGGCAGCCCAGAAAGCTCTCGATCAAGACATCGAAGTGCCGAACATCTCGCAATCCAATCCTGCAGACAGTGCACAACACGACGCGAGACCGTATGAGACGGAATTGCGAAACGCTGTAGACGTTCCGTCAGTGCCTTTAAAAAGTCGCCAGCCGCAGCCGCCAGCGGGCAAGGCCGAACTCCAAGCTGCAGGCTCTAGGCAGCAGATTTTGGACGATAGTAAAGATGGCGGGCCAAGCGTTCTCGTTGACGAGAGCCGTGAGGAGAAAGAAGCCAAAACATCTTTAGGACGGATTTCGCGGAAGCGCACAGCAAGTACGCTGTCAGCTAAGGACAGTCTCAAAGGACTGCGCGGTAGAGTTACAGGCAGTATGCACGGTCGAACGGGAGGCATCATCGGTATGGACGGTAGCAGGTAATGTACATTAGGAGGAGTGGTGGTGATAATGTTTTACTTGTACAAAATCAACACTCGCTTAAGGTACTCTTGGTCACGGCCGTCATTAGCTTTCATACGGCACGATGTCCATTACTTGGGGTCGTGGTCCGCTTCGCTTCATGTATGTAGATTGTTCACAATGAACCCCTTTACCACCTAGCTTTCTGCTTTTGGAAAATAACTGCCGCCGCGCATTCTTCAGCCATCAAGTGCGTGTGGAAGTTCGCTTGTCCTCAAGCTAGAGGAATGAAGGATCAGAGATGCTGACAGGCTCCCTGCCGCGGTTTCAATCTCACCACCGATACAGTAACCCAAACCACCCCTCTGCCTTTGCTGCCAAAGATGGCGTTTCTGGTATCATTTGCTGAATTGGACTCACAGATACATTGACTGGGTATCCATACTCGCCTTTGATGGAGCGTCTGCTCTACTGAGTCCCAAGGTGGTGGATCTTTGCGAATGGTTGACAGTGCAGATTCCTCCAGCTGGTGGGAAAAGCCAGGATTGATAGCATTGCAGTGCGTCGAATCAAATCATTCTGTGTCTGTTCGTATACTTATACAACTATTGGGCGGCTCAGATGTTGCTTCGACACGGCAGAGCTGTGGGTTTGTCAAGGAAACGGCAATTCAGACCGGCGAATCGCCTTGTGCCGAGCTGGCTGATGTGTAGCCTTGTCAACTACCCCACCTTGTCACCGACACTCATACTCTTAAAGTCGGATGAAAGACCTCTGGTAGTCAAAGGTGCGACCGAAGTGCCAACACGCTTGACCTCGACTGACTTGATTTCTCATCTTTCAGGCTGCGGGTTTTGCAAAATCGGCTTGATCAATAAAAATGGCGGATCCATTCTCCATCATCTCCCTGATTGAGGGCTCCATCAGTCTGGTTGTCCAATGTGGCAGCGTGGCCAAGTCCCTCAGCGACATTACTACAAAGCACAAGCAGGCCAAATTGACAATCCTGTCAATGGTTCAAGAGGTCGATACTCTCGAGTTTGCCTGGAGTCGGATCAGAGACTGGTCCCAAGATTACGCAGGAAGTGGAGCTGATGTTATTAAATGACAGCGAGGTCGATTCGTCTTTTCTGAGAAGGCTGGACCGCTCCCTTGAATGTGGCACAGTAGTCTTGTCGGCCCTGCAAGACGACCTTGTCGACTACACTGATAACCTGGATAGCCTCAGCTTTAAGCAACGCTCCAGGATAACCTGGAACGAAAAGGCCTTACTAGATCACCAAAATCGAATAAGAGGTCAGGCAGTTTCAATGGGACTGTTACTACAGATTCTCGAGCTCCCGTCTCCCAAGAAGCAAAATCAGCTACTCAAGACATACGAGCGCCATTTTCGCAAATACGATGAGAGTGCGTACTCTATCGTCCCCTCACGCATGTCATAAAAGCTCTCGTCAACATTTTTGGGATCTGAACATGGATCGGCCAGTCATGCTAGCCTCGAGAGTGCTGACCTAGTCTACCGGCGATTGAGTTTTGAGGACGAGCTCTACAAGAGAGATTACAGGAACCCTCTCATTTGCTCACTCTTTAAAACTAAGGCCCGCAAGCAGTCTAGCCACACCAATGAAGCATTAGCGATTTTTGTTCTATGACTTCGAATCCAGCAATACCAGAGTCTAATGAACAACATACCCACACTGAAGACCCGAATAAAGAGGGATTCCTACCTGTACTGGCCTCGATCGACACCTGCGAAGATTCGACTATCAACAGTGCTAAGTTCACTAAACAATCTCTGACCAGTGCTCTTTACCAGGCGGTGAATGTCGGTAATGAAGACCATGTAAGCACACTAATTGCAAATGGAGCTCAAATACAGCATATCGTCGGCAAACAAGTATAGCCCACTCCACATTGCAGCAGAACGAAAAGATCACGCCATGGTGACGCATTTGGTTTAGGCTGGGGCAGACCCAAATATCGAATCGGGAGAGCATGGTTTACAGCCGAGCCATTTGGCTATACTGAACGGCTCTCCAGACATCGTCCGTGCCCTACTTGATGCCGGCGCCTCGTTAGAAAAGATGATGAGATCTTTGTCTTGGATGACGATGCCTGTGAATCAATGCTGAGGATCTGGAATTCACCACGAACGAGAGAGTCTTCACTAGCGAGTTACACGATCTCAGTGGTACAGCCGTTCGGGAGGCGACGAATTCAGGCCATGGGAAATTTTCTTCGTACCTCCTTCCTCTTGACTCGTTAATGCACGGGAAAATACCTGCATCTCCTCTGGCAATGGGTGCTCAGTATAGCTGCGAAGAAGTTCTGGCTGGACTTCTGGCTCCCCTGAGTCGCGGCGTTGATCCCAACTGGCGGGGTAAGTGACTGGAAGGACTGTAACGATGCTTGTCTGCAGCGCCAATACTCCAAAGGCCCTGCATATATGCGCTTTACGGAGGCTTCCGTCATTAGGCGCGGACTTCCTCGCGCGTGATTTTGATGGAAACCAAGCGTTCCATTACCGGGCTTTAGCTGCCACAACCCTATATGGCCCCCATGACAAGCTCCTCGAACATACCATGATAATTACAATGCTAGGCTGTGGTGCGGACATCAACGCAAGGAACAATGCAGGAGAGACCCCCCTCTTTTTGGCTGCTCGGGGTCTACATGTATACCTCGTAGAGACATACCTACAAATCGGCGCAGCGGCGATATCTGCAAGACTTTTGCAAAAGTTGAGGAAATTTCATCAAGCGCTCGTATCAAAACACTCTGTAACCTCGGTTTACAGCGGTGCCAGCCGGAAGATCCTCTCGCTTTTGATCAGCGGTCGAAAGGAATGTGGTGTCAAAGTTGTCAAAGCGGCAGAAGGGGAGGTCCATGAGCAGGACACGCCTCCTGAGACTTAGCAGAACAATAAACCGCCCTGAGCCAGCGGTTGAGACACTAACATGCTCAGAGGAGGAAACGGCCTGGCTCTTACCGAAATCAGACACGGAGGACATGCCACAGACTCCGGCCAAATCCACTGCAGACCGAAGCTGAGACGACGTCGTGGTGTAGCACCGCTGGACCAGGCAGACTTGGAGAACAATGACTGCCTTCAAAGCATCCTTTGGCCCTTAGGTCGTCACCAGTCAAAATGCCTCCGTA
>JAABUP010005540.1_pt1 | contig 19024 bp, 26 predicted proteins | sample 5559201 | NCBI WGS metagenome assembly JAABUP01 (sample SAMN10711887, study PRJNA513373) | rock metagenome | isolation source: Antarctica rocks | place: Antarctica
AAACAAATTTTCAACTCCTACCGCCGCAGCAAAAAGGTGGGGTGGCCACTAACATATCGTGGCCACTAACCTATCGGCTACGTTACTTGGTGTATTGTTTCTGCAGTAGCTTCGCAATAGTCTGGAGCTGAATATTGCTCGTTCCCTCATATATCGCACCAATCTTGCTATCTCGCCACATTTTCTCAGCGATACCCTCTCTTACAAAACCCATACCTCCCATCCACTCGATTGCCGACCCACTTACTCTCCCAGCAACCTGCGAAGCGTACAGCTTAGCCATGGCAGCATCACGGACAAAATCCTCGCCGGCCTCCTTCTTCCGTGCTGCATTGTAAACAAGAGCGCGAGCGGCAGAAATCTCCGTGTAGGCTTGTGCCATCTGGTGCTGCATGCCTTGAAAAGTTCCCACGAGCTGGCCAAACTGTTTGCGGTCATTCCATACGTACCTAGGAAAGATCAGCAACCGCGGAGATGAAGAATGACCATGCTTACCCAGCCGCGTTCTCCCATGCACCCAAGGCAAGGCCTGTCATTTGAGCAGCAATGCCAATTCTGCCCTCATTGAGCAGGCCGATGGCATATTTGTAACCCTGCCCTTCTTCGCCAAGCAATTGATCGCGCGGAATCTCAACATCATCAAAGTTGAGCATACAGGTGCTGCTAGCCTTGATACCTAGCTTCTTCTCTTTCTTTGATATCGAAAAACCTTTGGTATCCTTATCAACGACAAAAGCAGTGATGCCTCTGTAACCCTTGCTAGGATCTAAGTTCGCAAACACTATAAAGAAATTTGCCTCCAGAGCGTTGGTTATCCACATCTTAGATCCATTGATCTTGTAGCCCGAGGAGGTCTTCTCCGCTTTCGTCCGTAATGCAAAGGCATCTGAGCCTGAAGCAGGCTCGGACAGACAGAAGGATCCCACAGTATCTGTTGCCAACCTGGGCAGCCACTTTCTCTTCGACTCCTCGGTACCGTACTTCAATATGGCCATATTTACCAGCGTATTATGAACATCCACGATGACGCTGACACTCGGGTCGACTCTTGCAAGTTCCTCAATACCCACAATGGCAGCAGTAAAATTCATCCCCGCCCCACCGTACTCTTCTGGAATCTCGATGCCCATAAGACCTTGCTCAAAGAGCTGCTCTATTAGAGCCGGATCCATCTTCTCCGTTTCGTCCATTTCTCTCACTCGTGGTAACATGACTTCTTGAGCAAACTTGGAAACTGATTCGGCCATCATGGTTTCTGTCTCGGACATGTGGGTAATGGGTGTAGGAGGAACCGAAGAAATGTCTATCACATCGGCCTGCCGCCTCCGAGCCGTAGCCGAGAGTGAACGAGCACTGCAAGACATGTAAACGATTACATCCAGTCATTTTGGTGCTTTGACATACCATGGCGGTATTGGTGACGTTGCTGATGTGAGAGCTGAGGGGCAAGAGGAGGCAGCACGCGCAAGAGGTCGCAATGATCTTACAAAAGATGCCATTGCCGTTGACGACTGCTAACCACACTATACAGACGTGGTGAGGAGAGATCGGTATTATGAAGTATCCAGGTTGGAGTCCAATGTAACGCAAGAAGAGAGGCTAATCCCGGCTTCGGTTAGTTACTGCCGGCCCGGGTATTAACGGCCGAGTACATGTATCTTTCTATCGCCGTGCGTAAAATAAAGCATCTTCCTTCTGGTGAAGACTTTCGTTGCTGTTGATGCCAGTGCGATGGACCATAGCTCGTGGCATTCTTGACTCGCAATTGCTCATCATGTTGTAACTTATCACAGAAGCTTTGTTGATACGCTCGCCAGCTTCGTACGAAGTAGAGTACTTCGTACCTCGACTCCGAGCGCTGATATATCCACAAGAGCCCCGTGTACGAGTGCAAGCTCTACTTGTGCTTGAGACCAGTAAGAAGCTTAAAGCCTGAAGAGTCCAACTTCATCCAACGTAAAGAAAGTGATCGTCATCGCGTGTTTGGCCCGAAATACAGGGTTTTGGAAGCTGGGCGAAAGCAACCTTGGCAGCGCTTACCTCAACGCGACTTCGACCTTCATGATCCTGCCAATTCATACAACTTGGGACTGCGCCCAGATACATGTAACCTCTCCACTGATTCTACTGCTGGTCATCCATACACAACATCTCTTGAGTGTTACTGGTGCCGATTCATTCTGAACCTCAACTACAACCCCACCACAACCCCACCATCCACTCGACGTCATGTCTGCTGGTCACAATGAACCCCGTCTTCTGTACAGTGTCAACAACATTCACGCTTATCACCTCCAGAATGGTGAAGAGTCACCCCTCACGACCTCTGGACCTCAGACTCTTTCGCTACTGATGGTTCCGACCTCCTCACCGTTTGCCGACCTTTCTTCTGCCGATCCTCAAAGCGCTGCACCCGAAGAGGACTTTTATCTTCACCTACATCTCCCACCTGAGCTCGATTTGTCCCTTCCGGCGACCACTCAGATCTATCATCAGCCTCCGAACAGCTACCTCATCCCTCGCTGGGATCTCGGCCCGGACAGTGGCGCCTTCACCCGGATCGAATTTCCCGGCATCGGTAGCGGGCCCGGCAAGGTCAGCCAGGAAGACATTGACACGTTCGAGACGATCCTCGCCCAATGTACAGCATTTCTAGAGCGTGCGGCTCCTCCCGGATCTAAAGGACACAGCCAGTATAATCCGGCAAACTATGGTCCAGGTGAGGGTTATGCTGGCTCTAGTGCAAAGGAGCACAAGCAGGGTCACATTGTACTCGTTGATGAAGAAGATGGGAGCATCGTTGGTGAACTGAGCGAAGGTTTCAATGTGGTCGAAGGTGCTGGTATTCAGGCTGGATCGAAAAGTATGGTTGCAACCCTTGCAGTGCCATGTGACTCTGCTGACAGTCCGCGCAGATCCCGTAGAGCTACAGTTACCTCAGGAGGGTCAAGGGAATCAGATCAGTGTCACCAATGTATCCGAGGAATATCTCAAGATGTCCCGACACCCAGCCTATAAAGACTCAACGATTGTCCAGAATGCAGCAGCCGCATCTCGCCTGATCGTTACTGGATCCAGCTATCTTGCAAATGCTCTGCAATCCGGCGCAGACTCCTTCGCCCACAAGACGAAGCCAAACCCAAAGCCTATGACGTTCACACCTGCCACCAAGGCCAGGGTGAGGAAGCTCAACAATCTCTCGCAGGGTGCCGTCGGCTTGTCTGCCAAAACTGTCGGCCAGGTGAGTAGGTATGCTCAGAGTGTAGGGGCAACCATGGCTAGAAGAGGGGAGCAGCAAAAGAAGATGAAGGGTTATGACAAGGATGACAAGCCCATCGAGAACTACAAGCCTGGAATTCTGAACAAATCCATGATGGCTTTCTCAACGATCGCGGATGGTGTTGACCAGGCCTCTCGGAACCTTCTCGCATCCGGATCTACTGCAGCAACCACAGTGGTGGGACACCGTTATGGAGAGGACGCCCGGAAGGTTGCGGCTGACCTCGCGGGAGGAGTTAGGAACGTCGGACTTGTGTATGTTGATGCTGCGGGTGTCTCTCGCCGTGCTGTCGTCAAGTCGGTGGCCAAAGGCATGGTTGTCGGGAAGATGCCAGGCGGTGGAGATCTGGTTGTTGGTGGCGGTGACGGTGGTGTTGTTCCTCCTGCTGTGATACAGCAGCACCAGAGAGATACAAAGGGTACGGTGGGAAATCAGGATCTTCCCGGTAGTGGCCAGGGTGGTGTCAGCGCACTGGGGGTAGGTGAGGTTGGCTTTGGAAATGCGGCGCCTCCTGCATATGGCAGTGGCGTCGGCGAGCCACTGGGGACGCAGGGGCTACAAGGTCAAAACACCTCAGGCAAGCGGTAAATACATGCTTTGATCATGGCGTGGTTGCTGAAAATGTATGCTTTTGAGAGGCGATGGCGACGAGGACTCGGAAACGAAGCTTTATGACTTGCTCAAATATGATGGTCTCTCTCCATCGCTTCATTCAAGACGTTCGCATAATTTAGTACTTGCGGACAAGAGCTGTCAGCTTCATCCGCCGCAACGCAATGACAGTGGCTTGTTCGTTCTTCGAAACCTTCTACGCGTGTTCCATGCAGGTCATTTGGAACCGAAACATTGATCGTAGCGGGGTCATCCTGTCGCTGGAAAGGCAGCGAGAGCACTCCAGTTCTGTCGAGCTTTCATATTTCTCTTCTTCCTCTTCGCTTTTGCGAGCCAAATATGAAAACGAGCCAGGAGGCAGATGTGTTCTCCCCAATCCCAAGGTACCTATGGTTCGCTTACTACCACAGCGACCGCCTGTTGCATTTTGCGTGTTGGGAATCAATCAAAAGGCGTTAGTCTCTGATAGATCTTTGTTAGGTTCTGGTACCTTTTTGACATCCTACGGAAGGTAGATGCGATGTGTGATCAACGTCTGCACTTCACAAGCAGGAAGAACCTATCATGGCCCAATCAGGATCTTGCCGTAGGGAGTGGTGTACTCAATGTGGAGATAGATAGCTAGCTACAGCTGTACATACAACTACCTCACCTCACTTACCTGATGCGATTACAGTTCCGCTCATTATTGCAGACTTGAGACAGATACTTCAGTAAATGACCTCCCAGACTCCTGAAACGACAACATTGATCCTCACACAGACGGCTACATTTACATGTGCGCTTCCACCCACCCTTTCCATTTGCAAAAGGATTCGTGGATATAGCCTCAAAGCATTCAACGTTGATTGGACAGCAGGTCTCATGTCGCGACCATGTGCCAGCGCATAGGACAAGGATATATGGATTCGTATGGAAACGTCAACAATGTTCATAATGCAGAAAAGCGCTCTGGCTTGAGCTTACCTGATGCGCCTCTCCACTCCAGTCTTCCAGGTCTTGTTCAAGTAGAATCGCAAAGTCGTGCGCGCCTGATGAAACATTCGAGGCGATACTCGCAGTCTGAAGCATACGCGACGCGGTAACCGCCATCCACCAACCTGTAGCCATGCCTCAACTTTTGCAATAATATGTGATCAGAGTGTCAGAATAGGAGCTTGATAAAGTATACCGACTTGACTTGTAGTTTTCACTGAAGAAAAGTAGACATCAGGTTACACTACATGTATGTACAGTCTTCATTGACGGCCCCCTATTTCCCAAAACGCGCGGGAAATTGCGACTCTCTCGGCTCCGCCAAAGTGCACGGCAACCAAACGAACCAGCAAATCCAATCCAACTCCCTCTAACTCCTCCACCGTCAATTCCCCCGGCCAAGCCGCTGAGTCGGTTCTTCGAGGTCTTCAACGCCGCCATAGGTCATGGCAGCCGGTCAGCCTCATCACTGACCATCGCAGCCATTCGTGTGTCATCTTCACCGCGCTTGATGCTCGGCTTGGCTTGTGATCAAAGCTCACCTGCTTCGTGTCTCGATGATTTGCGGCCGGACACAGGTCCATTAGCCTACGCAAAGCAGCTCGACGGAGTCTTCGGGAGCTTCTTCCAGAGCTGCCTGAGCTCAGTGTTCTTTAAATTCATCTTATCCACACCATCAGACGCAATCAGGCATATTGTTCGTCAACACAGCTCTCACTCCGCGTTCCCATCTCCCGCCTTCTTCAACTTCCCCGACCTCTTTCCCATCCGCTCCGACCACCGTCATACATGTTGGACCGAGATCGAATCGGTCAACAACAGACTCTCCAGCAAGATCACTACATTCTGAGCCTTGTTTAGCTGGCAGAGGTTCACCTACGCAATCTACAACAGGGGTGTTGTTAGGCATCGGAGGGGCTTTTCATACGGGGAATCCGCACCAACATAGCCCGCGGACGCAAATCGAGCCGTCCAGCAAGAGCAATCAAACACTTGCTTGCGAACCGCGGTGGAGGTATCAGCGTGACGTGTCGCGAGATTCTCGAGCTCAGCTGGTCGAGAAGTGTCATGCTGGATTAAGTCAAGAACAGACAGACGATAGGTCACTGAATTCAGACGGTCCTTGTGACGGAATGTCTTCAACAGCTATGCAAGCGGTGTCCCAGCAAGCGCAAGCACCAACTCCAACAAGTTCCTTCCCAGTCACTTCATCTCCGGCATCTCAGCGCCAGTATCAACAACAACAGCCTTCACAGGTTAGAGAGCCGTATTATAATCAGCAAAGTACTCAACTCACGTCGTCCCCTCAGTCCCCGCGAAGACTATCAGGACGCCCAAGCGGAAATGGCGCTTCTATAGGTAGTCCTAGTACACCTCAGCAGCCACAGTATTACTCGCCAAACGGAACCAACCTTCCAAACTCACGAGGGCAGCAGCCGACGTTTTCTACACATGTATCACCACCAGCTTCGGCTACTGCAACCTCACCCGTTTTTCCTCCCCCTCGTAGAGAGGTGCAAGAGCAGCTCGGAGGCCCACCTATACCGCCGCCTCCTCGAACATCATCCAATCAACGAGGTCTGAACGTGATCGCTCCTTCAAGTTCTCTGGCGACAGAGATCAACTCAGCATCGCGGAAGACCGGTCGCTTGGCTGATGATCGACTTACCTCTTCCCGAGCAGTCAACACGGGTGACGGTCGTGAGCGTGGTGATAGAGAACGGGGCTATGGAGGTGACTATACGAGCGGCAGCGAGCGAGAGCGTGCAAAAGACGATACCGCTACTGCAGCTGCAGCAGCCGCAAGGTCGAGGCGAAGAGGGCCACACTCCCCAGAAGGGCCAAAGAGATCCGGGAGTACCAAGCAAGCAAGAGCACAACAGTCTCCTTCCGCAGTGCAGAGTCGATCAGCTGCGGCAGTGGGTACGGTAAACTCAGCCAGCGGCACTGGGCTTGCAAGGGAAGGAAGCACCGTTATCAATCGCGTAGTGGTTACAGATCCGCGAGTTGATATTGACCGGGAGCGAGAACGCTTGGCTGAGGCTCAACCAGGCCCCATTGGAGCAGATGTAACTCCCGTAACCGGTCTTGGCTTGGTGGGTAGTGAAGGAGTTGACGACGGAGGCCGTGGTGGCAGCAAGGCTAGACAGGATTACTCCACTAGTGCCTCGCGGCGGAAAGAAACCAGATTTGGAGAGTATGTACTTGGTCAGACTTTAGGGGAAGGAGAATTTGGAAAAGTCAAACTTGGTTGGAAAAAGGACGGCAGCGTCCAGGTCGCCATCAAGCTAATCCGACGGGAAAGCCTTGGATCCAACCCTAGTCGGCTGCCCAAGATCTACCGCGAGATCTCCATATTACGAGAATTATCGCATCCGAATATCGTTCGTCTTCACGAGATGGTCGAGACAGATAGGCATATCGGGATCATCCTTGAGTACGCCTCTGGAGGAGAACTTTTCGACTACATTTTGAACCATCGCTACCTCAAGGACAACGCCGCCCGACGTTTGTTCGCGCAGCTGGTGTCCGGAGTCGGTTACCTACATAAGAAAGGCATCGTACATCGTGACCTAAAACTAGAGAACCTCTTACTTGATCGAAATCGCAACATTATTATCACAGATTTTGGATTTGCTAATACCTTCGACGCAATAGACGAACTGGGAGATGAGATCGAGTACAATCTCGCGAATCGGGATTTCGTGAAGAAGCTGGACCTAGAGCGTGTGCGAGAAAACGGAACTCGGAGGGGTGATCTGATGCAGACAAGTTGTGGAAGTCCCTGCTATGCAGCTCCTGAGCTTGTCGTTAGTGATTCGTTGTACACTGGACGTAAAGTCGACGTTTGGAGCTGCGGAGTCATTCTGGTAGGTGTCTTAGCAGTTTGAGATCCCTTGATTCCCCTGAACTAATTTTGACCGCGACAGTATGCTATGCTCGCTGGTTATCTACCCTTCGACGATGATCCTGCGAATCCTGAAGGTGACAACATCAATCTTCTTTATAAATATATCGTATCGACACCACTCACGTTTCCCGAGTATGTGACGCCTCATGCTCGTGATCTTTTACGGCGGATCCTCGTCCCTGACCCGCGTAAGAGGGCCGATCTGTTCGAGGTAGCAAGGCATAGCTGGCTCAGTGAGTATGCGCATGTGGTTGCCCATGTCACGAGCAGCACGACTACCGTTGGGGATATCGCAAATGCTACGGTCACTGCTGGTATGAACTCATCCTACACTGTACAGAATTTGGCCTTCTCGGGCCAACACCCAGAGGACACCCATCGCAGCAGCAGTGTTGCAAAACTGGCACTGACGAAAAGTACAGAAGATCATTCAGAAGGCCCTCTGCTTGCTCGTAGTGCTTCCGTGAGAGAGCCAACGAAGCCATACCCGGCAAATATGTCTCCAGTCGGTGGTTTGAACCATCAGCAAGGCAAGATCGATCCAGATCACCAAGGGGAGAAGCCGAAGCCACAGCGAGATGCGAAGAGAAGGACAGTGCAAGTGGAGTATGTTGCTCCGCAATCTCAGACTGTTCGAGGCGAGCCGCGGCCATCTCCTGCGTCTCCCACCACAGCAGAATCCCATCTGGTTGCAGATGTTGGCGCATCAAGAACGCGCGCAAGAGCGGGAAGCCAAGGGCCGGTAGACGCTCCGCGACAAACAGTCGTAGGCGGGACACAAACAGCGTCCAAACCTCTCCCAATGGATCCTCCAAGTCTTCATGACTCAGGGCCCGTACAAACATATGAAGCAACCATCGCGCAAGGTAAGGGACAGCAACGACCCCCTAGTTCTCATCAAGGAATGCCTCCACCCGCTCGGCCAGGCAGAGAAGTGCCACGATCAGTATCAGATTCCACTGGTGCTTTTGGATCTAGCCAGGCCACTGCACCAACCATGGCGAGACCAAATACTGGCGGATCCATGAGTTCTACCGGTAACGGTCGATTCGAGATGAGATTGCCGTCCCGTGGTTCTTATGGTCAGCCTGTAGCTCCGACAGTTGCTGCCACAAATGCGCAAGGGAGACTTGCGCAACCTAAAACTAGCAAGCAATTCGTCATCTCCAGTCCAATCCCACAGCAGGAGATGGACAACCCCAATGCTTCCATCGGACGGCCAAGCGCGCAGCAAATGTCTCCCACATACGATCAAGGGCCACCCCCATCAGTGCAGAACCAACCCCAACGTGGGCATAAACGCTCAAATACTGTAGGAGGGATCGGAGAGAAGATCTTTGGCCGGTCAAATTCTATTTTCGGCGGTAGACCAGAACAAGACGCCCAAGAGCCAGCGCAACAGAAGCCCGAGAAGAAATACCCTCCAGTTAGCATGGAGAATCCAACAGCATCAGACGCGCCTCGACGGTCCACGGATTCGCGTCGGTCTACATCATTTGGTTTCGGCCGGAAGACCAGCGACCTTGGTAAAGGAGATAAGCCTCGAAGATTCTCATTGCTACCGGCCTCTTTCTCTTTCAAGAGCTTCGGTGCGGGAAGTAAGGATCAAACCAACACAGACAAGCCAATGGCCGAGCGTAAGAGTTATGCAAAGCCGCCAGGAAGCAGAGGACAGACCAGACCAATGGCATTTGGTCAAGGTCAGAGCCGCTCGACCAGCTACAGCACCGAAGACGGCGTATCCGCTGGATTCGATGGACAACGAGATCGTACGCGTGGTGGTCCCCCTCAGCAAGTCCCAAGAAGCAGCATGCCGCCTAGGAGCGCCCCGCAACCGCAGCGGCAACAACAGTATGTGACCGACAAGTACCCCTCGCAACAGGGAAATTTCGGCGGGCGACCACCGTATCCGGGTCAATCCTACCTGCAGACTGACTCAGCTCCACCGACGGAGTCCGACTCTTCTCTCAATCTTGCGCACCACCAGCCGAATTACCCTCCAGGTTTCAACAGCTATGACAATCAGCCACGTCCGTCGATGCAGCAGGGCAGAGGACCCGGTGTACTCCAGAAGAACAATCGAAAGTTTGCTGATGTGTATGAGCAAGACCAAGAGCCTGGGTATGGTGCGGGCGGGCACCACGGTGGTAGTTCAGGGGCTGCAAGAAAGGTCATGGACTTCTTTAGAAGGAGAGGCAAGGCAAGAGCTGCAGCTGACCGATGAGGAAAGAGCAGCACGATTCTTCCGACTACCACATAGATTAGATTCGTGTTACACAACATACACTCCGGGATATTCGCTTCGATATGATCCTATTGGTATAAAAATATTGCTGCGTCAGTCTAATCAAGGTAGGACATGAGAGCGGTGCGAGTCAGCACCTCATGGAGGCTGTTCAACTTTGGGTTCGAAACACGACTTCCACTGGCATAGGAGGTTAATCAAGTCTATTGCATTTTCCCAAGTGTGGTGGTGCTGTTGACGGTTGGGTCTCGTTCTGTCTATTAGCGCAACTTGGAGGCGTACGATTGGAGTTTGTCGATTCGCTCAATATCTCCAGGGCTTTTGTGATAGCGTTGCGTCTTCGGACGCTTTGTAGATTGCATCTTCCCTCAATCAGCAGAACGTTTCTTTTCTGGGTCCTCGACCATTTTCTCTTTTCAGTGGATACCTCTCCCTCGTCAGCAAGGTGCTTTGAGTGAGAGCAGCTCTAGAAGAATACAAGTACGGGAGGGTTATGTAATGTAATCAGGTCGCAGAGCTCCCAATACTTGACCTACATGGGAAGTACCTGTACCGACGTATTAAGGCGTCAATCGGGCCGGTACCTGCTTGGCAAGTTGACTTTGACCATACTTTGCACTTATGAGGTCGAGGAGGTCTGGCTCTGTGCGCTCAGATGCGACATTTGCGGGTGCATTGCTTGTTGAAGCTATGGTTACAAGTCCATCATCTATGTCGAGTGTTTGAGAACAGGGTGAATCTATCCGCTTTAGATACATAAGCCCAACCGTGACTGGGTTTGGTGTGATTCTAGGGGTTTGGCCCGGCTCCGGGTCCGATTGGTTCAGAACTTTCAAGTAACTTTGTGTACACTTCATACTTATGTACATTGACAGGTCATGTACTTGACGTTAAAGTACTTTGAAGTAATCCGCAAGTACAGCCTGGTTCGGTCAATGAGGCCCTGCAATATGGAAGGTGGGGTATAAGATCACTGTACCTCGTACCTCGTCGACGTACAAGCAAGTACGTACATGTATTGTATACTTCTTAGTGAAAGTCGGGCCGACTCTCTCCACCTTTCAACGGCAGAAGAAAGGCTCTTATGCAGCTTGTGTTACCCCTGGCGTACCTTAGGTAGATGTATTGAAAAGCCATAGCCTAAGCTTACCCTCCGTGTTCTCTCTTCTCGCCGTCAATACCTTTGGAACGAGTACCGCAACGGCAGGAACGGCCATCTCTCATTTTTCCTTCACCGTGCTTGTTTTCGTTACACCTGCACCGTTGAACCACAGGCTTACCTGAGTACACGGGAGAGTACCTTGACTCATGCAAGCCACATGGCGGGGAAAACTCATGGTGCCAACCCCACATTGTTGAGCTTCCTTCTACCGAGTACTAGAACTAGTGCCTGCCTTGACGGACCCGTCGTACTTCCTTCTTTGTCGCCATTGGAAGGCTGCTGAGGGGTCCCCCGTTTACAATACAATAATAATACCTCCATGGGGATCGACTTTGGTCATTGACCAGGGTAGCTCCCTCTGCGGGGCCTATGATGCAGCTTCAACACGCTTGAGGGACTCGTGCACCGCGGTGGGCCTATATCATGGATGCTTCCCTCTCGTTCCCTCAAATCTCCTACGTTTTGTCAGGCACGTCTTTTATTTGCCTGAAAGCCCTTGCAGTAGACGTGCGACTCGCTGCCATCTACGTAACCTTTCTGCTTGCGTACGCTCTCCGCTGGTACATGAGTATCTCGTTCAGGCGCAGGACTGCCAATATGCACACCTCGCCGCTGTTCTGGATCACTCTTTTTGCATGCTACACGGTATCCTTGACTCCTTTCGCCAGAGCGGAAAGTCCTGATGTTGACACAACCTCGATTTCGTCCGGAGGAGCTATAGGTCGAACCTCGGCGGCGCAACTAGCTTCAGCCAGCTCAGCAGCAGCGACGGTAGCTATAAATGGCACAACCACAAGCTTCAGGCCTATATTCACGGTCCCAGCAGAAGCGGCCGTCGGCGCTACGCTCATCCCGAACATCGATGACCCTAAAGCTGTGGACCCTCAGATGGTCTGCCCAGGCTACACTGCTTCCAATGTGGTTCGAACGCCAAATGGCCTGACCGCGACGCTCAAACTGGCTGGGAATGCTTGCAATGTCTACGGAACCGATATTGACACTCTCAAATTGACGGTGCAGTACCAGTCAAACGAGAGATTGTCTATCAGGATCATCCCAGCAGTTATCGATTCTTCGAATATGTCCCAGTACATCCTCGCCGACCGCCTCGTGCATGAACCCACTCTTGACGGACAAGCTACGATAGAGAGCCTGACCAACGATCTTGGCTTTGTCTGGGGCAACGAACCCACTTTCTCCTTCACGGTTTTCCGGCGTAACACAGGGGACATCTTGTTCACGACTGAAGGAACTAAATTGGTCTTTGAAAACCAATTCATCGAGTTTGCTAGTCCTCTACCGGAGAACTACAACCTGTATGGACTGGGAGAGACAATCCATGGGCTGAGACTGGGGAACAACTTCACGAAGACCATCTACGCTGCTGACGTGGGTGATCCAGTCGATTAGTGAGACCTCAAAATACACCTCACAAACAACGAACACATTACTAATAGAACAAAAAGCAATATCTATGGTTCACACCCCTTCTACTTGGAGACTAGATATTTCGAAGTCGATGAGACCACCGGCAATTTGACCCTTGTTACCGGCAATTCGAGCACCCGAAATGATTATATCTCCTACTCTCACGGTGTTTACTTGCGCAATGCGCACGGCCAGGAGATCCTCATGCGTCCTGAGAATATTACATGGCGTACGATCGGTGGAAGCATTGATCTGTACTTCTTCGCTGGCCCAACCCAGCAAGAGGTCACGGCGGCGTACCAGAAGGGAGCCATTGGTCTGCCGGCTATGCAGCAGTATTTTAGTTTTGGATATCACCAGTGTAGATGGGGTTATGCCAACTGGAGCCAGGTAGAAGAGGTTGTTATGAACTATGAGAAGTTTGGGATCCCACTAGAGAGCATATGGTATTAGTTTACTTTCCAATTAGTTGGCTTTTTGCTAATTCTTGATCAGGACCGACATCGACTACATGAATCAGTATCGTGACTTCGACAACGATGCTATCAGATACAATTACAATACTGGTCAGGAATTCTTGGCGAGACTGCATGCTAGTGGGCGCCACTATATACCGATTGTCGATTCTGCGATCTATGTGCCTAATCCGAATAATGCCAGTGACGCGTAAGTATTCCAGAATAAGAGAGCTGTTCTGGTCAGTGCTTAAGAATATCTCAGGTATCCGACTTTCGACAGAGGCAACGCTACTCATTCTTTCATGACCAATCCAGACGGTAGTCTCTACATTGGTGATGTTTGGCCTGGGTACACAGTCTTCCCAGATTGGATCGGGCCAGGTGCAGGCAACTGGTGGACTAATGAGATGGTTACCTGGCACGGAAAGATCCCGTTCGATGGTATCTGGATTGACATGTCCGAAGTATCCTCCTTCTGCATTGGCAGCTGTGGCACCGGTAACGTCACGATGAACCCAGTGCACCCACCGTTCAAATTACCCGGCGAACCAGGAGCCATCATATACGATTACCCAGAAAATTTCAACGTTACCAATGCTACGGAAGCTGCTTCAGCATCATCTGGCTCGTCGAGCCAAGCCGCTGCCACTTCATCGGGTAGTGGAGGTTCGGCATCATCCACGACTCCCAACTACCTGAGGACCACACCGACTCCAGGTGTTCGAAACGTCAATTATCCACCATATGTCATAAATAATGTCCAAGGAGATCTTGCCAACCACGCTGTTTCTCCCAATGCCACCCACGCAGACGGTACACAGGAATATGACGTCCACAATCTTTTCGGGCATGAAATACTCAACGCTACCTATAACGCTCTACTGAGCGTCTTCCCTGGCAAACGACCCTTTGTAATTGGACGCTCCACATTCGCAGGTAGTGGGATGTTTGCCGGCCACTGGGGTGGAGACAATTACTCCCGCTGGGCCTACATGTTCTTCTCTATCCCGCAAGCCCTCTCGTTCTCCCTCTTCGGCATACCCATGTTCGGCGTCGACACGTGCGGCTTTAACGGGAACACCGACGAAGAACTCTGCAATCGCTGGATGCAACTCTCCGCCTTCTTCCCCTTCTACAGAAACCACAACACCCTAAGCGCCATCAGCCAAGAAGCCTACGTCTGGGCCAGCGTCATCGACGCCACCAAGACGGCAATGAACATCCGTTTCCAGCTTCTCCCCTACATGTACACCCTCTTCTACCTCGCCCACACCACCGGAAGCACCGTCATGCGCGCCCTCCCATGGGAATTCCCCAACGACCCCTCCCTCGCAGCCGCAGACCGCCAATTCCTCCTCGGCCCCTCCATCATGGTGACCCCCGTCCTCGAGCCCGGCGCCACCACCGTCGACGGCGTCTTCCCCGGCATCGGCAAAGGCGAGTGCTGGTACGACTGGTACACACAAGCCGCAGTCAACGCGACAATGGGCCAGAACATGACCATCAACGCCCCTCTAGGCCATATCCCCGTTTACATCCGCGGCGGAAGCGTCATCCCCACACAAGAACCGGCCATGACGACGAGAGACGCGAGGAAGAACCCCTGGGGCGTGATTGCTGCGTTGAATCTAGAGAGCACGGCGTCAGGCTCTCTGTACATCGACGACGGCGAGAGCGTCATGCCTAATGCCACTCTTTACGTTGAGGTATCCCTTCCCTCTATCATACAACCCCTCGTTTTTGATCAATCATATCTTTATACATGTCGAAGCGCACAATACACTAACAACCTCCCTTTCTTCATCATACACAGTTCACAGCATCATCCTCATCCCTCTACGCCTCCGCCCGCGGCACCTACGTCGACACCAACCCGCTCGCAAACATCACCGTCCTCGGCGTCCAATCGCCCGTCACCAACGTCTCCTTCAACGGTATGGGACTCACGAGTGGGTGCGTTGGTTATAGTGCGAGTAGTAAGGTTTTGACCGTTACTGGGTTGAGGAATGTTACGACAGGGGGCGCGTGGAGTCGGGACTGGGAGTTGAGGTGGGCGTAGTGGTGGAGGTAGAGGTAGGGTTGGAGGGGGAGGACGAAGTTGTCGATAGCGTATTCGCGGTGGGAAATTGGAGGGCTCGCGGCGGATCGGGAGGTTGTAATTAAGGCAACGGGGTATTGGGGGAGTGGTGTATATATTTGTACAGGGACGTACTATTGCGACGATTAATGAGGCCAGAATCATGATTGTACAGGGACTGGCTAGGGCTGGCGAGAACTTGTGAAACACGATACTGTCGTATAATTATACGTATTTCCGGATCCTCAGATCTATGCTCTGCTGCGTGCTAGGTTCGGAGTCGTCAGCGGCCCTACTACGTACTATCATCCGCATATCCTAACCCACATGCCCGAGGTCTATAGAATTCTTCTATTAAGCATGTCTCTGTCTGATGGACGCTGTAGCTCGCCTTGTGCTATGCTCGGAGACACTTTCATTTTCTTCGTGACATTATCGCTTCGTACATGTTCGCCCCACTATGGTCAAATCCTAAGCCTCGGCCAAGCAGAAGCTCTCCTGCCGCCGAAGTCACAGATCAACTAAGCGTAACTGCGTGGGTCGAGCTCAGTCGCCGAGCGGATACGGATGCATGATCTGGCCATCTACCGTCGCGAAAGCCAATGATCAGCAAATATCTGTCTTCCAGCAACGCTGAATCACACTCTAATTCAAGCTGAATGTTTGGCATTGGGAGGGGAGGGGGTCTTACAGTACAGCTCCGCCTCCGCACTTGCCAGAAACACATAGGTTGGCGCAATTTCACTCGGTTGGCCTGGTCGTCCGAGCTGAGATCCGGAACCGAACCCTTCCATTTGCTCTGCGGGTCGGGAGGCGGGTTGGAGGGGGGTGTGGACTGGGCCGGGACTAGCTCGGAGGATCGTACGTGTTAGTATGTGATAATAAGATGATGGGGGGTGGGAGTGGAGGGTAGAGGAGAGCGACTGTGGGTAGAGAAGAAGGGGGCTTACGCTACGGCATTGACGCGGATACCTTTGGGGATAAGGTTCTTGGCTAGAGCGCGGGTGAATCCGACGACGGCGCCTTTCGTGGCTGCGTAGTCGACCATGGAGCCTGTGCCGCGGAAAGCGACGACGGAAGTGGTGTTGATGATCCTGAGAACACACGTGTGAGTTTTGCTAGGCATGTGTTGCGGGATTGCATGTGCTTACGAGCCACCTTTCTTCATGTGCGGAAGCGCGTACTTGGTCAGAGCAAACATCTGGAGAATATTGCTTCGGAACATGCTCTCTGTCATCTCGAGATCAATCTCCTCGAAGTTGGAGCACATGGCTTGTTTGGAGGCGTTGTTTACGAGGACGTCGATGGTTCCGTATCTGTAGTCATCGTTTAGTCAGATCGACGTCGAGAAATGATAAGGTTGAGGCGGCTGACTTTTTGATATGCTCGTCAACGGCTTTCTTGCAGGTCTCGTTGGCCATCAGGTCGCCTGGCACGAGTAGACATGATCGCTTCTCGTTCTCGACGGATTTCTTGGTGGCTTCTGCGTCCTCTTGCTCTTCGGGAAGGTAAACAATGGTGATGTCGGCACCTTCGCGGGCCATGAGTATGGCGACAGAACGTCCAATACCAGAGCTGAGCAGTTCCGTTAGTTCAGCGGAGGGAGGGATAGAAGTAGACAAGGAAAGCAAGAGTGGATAAGGTGGAAAGGAGAAGACCATCACGAGAGATAGAGAATGCAATTGACATTGATGACCGAGCCTGGGAAGTGTAACTCCAAGAGATTCTGGACCTACTCTCCCCCAGTAATCAAGACTTTCTTATTCCTAAGCTTACCAACCCCGGTGTACTCATGGAATCTGGTAGCTCCTTCAAGCTTGGTAGCTTCACTGGTAGGGTTCATGTCCACCTCCTTACTGTGAACGATTGTCAGTCAATTGAACAGCTACTTAGATATTCACGCGTAGAGCTTACCCAGGCAGCTTCTGAGATTGGGCCTCATCGATGGGCTGGAAGGTGCCTTTCTCACCAGCACCGGAAGACATCTTTGCAATGGGAGCTATAAGTTTGGGCAGTCGAACGGTAAACGAAGGTCGAGAACACAGTGAGATCGATGAGAGGATATTTCGTGATGCTGTCCTAGCTAGCATTTGCGGGAAGTAGGGTGTAGTCAGGAACGTGGGCGGCAGAAGTGATTCGTGGTGGATGAGCTTTGTCGTCATGGTGCGGCAATCAATGCTGTGACGCGAAGGCGGTAATCCAAGCCGTGTTCATTTACGCCAATCATTGAGGATAGTCTCACTTAGCCTACATGTTCACAATCGTCGGCAACATCGATTGCGCCAGAGACTGCAAATATATATATATATATATAGTCACCCCGAGACTGGTGCAACACGTGACAGTTGGCTGACTAACCCGTCGCCGCTTTGCTCGCACGCTGGCGACTATTTCATCGATATGCTTGCTCACTGCTCGTTCCTGCTCTCCCTCTACTCGCTTCTGCTCCCTCGTGCTCGCCCTTTACTCAGTTTCTGGCTAACTGCTTTTCTTAACCACCCTTGCTATATTCTCCTTTTTCAGCAACTTTAATCGACGAGCTGACATGGAGCCATTATCGGCTCCTCGTTGCAACAGAAGCCATCAATAGGCCCTCTTGCCCTCTCGCCCATCCCTCTCATACAATCTTCAGTATCTCTTCGTTGCTCTTGTCTTCACCGCCTCGAGCTTTTGGACTCCTTCTTCACGAAGCTCCCTTGCATTCAAGAGCTGCGCCCCAGGTGGAAAGCAACGGTTAACGGAAGATCGACAGCTGTACTCCCAGATGAAATAAGCCCTTGAGAAGGCGGGGAGGCATTTAAGCACAAGCTGAATCTCATCTCGACGCTTTGTATATCTCTTCACTTCCATCAAGGAAGGGCTTGATCACCTCCTAGTTGGGAGGACAATGGAATGGTGTTGGCCAGCTTGAGCGTTTCTCCGATCCAATTCTCTTAACGCGCGTTTGGTCAATGAAATCTTTGATAAATTGTCCCAGAATGCTGCCGGCGGTTCATTACTCTCACCTTAGCCAACCTTCTGCCTCTTCAACACGGGTTGCAAAGCTCCGCTGAGCTGGGACGGATACTGACCCGGACGGTGTCGTCTGCATACGGCAGTCTTCGACAAAAGAATCGTCCGGTGCTTCAGTGTATGAAGGGCGCCCAGAAAAGGCTCCCAATAAGGCCGATCGCTACGAGGCAATTGAGGCAATAAATGCATGTGAAGGGAGACTTTGCGGTGGGGAGAGTATCGTGTATGAGATTCTTGAGATGTATAATACTGAAGTGGAGACGGCCTTAGCGGTAGCAATGATAAAGTCTGAATGGATGAAGCCCTAATTGCGATGTCTGCATGAGTTGCTCGCGATGTCTCAATAATTCTGGGCGTACTTCGGGGACTTGTGGCCAAGGTATTGCAAGGGCTTTCTTGTATTCGTAAGTATATGTCCCGAAACGTGTGCATGTTTTCCCAACAAGGTCGGTTAGCTCAGTTGGTTAGAGCGGTTAGTAACTTCCAAATCCTGTCACAGTGACTTCCTTACTAACACTTCCTAGTGGTGCTAATAGCAAATGTTGACGCCAAGGTCGCGGGTTTTTTTAGCTGCAGATTTCCTAATCTTGGGGTAATGACTTTCATACATGCAAGCTGTTGATCAGTGGAGCATTTTGAGGGCGTGGAAACTTGGCAGCTGAATTTCGTTACTTTAGTGAATGGCAATGATCAATATGTATGCAGAAGACAGTACTCTAGTATCTATCCCAAGTACCTAAATTTCTCTCTAGAATTGGCTTCCCTTCAGAAACGGCTCCCATCCTCTAGAAATGAAGCCCTACCTACTAGACATGACTTCTTTCTTCAAAAATAGCTTTGAATGATGTCATGTTCTTAGAAGCC
>JAABUP010005541.1_pt1 | contig 19022 bp, 18 predicted proteins | sample 5559201 | NCBI WGS metagenome assembly JAABUP01 (sample SAMN10711887, study PRJNA513373) | rock metagenome | isolation source: Antarctica rocks | place: Antarctica
GAGCCTGTGTCATCGGGCGGTGCCATGACACGTTGACTCGTACTCAGCCGTGACCTGTCAATGCCCCCCTCCAACGAGATGACCTGGGCTGTTACGAAAGTAGAAGTAAGCTGTCGCTCTATCGTTGGTGGCCTACCTTTTCTGCCGTGAGCTACTAACATCCCTCTCTGTGATTAATCGTAAACTAACAGTAGCTCAACGGTTTGGAGGTTTCTCTCCGGCTGCCTATCGGTTTTTAATTGGAATTAGCCTCAATAATGCGAAATCATGGTTCGAGGCGAACCGGGCAACCTATGAATTGGAGGTCAAGGCGCCGGTCGCGGCGTTGATCACCGATGTCAGCGCCGAGCTGGCCCGACGCGGCGTGCCGTTGGAGGGCGACCCCAAGCGCTCCAGCTTCCGTATCCACCGGGACACCAGGTTTTCAAACGACAAGACGCCATACAAGACGCAGGTTGGTTCAGTCTGGTATCGGCAGGGCAGCGGCAAGGACGGCGCAGGGGTGCTGTATTTCCATCTGGCGGCCGAGGGTTGCTTCGTCGCTGTTGCATTCTACCAGCCCGACGCCGAGGTGCTAGGCGCCATCCGTGAGCGCATCCGCGTGCATCCCGATCGTTTTCTCGCCGTGCAGGCCGGGTTGGCAGCACACGGCATGGCGCTCGACACGGCCAGCCGCCTGACCCGGATGCCCCGAGGTTTCGAGGACTTGAAATCCAGCCCAATTGAGGCTGCCTTGCGGCTCCGCTCCTTTGCTGTGCGGCAGGACGTGCCGTTGGAGATCACGGCTAGGCCGGCACTGGTCGGCGTCATCGTCGACATGGCCGAGCGTGCCCTGCCACTGCTGCGTTTTGGTTGGGATGCCGTGGACGAAGTGAAAGCCAGCCCTTGACAACCATGCCGCCGACTGGCGATTCGATTGGAAGCGGGAAACCAATGGCAGATGGGGAGTGCGGCATGATGATGTCCATCGAGGCAACCGGCTCCGCGTTGGCCGCGCGCGTCACTGGCGTCGACCTAACCCGGCCGCTCGATGGAGGCCAGGTGGCCGCGATCGAGGCCGGAATGGACCAGTATGCCGTGCTGGCCTTTCCGCGCCAGGAGGTCACGGACGAGCAGCAGATGGGCTTCACCGAACACTTCGGCGAGCTGGAAGGCATCGCCGGCGGCAACGTCAGCAAAAAGGAGCAGACCCGGCTGCATGCCAAGATCGCCGACGTGTCCAACCTCGACCAGCACGGCAAGCCGCTGGCCCGTGACGACCGGCGGCGGATGTTCAACCTCGGCAACCAGCTCTGGCACTCCGACAGCTCGTTCCGCGCGGTGCCGGCGAAGTACTCGATCCTGTCGGGCCGGGTGGTGTCGACCTCCGGCGGCAACACCGAGTTCGCCGACATGCGCGCGGCCTACGACGCGCTGGACGAGGCGACTAAACGCGAGGTCGAGGACCTGGTGTGCGAGCACTCGCTGATCCACTCGCGCGGCGCGCTGGGGTTCGACGAACTGACGGCGGAGGAGCGGGCAATGTTCGCGCCGGTGCGGCAACGCCTGGTGCGCACGCACCCGAAGACCGGGCGCAAGTCGCTGTACTTGTCGTCGCACGCCGGGTCGATCGTGGGGTGGCCGGTGCCGGAGGCCCGCGCCTTCCTGCGCGACCTCAACGAGCACGCGACGCAGCCGCGGTTCGTCTACGTGCATCGTTGGCAGCCGTTCGATCTCGTGATGTGGGACAACCGGCAGACTATGCACCGCGTCCGCCGCTTCGACGCCAACCAGGTCCGCGACATGCGCCGCACCACCGTTGCCGGCGACGGCCCCACCTATGCGCAGGCTCAAGCGGCCTAGTTGGCCATGTCCAGCGGCAGCGCGGTCGTCGACTTGACCCGCTCCATGCTGAAACGCGAGCTGACGTTCTTGAGCGGCACGGCGGAGATCAGCCGCTTGTAGAACCCGTCATACGCCGCGATGTCGCGGGTGACGACGCGCAGCATGTAGTCGATGTCGCCGGCCATGCGATGCACCTCGACCACCTCTGGGAAGCTCGACACCGCCTCGGCGAACCGTGCCAGCCAGTCCGGCGAGTGGTCGCCCGCCTCGATCGAGACGAACACCGTCAGGCCCAGGCCCAGCTTCTCCGGCGACAGCAAAGCCACCCGGCGTTCGATAACCCCGTCCGCCTCCAACCGCTGGATGCGCTTCCAGCACGGCGTCTGCGAGAGGCCGACCTGGTCCGCCAGGCTGGCGATGGAGGGGGTGCTGTCCTCCTGCAGCAACGCCAGCAGCTTGCGGTCGATGCGGTCCACGTCAGGCCGCCGCCGCCTCCGCGCGCACGTCCTTGATGTCGCGGAACGTCAGCCCCTCGTGCATCTCCGCCGTGCGCCGCATCATGAAGGCGGAGCTGGCGAGGTAGACCGGGTCGCCGTCCACGTCGTCCGCCATGCTGGTGCGCTGCTCCGCGACGAACCGGGCCAGCAGCGCCTTCTCGCCCGTCACCCAGCGGGCCAGGGCGTAGGGCACCGGCTCGAAGCCGATCGCCACGCCGTATTCGCTGCTGAGGCGCGCGACCAGCACGTCGAGCTGAAGGGTCCCGACCACGCCGACGATTGGCTGGCTGCCGTCCTGCGGGCGGAAAAGCTGCACCACGCCCTCCTCCGCCAGTTCTTGCAGCGCCTGGCGCAGCTTCTTCGCCTTCATCGCGTCGTCCAGCCGGACCCGGCGCAGGATTTCCGGCGCGAAATGCGGCACGCCGACGAAGTTCAGCTCCTCGTCCTCGGTCAAAGTGTCACCGATGCGCAGCGTGCCGTGGTTCGGGATGCCCACGACATCGCCGGCGAATGCCTCGTCGGCGATCTGCCGGTCGCGCGCAAAGAAGAACTGCGGCGCGTGCAGGGGAATCTGCTTACCCGTGCGGACCTGTTTCAGCCGCATCCCGCGCACCAGCCGGCCGGAGCACACGCGGGCGAAGGCGATGCGGTCGCGGTGGTTGGGGTCCATGTTGGCCTGGATTTTGAACACCAGCGCCGTCAGCTTGTCTTCCGTCGCCTCAACGGTGCGCAGATCGGCCGGCTGCGCACGGGGCGGCGGGCCGAAGCTCACCAGGCCGTCTAGCAGGTCGGACACGCCGATCTCCTTGATGGCGCTGCCGAAGAACACCGGCGTCAGGTGCCCGGCATTGAAGCTGTCCAGGTCGAATTCCGGCAATGCCGCCTGCACCAGCTCCAGCTCCTCGCTGAGCGCGACCATGCGTGGGTCGCTCTGGCTCAACGGCTCCGTCAGGTGCAGGTCGCGGGTGCGCACGTCGTAGGTGCCGGCGAACGTCGCGGCGCGGCCGATCGGCCATGTCACCGGCGCCGTGTCCAACGCAAGCGTGCTGGCAACCTCGTCCACGATCTCAAACGGGTCGCGCGCCTCGCGGTCCATCTTGTTGATGAACGTCACGATCGGGATGTCGCGCAGGCGGCAAATCTCGAACAGCTTGCGGGTGCGGGCCTCGATCCCCTTGGCGGCGTCGATCACCATGACCGCGGAATCGACGGCGGTCAGCGTGCGGTAGGTGTCCTCGCTGAAGTCCTCGTGCCCCGGCGTGTCCAGCAGGTTGAACACGCATCCAGAATACTCGAACGTCATGACCGAGGTGACGACCGAGATGCCACGGTCGCGCTCGATGCCCATCCAGTCCGACCGGGTGCGGCGGCGCTCGCCCTTGGCCCGCACGTTGCCGGCGAGTTGGATGGCCCCGCCGGCGCGCAACAGCCGCTCGGTCAGCGTCGTCTTGCCGGCGTCCGGGTGCGAGATGATGGCGAACGTACGGCGGCGGGCGATCTCTTCGTTGGGTGTCATCGGTGCCCTCAAATACAAAACGCCGGGCAGGACCCGGCGCTTGCACAACCATATATAGGGACGGACTAGCGCGAGTAGAACTCGATGTGTTAGCGCGAGTAAAACTCGACGACCAGGTTCGGCTCCATCGACACCGGATACGGCACGTCGGTCAGCTTCGGCGCGCGGCCGAACCGGCCCTTCATGGCGCGGTGGTCGACTTCCAGGTAGTCCGGCACATCGCGCTCGCCGCTCTGCGCCGAGTCCAGCACGACGGCGAGCTGCTTCGACTTCTCGCGCACCTCGATCTCGTCGCCGTCCTTCACCAGGAACGACGGGATGTTCACCTTCTTGCCGTTCACCGTGACGTGGCCGTGGTTCACGAACTGCCGCGACGCGAACGGCGTGATGGCGAACTTCAAGCGGTACACCACCGCATCCAACCGGCGCTCCAGCAGCTCGATCAGGTTCTCGCTGGTGTCGCCCTTGCGGCGTACGGCCTCATCGTAGTACTTGCGGAACTGCTTCTCGCTGATATTACCGTAGTAGCCCTTCAGCTTCTGCTTCGCCATGAGCTGGATACCGAAGTCGGTCGGCTTCTGCTTGCGGCGCTGGCCGTGCTGGCCGGGTCCGTATTCGCGCTTGTTGATCGGCGACTTGGCGCGGCCCCAAAGGTTCACGCCCAGGCGGCGGTTGATCTTGTACTTGCTTTCGGCGCGCTTGGTCATGCGCGGTCTCCATCTTCTGTGCAGCACTTGTGCGCCGCTTGTTGCACCGGTAGGCCGCAAACAGCATTGCGACGGGCGCACGCCCTGCCCTACTTCGCAGTAGGATCGGCGCGTCCACGTTCCCGGCAGTGCGCGCGTGGTAGTGCCGCCACGCCCTGTTGTCAAACCGGCGCATCGCCCGCATGTGTGCCCGCATGATCACACGCGGCGACATCCTCTGGCTCGGCATCGCGTCCGGCGTGACCGGCGGCATCATCGGCGGCTCCATGCTGGGGATCGGCATGGACCTGATGGCGAACGGGCAGCCGTTCGGCCTCATTCCCATCATCATCGGCGGCCCGTCCTCCGCCATCATCGGCTGGCTGCTGTCGCGCCGCCTGGCGAAGCGGCTCACAACTCCGCAGTAGCGTCGCCGGGTTCCAGCCGGCCGCGCTGACGCCGGCCCAGGGCGAGCATGCTGATGACGCCGTGCAGGGTCCGCAACTCCTGCTCCGTCACCTCCCCGCGCTGGAACAGGTGATACAGGTTGCGCACCATGCCCGGCCGCTTCGGCGCGTTGCGCAGGAAGCCGCTCGCGTCCAGCTCGTCGATGAGATGGACGAGCAAGTTCTCCACCTGCCCCTTGGGCGCCACCGTCGTTTCGTTGGTCATCAGGCTCGCGCCCGGCGTCGTGTCGGCGGCGGTCCACCATTCATAGGCCATGACCATCACCGCTTGCGCCAGGTTCAGGCTGTCGAATGCCGGGTTGAGCGGGTAGCGCACCAGGGTGTCGGCCTGCGCCATGTCGTCGTTGTCGAGCCCGGCGCGCTCCGGCCCGAACAGGATGCCGGTGCGCAGCCCCCGCTGCCCTGCGTCGCGCAGCACCCCCGCCGCGGCGCGGGCGGTCATGACCGGCTTGATCACATGGCGCGGACGCGGACAGGTCGCAAAGACACGGTGCAGGTCGGCCACCGCACCGGCCACCGTATCGTGCAGGGTCAATCCGTCCAGGATGCGGTCGGCGCCGGACGCGGTGCGCCATGCGCGCTCCTGCGGCCAGCCGTCGCGCGGGGCCACCAGCCGCATATGGAACAGCCCGCCGTTGGCCATGGCGCGGGCGCAGGCGCCGATGTTGTCCGCAAGCTGCGGGCGCACCAGGATCACCACGGGGCTGTTCTCGCCGATGGGGCCGATGTCGGCGCCGCCGTTGCGCCCGGTCATTCCGGCCCGGTCGCCACCCGGCGCCAGTCGGTCGAGCCATCCGGGCGGTCCTCGAACAGCACGCCTTGAGCCAGCCACTCGGCCCGGATCGCGTCGGCGCGGGCGAAATCGCGGGCGCGACGGGCGGCGATGCGCTCGGCGATGGCGGCCTCGACCGCGGCCGTGTCGGTGCCGCCCTGGAACCAGGCGGTTGGGTCAGCCTGCAACAGGCCCATGAGCGCCCCACCGGCACGCAGCCCCGAGGCCGCAGCCGCATCGCCGGTCATGGCATCGGCGGACAGCGCGTGCAGCGCCGACAGCGCGAGCGGCGTGTTCAGATCGTCGCAGAGCGCGTCCAGCACCGTGTCGGGAACCGGGCCATCGGCGGCCGGCGTGCGGTCCAAGCGAAACGGCGTAGCCGTTTGCGCGAGCGCACGGTAGAACCGGTCCAGCTCGCCGCGCGCCTCGATCAACCCGGTGTCGCTGAACTCCAGCATGCCGCGATACTGCGACTTCAATAGCATCAGCCGCACCGCCTCGTGCGGCGCACGCCCCAGCACGTCGCGTATGGTGAAAAAATTGCCGAGCGACTTCGACATCTTCTCACCGTTCAGGTTCAGCATGCCGTTGTGCAGCCAGACGCGGGCAAAACCGCTGCCCGGCAGGGCGCACAGACTTTGGGCACGCTCGTTCTCGTGATGCGGGAACATCAAGTCGCTGCCGCCGCCGTGGATGTCGAACGTCTCGCCCAAGTACTGCCATGCCATCGCGCTGCACTCGATATGCCAGCCGGGCCGGCCGCGGCCCCATGGGCTGTCCCACCCCGGCAAGTCCGGCGGAGAAGGCTTCCACAGCACGAAATCGCCGGGATCGCGCTTGTACGGCGCCACCTCCACCCGCGCGCCGGCCAGCAACTCGTCGGTGCTGCGGCCGGACAACGCGCCGTACTGCGCGAAGCTCGCAACGGCGAACAGCACGTGGCCCTGGGCCGCGTAGGCATGGCCACCCTCGATCAGCCGCTCGATCAGCGCGACCATGCCGGCGACATGGTCGGTCGCACGCGGCTCGATGTCGGGGGCCAAGTTGCCGATCGCCGCCATGTCGGCGTGGAACTGCGCCGCAGTGCGGGCGGTAACGACGTCGATCCCCTCCCCGCTCGCGGCGGCGCGGGCGTTGATCTTGTCGTCGACGTCCGTGATGTTGCGGACATACGTGACCCGCGGATACAGGTGCCGCAGCAGCCGCGCCAGCACATCGAACACGGTCATCCCGCGGGCGTTGCCGATATGCGCGAGGTCGTAGACGGTGGGTCCGCAGACATAGAGCCGGACATGCTCGGGGTCGACCGGCACGAACGCCTCGCGCCGCCGGGTCATGGTGTTGTGCAGCGTCAGCGTGGGCATGGAACCGTTCAATACATCCGGGTGCGGTAGGCGTCCTCGATCCGGCGTTCCGTTTCCTCAACGGTGCCGCTTCGAGTCTGCTCGGCAAGTATCCGGCCGAGGCTTGGGAAGCTTGAGCGCTCGACCTGCGCATCCGGCTCCCACAGCCGGGCGCGGCGCAGCGCTTTGGCGCAGTGGAAAAACGCCTCCTCAACTGCAATCACCAAACCAGTGCGCGGTGTTTTGCCTGCTACAACGGAGCCAGCCAAGGCCGTGTTGTCCGTCGACAAACGGGCAGTACCGTTGATCCGCAACGTCTCGTCGATGCCCGGCACGAAGAAGATCAACCCAACCCCTGGTGTCGCAAGGATATTGGCGAAACTGTCGACGCGGTTGTTGCCGAGCCGGTCGGGCAACAACAGTGTGTGGTCGTCCAACACCTGCACGAAGCCCGGCGGATCGCCGCGCGGGCTAGCGTCCGCCCGGCCCTCCGCGTCCGCTGACGCGAGCACCAGAAAAGGCGAAATGGCGATGAAGGCCCGGCAATGGCGGTCAAGCGCCAGCAGCACCTTGCGTTCCGCCGTCGAGCTAATGGCGCCCATGTGCGCCCGCAGCGCCGCGTGGTCCGAAATCTCGTTCATGCCGCCGCCAGTCGCAGCCGCTCCGCCGCGCGGTCCCGGCCCATCAGCGGCAGCAGGTCCCGCAGCTCCGGCCCGTGGTCCTCCCCCGTCAGCGCCAGGCGCAGCGGCAGGAACAGCGCCTTGCCCTTGCGGCCGGTCGCAACCTTCAGCGCGTCGATCCAGTTGGTCCATACGTCGTTGTCCCAGGGTTCCGCCGGCAGGGTGTCGAGCGCAGTGTGCAAGTACTCGGCCTCCCCCTCGATCAGCGGCGGCACGATCGTGCCGGCCACCACGTCCCACCAGCCACGCGCCTCGTTCAACAGGTCGAGGTTGCCGCGCACCGCAACCCAGAACGCCGACGTGGCCGAGGGCGGCAGGCGGTCGCGCACCGCCTCGAACGGCAGATCATGCAGCACCTTGCGGTTCAAGGCCAGCAACTGCCGCCCGTCGAACCGCGCGGCGGAATGGGACACATGGGACAGGTCGTAGGTTGCGGCGATCTCGTCCGCGGTTTGCGGCGCCGGGTCGTCGGAGGTGCCGAGCCGGGCGAGGTAGCCGACCAACGCCTGCGGCTCGATCCCATCGCCGCGCAGGCTGCGCAGCGACAGCGCGCCGATGCGCTTCGACAGCTTGCCGCCGTCCTGGTCCACCAGCAGCGGCAGGTGCGCGAACCGCATGTTCGCCGGCCGCGCGCCGAGGGCGGCCATGATGTCGATTTGGATGCCAGTGTTGGTCACATGGTCCTCACCGCGGACGATGTTGGTGATCCCGGCGCCGATGTCGTCCACGACAGAGGTAAAAGTATAGAGCGGCGTGCCGTCCGCCCGTATCAGGATCGGGTCCGAGATGACGGACAGCTTCACCGAACGGGCGCCCAGCACCATGTCGTTCCACTCGGCGGGGTAGCCGGACAGCAGGAACCGCCAGTGCGGGCGCTTGCCGTTGGTCTCGGCCGCAGCCCGCTGCTCGGGTGTCAGCTTGAGCATGGCGCGGTCGTAGATCGGCGGCTGCTTGCGGCGGACGCGCAGTTCGCGCTTGGCGTTCAGCTCCTCCTCGCTCTCGAAGCAGGGATAGAGCCGTCCCGACGCCTTCAGGCGCTCGGCCGCCTCCGCGTACTTGTCCAGCCGGTCGGACTGGCTGAACGCCTCATCCCAGCCTATGCCGAGCCAACGCAGGTCGTAGGCGATAGCGTCGGCGTATTCCGGGCGGTTGCGCTCGGTGTCGGTGTCGTCGAGCCGCAGCAGGAACTGGCCGCCATGACGCCGGGCCAGCAAGTAGTTAGCGAGCGCAATGCGAGCGTTGCCGACGTGCAGCAGGCCAGTTGGACTGGGGGCGAAGCGGACCTTCATGCTCTCCCGAACTCGTCGTCGCCAATCTCGTCGCCTTCTGTTTCATCGTCCTCGTCGCCGCGAGGGATACGGGGGTCGATCGAACGCCAGTCGCGGTCGGTCATTGCGGCGCGGCGGGCGGCGAAGTCGTGCAACTCGGTGGCACTGCGCCAGCCGCCCTCGGCTGCGTCCAATACCTCGGCGTCCTCGCCGAAGGCGAACCAGGCGTCCAGCACCGCCTTCGCCTCCATGCCCCGCGCCCGGCAGCGCTCCATGCTGTCCCGCACGTAGCGCCGGGCGAACAGGTTGGCGTGCTCCAACGACAGGAAACCCGGCACGTCCTCGACGATGTTGTCCTCGGCGCCGCCCGACAGGTCCAGGATGCGGACGCGCCAGCCGTGTTCAGGGGGAGGCAGTTCAGTCAAGCGACAAGCCCCGTGTATCCGTTGGTGATCGGGTAGCGGCGGTCCCGGCCAAAGGCGCGCGGGGTGATCTTCACGCCGGGCGGGGCCTGGCGGCGCTTATACTCGGCACGGTCCAGCATCCGCCAAACCCGTAGCACCGTCGCGCGGTCGAAGCCACGGTCCACCAGGGCGTCGACCGACTGCTCGCCTTCGACCAAACCTTCCAAGATGGCATCGAGGTCCGCATAGGGCGGCAGGGTGTCCTGGTCGGTCTGGTCGTGCTTCAGTTCGGCCGAGGGCGGCTTGCTGATCACCCGGTCGGGCATCACGGGGCCATGCGGACCCAGGGCGCCATGCGGGAAATGCTCGTTCCGCCAACGGCAGAGCGCGAAAACGGTGGTTTTGTAAACGTCCTTCAGCACGGAGTAGCCGCCGCACATGTCGCCGTACAGCGTCGCATAGCCGACCGACATCTCAGACTTGTTGCCCGTCGTCAGCAGCATGTCGCCGAACTTGTTGGACAGCGCCATTAAAATTAACCCACGCGAGCGGGACTGGATGTTCTCCTCCGTGATGTCCGCCTGCCGCCCGGCGAACAGCGGCGCCAGCGCGTCGCCGAAGGCGTACATGGCCGGGCTGATCGGGATGGTGTCGCAGCTTATGCCCAGCAGCCGCGCGCACTCGGCGGCGTCGTCGAGGCTGTGCTGGCTCGTGTACGGGCTGGGCAGCATGAACGCGCGAACCTGCGCCGCACCCAGCGCGTCCACCGCGACCGCCGCCGAGATCGCGCTGTCGATGCCGCCGGACAGGCCGAGCAGCACGCCGGGGAAGCGGTTCTTGCGCACGTAGTCGCCAAGTCCCAGCATCATGCAGCGGTAGATCAGCTCCATCCGGTCCGGCTCGGGCGGCAAATGCTGCGGCACGCACACCAGCGCGTCGCCCTCGCGCCGCCACTCGGTAATCGTCAGCGCCTCGGAGAAGTAGGGCATCTGCACCGCGAGCGTGCGGTCCGCGTTCAGCACGAAGCTGGCGCCGTCGAACACCAGTTCGTCCTGGCCGCAGACCTGGCCCAAGAACACGAAGGGCAGCCCGGTCTCCACCACGCGGGCGACGCCGAGCGCGACCCGCTGCGCCTGCTTGCCGTCCTCGAACGGCGATCCGTTGATGGACAGCAGCATCTCCGCGCCACTCTCGGCCAGTGTCTCCGACACGGCCGGCAGCCAGAAGTCCTCGCAAACCATGACGCCGAGGCGGTAGCCGCGGAAGGCAACCGGGCCGGGGCTGGGGCCGGCGTCGAACACGCGCTTGTCGTCGAACACGCCGTAGTTCGGCAGCTCATGCTTGGCCCGGCGCGCGACGATGCGGCCACCGTCCAGCACAAAGGCCGCATTGTAGAGCCGGCCGCCGTCGCGCCAGGGGCCGCCGACGATCAGGCCGGGGCCGCCGTCCGCGGTGTCGCGCGCCAGCTCGTCGATGGCCGCCTCGCAGGCCTCGACGAAGGACGGCTTGCGGACGAGGTCCTCGGGCGGGTAGCCAGCAATGGAGAACTCTCCCGTCACAACCAAGTCGGCACCCTGCGCAGCGGCCTCGGCGCGGGCGGCGCGGATGCGAGCAAGGTTGACCGTGACCTCCCCCTCGTGCGGGTTGATCTGGGCGAGCGCGATCCATAGCGTCATGCCAATGACCTGGGGTCCGCCGGCGCGGTGTCAACACGCTTGGCGCCGGCAGGCTTGGCGTCGGCCTGGCGTGCGCCGTTGGCCCGAAGCAGGAACTCGCGCCCGACTTTCACCCGCGCCTCCCCGTCGTATTCTACGATGTCCGCGGTGGCGTAGGTCTCATGCCAGTCGTCCGGAATGAAGCTGCCGGTGCCGACCACGTTGATCGGCGCATGGGTATCCGCCATCACGCGGCACTTCGCGACGCCGAAGCCCGACGACACCACGATACGCACGTTCGGGAAGCTTGCCTCGTCCAGCGCCTCCCGCATCCGCCAGATCGCCGCGGCCGACACGCCGGTTCCCACCAACTGGCGCAACTCCTGCTCGCTGCGGTAGCGCCGGATGGCGCCGGGCGCGTGGCGCTCCAGCACGGCGTAGCTTTCGGCGGGGTCCAGCCCCTCCAGGTAGCGCCCGCCATGGGTGTCGAGCCGCACCGAGAGCCGGCCGCCGGCGGCCAGCTCCGGAAAACGGCGGCAGACTTCAAGGCCATCGGTGATCTCGCGCCCGAAAAAGTCCGTCAGCACCGTGAGCGCCTCGTCCGGGCACGTTTCATGGAACATCTCCGCCGCGCGCACCGTGGACCCGGCGTAGCCGATCAGCGCGTGCGGCATGGTGCCCAGCCCGTGCGTGCCGCCGAAGTACGGGGCAACCAGGTCGGACGACGCGCCGATGAAGCCCTGCGCGCCCTCCCGCTTTGCCGCAGCGCTGCCGACGCTGGCGGCGTAGCCCATCATCTGCTGCATCTCGGCGCCGGCGCAGTGCCGGGCCTCCATGGCGATGAAGCGCACCGCCGGCAGCGCCAGGCACATCTGGTAGGCGTTGTGCGCCGCGACGCAGGCGGCGCCGAGCTTCTGCAAAAAGATCGTCTCGCAGTCCGCCAGCTCGTGAAAGCTGCCGGTGACGTACACGATCGGCTCGCCGGCGCCGACCCAAGTGCCTTCGGGGTGCGCCTGGTCGAACTCGAACTGGGTGCCGCGCGCCGCCGCGACCTCGACGAGCCAGTCGAGCATCAGCCGCGGCGCCGAGATGACGGGCCGGCGCAGGAACACCGCATAGGTGACGCGCTTGTCGCCGAACCGCCCGATCACCTCCCGCGTGCGGTTGAAGTAGGCGTCGGTGCGGGCGTTGATGTCCTCGATCAGTGTCATTGGCAGCGTCATTGGCAGCGTCATTGCGCCGCCACCTGCATCTGCGGGGCGCTCCGCCGGAGGAGGGCACGGCGCGACTTCAGCTCCTCGGCGATCAGGAACGCGAGTTCCAGCGATTGCTCGGCATTGAGGCGCGGGTCGCAGAACGTCTCGTAGCGGTCGCCAAGGTCCGCCTCCGTCAGCCGGTGCGCGCCGCCGACGCACTCCGTGACGTTTTGCCCCGTCATCTCAACATGGACGCCGCCGGCCCACGTCCCCTCGGCCGCGTGCGCGTCGAAGAAGCCGCGGACCTCGGCCAGGATGCTGTCGAAGCTGCGGGTCTTCACCTTCGCCGCCGTGCTGATGGTGTTGCCGTGCATCGGGTCGCACAGCCAGACGACCTTGCGCCCGGCGCGGGCCACGGCGCGCAGCAGCGGGGGCAAGTGGGCGTGAACGCGCTCGGCTCCCATGCGGCTGATGAGCGTGAGCCGCCCGGCCTCGTTGGCGGGGTCCAGCGCGTCAACCAGGCGCAGCAGCGCGTCCGGGTCCATCGTCGGGCCGACTTTGAGGCCGATCGGGTTGCGCACGCCGCGCAGGAACTCGACATGGGCGCCGTCAAGCTGCCGGGTGCGGTCGCCGATCCACAGGAAATGGGCGGAGCAGGCGTAGTAGTCGCCCGATGTGCTGTCGATGCGGGTCAGCGCCTGCTCATAGGGCAACAGCAGGGCCTCGTGGCTGGTGTAGAAGTCGGTCTCGCGGACCTGCGGCGTGTTCAGGCTGCTCATGCCGCAGGCGGCCATGAAGGCCAGCGTCTCGTCGATGCGGGCGGCGATGTCCTGGTAGCGAGCGGCAAGCGGCGAACGGGCGGCGAAGTCGAGGTTCCAGCGGTGGACCTCGTGCAGGTCCGCATAGCCGCCGCCGGCGAAGGCGCGCAGCAGGTTCAGCGTGCCGGCCGACTGGAAATACCCGGTCTCCATGCGGGCCGGGTCCGGGATGCGGGCGGCGGCGGTGAACTCCGGGCCGTTCACGATGTCGCCGCGGTAGCTTGGCAGCGTTTCCTCGCCGATGGTCTCGGTGTCGGACGAGCGCGGCTTGGCGAACTGCCCGGCCATGCGGCCCATTTTGACCACCGGCACGCTGGCGCCGAAGGTCAGCACGACGGCCATCTGCAGCAGCACGCGGAAGGTGTCGCGGATGACGTTGGCGGTGAAGTCGCCGAAGCTCTCGGCGCAGTCGCCGCCTTGCAGCACGAACGCCTGGCCGTTCGCCGCCAGCGCCAGCGAGTCCCGCAGGCGCCGCGCCTCGCCGGCGAACACCAGCGGCGGATACTTCGCCAGCCGGGCCTCGACCAGGGCCAATGCGTCCTGATCCGGATAGCTCGGCCCCTGCATCGCCCGCCGGGTGCGCCAACTCGCCGGTGTCCAGCCTAGCCGCTCGTTCATAACACCAGGTCCCTCCACGCGGGTTGGATTATCGCGGTTTTCTGTGGGGAGCGCTACCCGGATGACTGAGCGGCGGCGGGTTGGTTCAAATACTGCGCAGCGGTCAACGTGTCCTACTCTCGATGCCCTATTCAGCAGCCTTGGACGCCTGGACGCCCGGCGCCACGCGCGTGACGGTCCGCATGGTCACGAACTCCTCGGCGCTGGTCGGGTGAATGCCGATGGTGCGGTCGAAGTCCTGCTTCGTCGCGCCAGCAACCAACGCCACGCCGATGCCCTGCATCATCTCGGGCACGTCGTCTCCCAGCATGTGAACCCCCATCACCCGCTGACTGGCCTGGTCCACGATCATCTTCATCAGCGTTTTGCCGGGCCGGCGGGACATGACGTGGCGCATCGGGGTGAAATGCGCGAGGTAGATATCCATGGTCCCATGCTGGACCGCCTGCTCCTCCGTCATGCCGACGGTGGCGAGCGGTGGGTTGCTGAACACGGCGGTCGCCACTGGGTCGAGCGCCCAGGTGCGCGGCCGGCCGGGGCCGAACAGCCGGTCGGCGAGGTGGTGGCCCTCGGCAATGGCGACGGGCGTCAGGTTCAGCTTGTTGCTCACGTCGCCCAGCGCGAAGATGTGCGGCTGGGTGGTGACGTTCCCTGCGTCCACGACCACGGCGCCCTTGCTGTCGGTGGCGACGCCCGCGGCTTGCAGGCCCAGGCCGGCGGTCTTCGGTGCCCGGCCCACGGCGAAGAACACCAGGTCGGCCTCCACCACATGCCCGCTGGTGAGTGTGACGCGCCTCGCCTCGCCGGCCTGCTCGACCCGGTGAACCGTCTGGCTCGGGTGCAGGCGGATGCCCTGCTCGGTGACGGCGGTGGCCAGCGCCTCCCGCAGGTCATGGTCGAAGCCGCGAAGTGGCAGCGGTTGGCGGAACACGACGTCGACCTCGGCGCCCAGGCCGTGGAAGATGCCGGCGAACTCCATGCCGATGTAGCCGCCGCCGACCATGAGCACCCGCCTCGGCAACGCCGGCAGCTCGAACGCGGCGTCGGAGACGATGCCGAGGTCCATGCCCTCGATCGGCGGCTGGACCACCGGGAAGCCGCCGGTCGCGATGACGATCCGCTCGGCGGTGACGGCCTGGCCGCCGACATCCAGCGTGTGCGGCCCGGTGAACACCGCCCGCGCCTCGTGCCGGACCACGCCGCTGCCGTCCAGCATGCGGGTGTAGATCCCGTTCAGCCGCAGGATTTCGCGGTCCTTGTGCTCGATCAGCGCCGCCCAACTATGGACGCCGGGCGATGCGTCCCAGCCGAAGCCGCGGGAATCCTGGGCCAGCCGGCCATACTCGGACGCCTGCACCATGATCTTCTTCGGCACGCAGCCGACGTTCACGCAGGTGCCGCCCCAGCGCGCCTCCTCCGCGATACCGACGCGCGCCCCGTGCCCGGCCGCGATGCGGGCGCAGCGCACCCCGCCGGACCCGCCGCCAATAACGAACAGGTCGTAGTCGTAGTCAGCCATGCGCCTAGGTTCCGATGCCGCCGAGGGCGAGGTACTTGATCTCAAGGTAGTCCTCGATGCCATACTTGCTGCCCTCGCGCCCCAGGCCGCTCGACTTCATGCCGCCGAACGGCGCGACCTCGGTGGAGATGATGCCCTCGTTGCAGCCGATGATGCCGTATTCCAGCGCCTCCGCGACCCGGAAGATGCGGCCGATGTCACGGGCGTAGAAGTAGGCGGCGAGGCCGAACTCGGTGTCGTTCGCCATCTCGACGGCCTCCGCCTCCGTCGAAAAGCGGAATAGCGCCGCCGCCGGGCCGAACGTTTCCTCATGGAAGATGTCGGCCGAACGGGGCACTTCGGTCAGGATGGTGGGCTGGAAAAACGTGCCGCCCAGCTCGTGCCGCGCACCGCCCATAACGACTTTGGCGCCATGGGCCACGGCGTCCTTGATGTGCGCCTCGACCTTCTCGACCGCATCCATGTTGATCATCGGTCCCTGCGTCACGCCCTCGTCCATGCCGTTGCCGACCTTCAGCGCCGCCACGGCCACCTTCAGCTTCTCGGTGAATGCCTCGTACACCCCGTCCTGCACGAGCAGCCGGTTGGCGCAAACGCAGGTCTGGCCGGCGTTGCGGAACTTGCTGGCGATGGCGCCCACCACGGCGGCGTCCAGGTCGGCATCATCGAACACGATGAACGGCGCGTTGCCGCCCAGCTCCATGCTCGCCTTTTTCACCGTCGGCGCGATCTGCGCCAGCAGCTTGGCGCCGACCTCGGTGCTGCCAGTGAAGCTCAGCTTGCGCACCAGCTTGTTGCCCGTCAGCTCGCCGCCGACCTCGCCGCTCGGACCCGTGATCACGTTGCACACGCCGGGCGGCATCCCGGCGCGCTCCGCCAGCACAGCCAGCGCCAGGGCGGAGAACGGGGTTTGGCTCGCCGGGCGGATCACCCCGGTGCAGCCGGCGGCCCAGCCCGGCCCGGCCTTGCGGGTGATCATCGCCGCCGGGAAGTTCCACGGCGTGATGGCGGCGAACACGCCGATCGGCTCCTTGGTGACGATGATCCGGCGGCCCTTCTGCGGCTGCGGGATGGTGTCGCCATAAACGCGCTTGGCCTCCTCGGCGAACCATTCGATGAAGGACGCCGCATAGGCGATCTCGCCGCGGCTCTCGGCCAGCGGCTTGCCCTGCTCGGCGGTCATGATGACGGCCAGGTCCTCGGTGTTCTCGATCATCAGCGTGAACAGGCGGCGGAGGATGGCGGCGCGCTCCTTGGCCAGCATCGCGCGCCAGGCCGGGAAGGCGCGGGCGGCGGCCTCGACCGCCTGGCGCGTCTCGCTGGCGCCGAGCGCCGGGACCTCGCCGATCAGCGCATGGGTGGCGGGGTTGCGGACCGCCAAGGTTTTGCCGCTCGCCGCCTGCACCCACTGGCCGTCGATGCAGCAGGCCTGGCGGAACAGGCTTGGGTCCTTGAGTGAAAGCGGCGCAGTCGGGTTCAGCATGATTGTCCTCCGGTTCTCCAAGAGATGGGCATATGCGCGCCCAATTTCAGCGGGCTACGGCTTCGCCGGCTTTGCCCGCGCCGCGCGGTAAGCTGCCGCGCGGCCGGGCTTGTCCACCTGCTGCGCGCGGCCGAACGCCATCGCGTCGGGCGCCACGTCCTTCGTCACCACGCTGCCGGCGGCGACGAAGCTGCCGTCCCCCAGCGCGACCGGCGCGACCAGCACCGCCGATGTGCCCACGAACACCCCGGCGCCGATCGTGGTGCGGTGCTTGGCATAGCCGTCGTAGTTGCAGGTGATGGTGCCGGCGCCGATGTTGGTGCCGGGTCCGACCGTGCTGTCACCGAGGTAGCTCAGGTGGTTCGCCTTGGCGCCGGCCCCGAGGTGCGTCGCCTTCAGCTCCACGAAGTTGCCCACGTGGGCGCCGGCCGCCACCACGGTGCCGGGGCGGAGCCGGGCATAGGGGCCGATCAGCGCCCTCGGCCCGACCTCGCAGCCCTCAAGATGGCTGAAGGCGCGTATCTCTGCACCCGACGCGACCCTCACGCCGGGGCCGAACACCACATGGGGCTGCACCGTCACGTCCGGCGCCAGCACGGTGTCGGCGCTCAGGAACACAGTTTCGGGAGCGGTCAAGGTCGCGCCGCCGTCCATCGCGGCACGGCGCAGCCAGCCCTGCACCGTCGCCTCCGCCTCGGCGAGTTCGGCGCGCGAGTTGACACCGCGCAGCTCCTCGAACGGCGCCTCGACGGCGGCCACGCGGCGGCCCTCGCTGCGGGCCAGCGCCACGCAGTCGGTCAGGTAGAACTCGCCTTTCGGGCTGGGCCGCACCTGCCGCAGCCAGCGGAGGAGGTCGGCGGCCGAGGCGCACAGCACGCCGGCGTTGCACAGGCCGACCTCGCGTTCGGCCGGCGTGGCGTCGGCCCATTCGACGATGCGCTCCACGTCTCCGACGATGCGCTCCACGTCTCCGCCCTGGGCCGAAGCGTCGCCCCCCATGCTGTCAACCTGGGTCAACACGCGGCCATAGCGGCCCGGATCGGCGGGGCGCATGGCCAGCAGCGCCAGCGCGGCCCCGGACGTGCGGCGGCGTTCCAGCAGGCGTCGCAGGGTCGCGGGCCGGATCAGCGGGTTGTCGGCATAGAGCACTGCCACGTCGCCGTCGCCGAACTGCCCGGCCGCTTGCAGCGCCGCATGGGCGGTGCCCAGCCGCTCCGCCTGCACGACCACGGGATGCGGCGCGGCGGCGCGGGCCAGCGCGTCCATCCCTGGGCCGGCGACCACCACGATGCGGTCGAAGGCCGCCGTGCAGCTCGCGATCAGATGCCGCAGCATCGGGCGGCCCGCTATGGGGTGCAGCGCCTTGGGGACTGCGGATTTCATGCGGGTGCCCAGCCCGGCGGCCAGCAGGACGGCGGTTGTTGTCATGCCGCATGGGGTAGCGTCCGGCTCCCACCCATGTCAAAGGCCATCCTGTCAAGCTGGCCACGCTATCAACCTGGGGTGCCTTGAAATGGACGCGACACTGCTGCTCGACCTCGACGGGACCCTGGTGGACACCGTCCCCGACCTGTTGGCCAGCCTCAACCGCCTGGCGGGGTCGCTCGGCCTGCCGGGATTCACGGTGGCGGAGGTCATACCCATGATCGGCGACGGCGCGGCCGTGCTGGTGCGCCGGGCGATGGCGGCGCGCGGGCGCGAAGCGACGCCGGCGGACATACAGTTCCTGCTCGACGACTACACCGCGCACGTCGCCGACGGCTCGCGGCTGTTCCCCGGCGTGGAGCCGACCCTGCGCGCCATGGCGGCCGACGGCTGGCGCTTCGCGGTCTGCACCAACAAGCCGGTCGTGCCGGCGCGCGAGCTGCTGGCGTCGCTGGGCGTGCTGGACCTGTTCGCCGCGGTAGGCGGCGGCGACAGCTACCGCACCCGCAAGCCCGACCCCAAGCACCTGCTCGCGACCTTGGCGGACGCCGGGGGCCGCGTCGATGCGGCGGTGATGGTCGGCGACCATCACAACGACGTGCAGGCGGCGGCCGGGGCCGGGGTGCCCTGCATCTTCGCGGCCTGGGGCTATGGCGCTGCCCCGGCGGACGTGGCGGCGACGGCGCGGGACTTCGCCGAGGTGGCGAGGCTGGCGCCCAGATTACTAGGAGCCTGTCGGACTTAAGCCTGTCACGCAACTATCTAAGACAAATACCGAGCTGAGCGCAATTCCACTATGGTTCCTAGCGAATGCGGGACATAATATTCCAAAAAATCCCGATTTTTGCTTA